>UMGV01077489.1_pt1 | contig 10420 bp, 10 predicted proteins | sample 1965361 | NCBI WGS metagenome assembly UMGV01 (sample SAMEA4836081, study PRJEB28245) | human gut metagenome | biome: gut microbiome; material: fecal sample | place: Denmark | collected 2008
CGCTCTGATCGATTACGATGCAGCTCTCAAGTCTGTTCTGTCTCAGGCAGGTCTTGTTACACGTGACGCTCGTGAAGTCGAACGTAAGAAAGTCGGTCTTCGCAAGGCACGTCGTCGTAAACAGTTCTCCAAGCGTTAATTCGCTGCAGAATTGCGGAAACTGCCTTCCGGCAGTTTTCAACAAAGGTCGCTTCGGCGGCCTTTTGCTTTTTCTACCGCTGAAAACTTTTAGCCGCAGACAGCCTCTCGGGTGCCACCGACGATATACTTTCCGAAAGTTTGTTCAAATCCTCATTCCTAAAGGCTCAAAATGAAAAAAGTAAAAGTCGGCATTGTGGGCGGTTCCGGTTACACGGGCATTGAATTACTCCGTCTTTTAGCACAGCATCCGCATGCGGAGATTGTCACGATTACGGGTCGAAAGGACGCCGGAACGCATGTTGCCAAGATGTTTCCTTCACTCAGAGGACGAGTGGATTTGGTTTTTGAAGATCCTGCTTCCGCACCTCTGGATCGATGTGATGTCGTCTTCTTTGCGACGCCGCACGGCGTTGCGATGAGCATGGCCGAAGAGCTCACTTCTAAAGGCGTCAAGGTCATTGACCTCGCCGCCGACTTCCGTCTGAAAGACAAGGAAGTTTTCAAAAAGTGGTACAAGATGGACCACAAATGTCCCGATATTTTGGCGAAAGCCGTCTACGGCCAGCCGGAAAGCATGCGGGACGAAATGAAGAAGGCAGATGTTCTCGGCATGGCCGGCTGCTATCCGACCACCATTGAATTGGGACTTATGCCGCTGCTCAAACTTCATAAAGAAGTCGGTGATATTGTTAACCTAGACGTTTCGATTATTGCGGACAGCAAGTCCGGCATCAGCGGCGCCGGCCGCAAAGCCGATATCAGTCTGAACTGCGCCGAGTTTTCCGATAATTTCAAAGCCTACGGGGTTGCGGGACACCGTCATGAGCCGGAAATGGTGCAGCAGCTGAGCCTTTTTGCCGGAGAAACTGTTCCTCTGACGTTTATTCCTCATTTGCTGCCCAATATTCGCGGCATCTTCTCCACGATTTATGTGCGATTGAAAGAAAAGGGCAAGAGCGTCGATTATCAGGCTCTTTATGAAAAAGCCTATGCCGAAGAACCGTTTGTCGACGTGCTGCCGGCAGGCTCGCTGCCGGAGACGAGAATGGTGCGCGGCTCCAACATGGTCCGTATTGCGCTCTACCGCAAAGAACCGGATCTTTTGGTGATTTTGGTAGTTGAGGACAACTTGGTCAAAGGCTCTGCCGGGCAAGCTGTACAGGCCATGAACCTTGTCATGGGCCTTCCCGAAACTGAAGGTCTTGAGCAAATCGCTTTGGTTCCGTGAGAAAGCGACCAATAAAAGCCGAAGGGCCGCGAAAAGCGGCCCTTCGTGCTAAATGCGATTAAGAATTTTTCAGCAGCTTCGGGTTCAGAGTGTAAGTCCCGACGGTGGAGGCCGACGCGAGGATGTGGCCTTTCATGGCTTCTATGACATCTCTGCCGTTGAAGCTCCCCTTGAGGGGCAGCAGCGGAAAGTCGACTGCGTAAACAGTAAAGACATAGCGGTGAACTCGTTCATCGTTCCACGGAGGGCACGGACCGTCATAGCCATAATAGTGTCCTTCGTTGTTCGGGTCGCCTTTGAAAGCATCGGTATAGTCGTTGAGTCCCTGGCGCATGCCGTTAGCACAGGCCGGCCCTCTTTTGCCGCGGGGAGAGATGCCTTTAGAAAGCGAGGCTGCATCGATGCAGGGCTCTTCCGGCACGATATCAACCAATACCCAGTGAATAAAGCTTGTTCTCGGAGCATCGGCCGGAATCGTTTCTCCTTCGACGTTGGCTTTGGAAAAATCAGCAGGGACGTCGTTGTCTTCGCAAATGACGATTAACGACTTTGTTCCGAGAGGCGGGTTAGACCAGGCAATCTGAGGATTTCGGTTGCCTGCCGGCAGTGTGTGTTCTTTTCCCATCGGGTCGGGTTTTGCAAAGGCAAAACCTTCGGGGATGGGCTTGCCGTCTTCAAAAGAGTCGCTCCAAACGCGAAAAATCGTATCCATTATTTTTCCTAGTCTTTCTTCTTTGGGTAGCAAAGGCGGAACGTCACCGGACCGTCGTTAACGAGGCTAATCTGCATATGGGCGCCGAACACGCCTGTCACCGGGTTAAAGCCGAGGGTCCGGAGCTTCTCGAGAAAACGCTCATAAAGGGTCTTTCCGAGGGCGGGGTCTGCTGCCGGAGAAAAGCTCGGGCGCGTACCGCTGTTGGTGTCGGCAGCCAGCGTGAACTGGGATGCCACGAGAATTCCGCCGCCGACAGCCTTCAGGCTCAGGTTCATCTTGCCGTCGGCGTCACTGAAAACTCGGTAGCCGGCGACCTTCTCTGCGAGGGCGTCGGCATACTCGAGTTTATCGTTTTTTTCTCCGCATACCAGAACCATCAAGCCCTGACCGATACTGCCGCGGAATTCACCGTCGGCAGTAATCGACGCTTCCGAGACGCGCTGAATCAATGCGATCATGACTGGAGGTTACTTCAGTGTGACCTTAGCCCATTTTCTCTTGCCGACCTGAAGCGTATAAGTTCCGGGCTGGACCTGGAGGGCTTTATCTCTGACCTTTTCGCCGTTCAGATGAACGCCGCCTTGCGTGACGTTGCGTCCTGCTTCAGTGGTAGACGGTGCCAAACCGGCTTCTTTGATGAGCTTAAGGATGCCCATCGCTTCGCCGTTGTTTTCGAGCGTGACTTCAGGAATGTTTTCAGGAACGGCACCCTTGCGGAAGCGATTGATAAATTCCTGCTCGGCAGCGTCGGCAGCTTCGGCGTTGTGGAAGCGCGTGACGATTTCTTTAGCCAGCATGACCTTGGCGTCGCGCGGATTGCGGCCGGCTTCGCACTCTTTCTTGAGCTGCTGAATTTCTTCGTTGCTTCTCATAGAGAGCAGGTCGAACCAGTTCCACATCAGGTCATCGGACAAGGACATGACTTTTCCGAACATTTCGTTCGGTTCTTCAGTGATACCGATGTAGTTGTGTTTGGACTTGCTCATCTTATTGACGCCGTCCAAACCGACGAGCAGAGGCATCGTGATAATGCACTGAGCTTCCTGGTTGTACTGACGCTGCAGCTCACGGCCGACCAAGAGGTTGAAACGCTGGTCGGAGCCGCCGAGTTCGACATCGGCTTCAAGCTCAACAGAGTCGTATCCCTGCATCAGCGGGTAGATCAGCTCGTGCATGGCAATCGGTGCCTGGGAAGCAAAACGCTTGGCGAAGTCGTCGCGTTCAAGCAGACGGGCAAGCGTATAGCGGGATGCGAGTTTGATGAAGCCGGCCGAGCCCAATTTATTGCACCATTCGGAGTTAAAACGAACTTCGGTTTTGTCTTTGTCCAAAACTTTGTAGGCCTGATCGAGATAAGTCTTAGCATTGGCCTCGATCTGTTCACGAGTCAGCGGCGGACGAGTGGTGTTGCGGCCGGAAGGATCACCGATCGCGCTGGTGAAGTCGCCCACAAGGAAGATCACCGTATGACCGAGGTTTTGGAATTGACGAAGTTTGTTCAAGACGACGGTATGACCCAAATGAATGTCGGGAGCCGTGGGGTCAAGACCTAATTTAATTCTCAGAGGTTTGTCGGTTGCCTTCGAACGAGCCAGCTTTTGTTCGAGCTCTTCTTCAACGAGGAGCGTGTCTGTGCCGCGTTTAATCAGCGCCATCGCTTCCTTAATATCTTCCGTTACCGGAAACTTTTTTGCCTGAGCAGTATCTGTCATTTTTAGGAAAATCCTGAATTATGTAGGTGGTACCCCGTGAAGACTTGAGAAAATTAATGTTTTATAATCAATCGACTCAAATCCGAAGGGCAGATTTCCAAAACAGCCCTTATTCTACTTTCTCTGCCCGACATTGTCAGATATCGGGGATGTGGGAGTGTTCGTTTTTAATAGAGAGATCAGAGTGAAGCCGTTTAGAACCAAATTTACGAACATTTTGACAGGTCTGGGTGTGACTGCGGCTTTACTGTTTTCCATTCCCTCTTCGGCCGTTTCTCAGGAAACAGCTCTTCCCGGGAAAGGCGAAGTGGTATTAGAGAAAGCCGGCGAGATTGAACTCGGGGATTTGATTCAGCAGTGGGCCAGCGAGATGGATCATGTTTACGCCGAGACCCGCATCCAAGCAAAAGACACGAACAAAAAGATTTTCGAAAGACTGGGCATTAACGACAAAGCGTTTGTTCGTTATGTAAATTCCATTAAAGGTAAAGAGAATCCTTTTGCTCGCCTCCAGACAGGACGTTTGATTCAGGCCCGCCTGACACCGACCGGAGAAGTGATTTCTCTGCGCGTTTTCCGTCCGATTGACTCCTTGTCTCGCGACGTCGCTTATTTCCAGGTCAGCAAAGAATCCGGAAAATTTAAGCACGCCAACTTAAAGAGCGAGATTGACGCTTTCCCGATTGCCTCTTCCGCAGTGATTAAAACTTCACTCGAGAGCGCAGCCGTTTCGGCCAATATTCCTGCCAATGTTTTGACTCAGATCAAAGAAAGACTGAGCACATCGATGGATGTGAACAAAGGTGTTGCCGTCGGCGATTCTTTCAGCGTTATTTATGAACGCCGTCAGATTGACGGTGCCGACCTCGGTTCCGGCAAACTTTTGGCGATTGAATATTTCTCCAAAGGCAAGACCATTGATTCTTACTGGTACGAGGGCGAAGGCGTCGAGGGCTACTTTGATTCCGAAGGCAACAACACGGACATTACGTTCCTGCGTATGCCCTGTGAAGCCCGTGTAACCTCTACTTTCAACCGCGTCCGCAAGCATCCTGTGACGGGACGCCTGCGTCCGCACTGGGGCGTTGACCTCGGTGCACCGCGCGGAACTCCGGTTTACGCAGCCGGCGACGGAGTGATTTCTTCCAAGAAATATCAACGCCGCGGCTACGGTTACTGGCTTGAGCTGACTCATGCCGGCGGTTATAAATCCCTTTATGCTCACTTAAGCAAGTACGCTCCCGGCATGGCCGAAGGCGTCAGAGTTAAGAAGGGACAACTGATCGGATATGTCGGTACTTCCGGTATGGTGACCGGTCCTCATCTTCACTATGAACTGAAGAAGGACGGTCAGCAGATCAATCCGCTCATCGCCGATCTTCGAACCGGAGAAAACCTGAAAGAGGATGCGCTGGAAGATTTCAAGCTTGCAATCTCTCCGATGCGCCGCCAGATCGCAATGCTGAGCCGACTCCAGCTTGCGCAGAATTCAGCCGCAACAGGTTCGGACTAAACGACTTGTTAGAATTTGAGGCCTCAGTTGTATGAGGCCTTTGTTTTTATGTGCACTCCGAATATTTCTATTTACGTCGGCATGATGTCCGGCACCAGCATGGACGGTGTTGACGCTGTCGCATGTGTTTTTAATGAAAAAGGCTGTCAATTTATTGCCCGCAGTTTTGAGCCTTACTCGGACATGCTGCGCGAAAGCCTGCTTTCCTTGTGTCAGACCGGACCGGACGAAGTCTTCCGCATGCAGAACGGCGCCAACGAGATCGCAAAGATTTATGCAAAGGCTTTCAATAAGCTGCTGACAGACAGCGGACTGAATTACAAGAACATCCGGGCGATCGGTGCGCACGGGCAGACGATACGGCACAATCCGCAGATCGGCGCGAGCACACAGCTGATCAACGGGGCTTTACTGGCGGAGCTGACAAAAACGGATGTGATTACGGATTTCAGAAGCCGTGACTTGGCTGCCGGCGGAGAAGGGGCACCGCTGGTTCCCGCCTTTCATAAGTGGGTGCTGAGCGGAGATGTGCCGCGCGGCATTTTAAATATCGGCGGCATTAGCAATCTTACCGTACTGCCCGAGCGCGGCAGCGACGACGAAGTTCTGGGTTTTGACTGCGGTCCCGGAAACGTGCTGATGGATGCATGGATCGAAAAGGTCAACCACGTTCGATATGATCAGGATGCCGTGTGGGCACGCAGCGGTAAAGTCATTCCGCAGCTGCTGGAGAGCTTGAAACAGGAGAAATTCTTTTCTCTGGTGCCTCCGAAGAGCACGGGACGGGAACTTTTCAACCTGCCTTGGCTGGAAGCCCGATTAAACGGAGAAAAGCCGGAGGACGTGCAGCGGACGCTGGTTTCCTTTACTGCAGAAACCGTCACGGATGCGATTCGCAATTTTGCGCCGCACGTCAAAGAGCTGAGAGTCTGCGGCGGAGGCGCCAAGAATCCTCTGATGATTAGCGAGCTGGCACTGCTCAATCCCGAGTTGGTTGTCACGACAACTGCGGACCTCGGCGTGGATCCGCAGGACGTTGAGGGGTTAGCGTTTGCGTGGCTGGCTTATCGTTTTGACCGTCGCGAGTCAGGAAATCTGCCGAGTGCCACCGGCGCATCCGGTTCTCGAATTCTGGGCTGCCTATATCCTGCATAAACGAAAAGACCTCCTTGCGGAGGTCTCTGACGATTTTGTCGTGTCTTAATGCTTAGACGGAGAAGCTGGAGCCGCAGCTGCAGGTTGTCGTCGCATTCGGGTTCTTAATCACGAACTGTGCGCCTTCGAGGTCTTCTTTGTAGTCGATCTCGGCACCGACGAGATACTGATAGCTCATGGAGTCGATCAGGAGGGTGACTCCGTTTCTGACCATCACAGCGTCGTCTTCGTTGGTGGTTTCATCAAAAGTGAAGCCGTACTGGAAACCGGAGCATCCTCCGCCCTGAACGAATACTCTGAGTTTGAGATTCGGGTTGCCTTCCTCGTCAATCAGTTCTTTAACTTTGAGGCTGGCGGCATCGGTGAAGATAATGGGGTCGGGAAGCTTGATCTGTTCCTGATCCTGAACATTGTTTTCAGCCATTATTTTTCCTTGCAATAAGTAAATTTAGTACTACGGATTATAGAGAATCCGTCAATAGCACAAGGCCGGATTAGGTCATAATTTGTGAAAACAAACGGATTCCGTCCAACAGATTAAGCCGTTTGATTTTAGGAAGCGAAGCCGCGTTCAGCGGAGTTTCAAACTTATAATTCTTTGATAATCGCCTGCGGATCAACCCCCGCAGTTTTATGGCTTACTTATGGGAAAAGCACATGTTCAACAAGAATTCGACCATCGAAATATCTGACCCGGCTGTATGGGAAATCATTCAAAAAGAGGGCAAACGTCAGGAAGATCAGATTGAACTGATTGCCAGTGAGAACTACGCCTCTCCGGCCGTTATGGCGGCCCAAGGCTCGGTGCTGACCAATAAGTATGCCGAAGGATATCCCGGCAAACGCTACTACGGCGGCTGCGAGTATGTTGATGAGGCCGAAACGCTGGCCAAAGAACGTGCCCTCAAACTCTTCTGCGAACCGGTCGGCGTAGAAATGGCGGGTAACGTACAGCCGCACTCCGGAGCTCAGGCCAATATGTCCGTTTTCTTCGGCCTGCTCAATCCCGGCGACACGGTGATGGGTATGTCGCTTGCCGAAGGCGGCCACTTATCTCACGGCATGAAGCTCAATATGTCCGGGAAGTGGTTCAACGTCGTGAGCTACGGCTTAAACGACAAAGAAGAAATTGACTACGACCAGGTAGAAAAGCTTGCTGAAGAAAACAAGCCCAAAATTATCATCGCCGGTGCTTCCGCTTATTCTTTACATATTGACTTCAAGCGTTTCAGCGAAATTGCGAAGAAAGTCGGCGCTTACCTGATGGTCGATATGGCGCACTATGCGGGGCTCGTTGCCGTCGGAGTTTATCCGAGTCCTTTCCCTTACGCCGATATCGTGACGACCACGACCCACAAGACGCTGCGCGGACCGAGAGGCGGCATGATCTTCTGCCGTCCCGATCTGGAAAAACAGATCAATATGGCGGTCTTCCCCGGTGTTCAAGGCGGTCCCCTGATGCATGTGATTGCCGCTAAGGCAGTCGCTTTCGGCGAAGCATTAAAACCGGAATACAAGGAATATCAGCAGCAGGTCATCAAGAATGCCGCTGCAATGGCTGACGCTCTGACGAAACGCGGCCTTCGCATTGTCTCCGGACGCACCCAGAGCCATGTGATGCTCGTGGACCTTCGTTCTAAGAACATCACCGGGAAAGAAGCTGAAACCGTTCTTCATGAAGTCGGTATTACGGTCAATAAGAATTCGATTCCGAACGACCCGCAGAAACCCTTCGTGACCAGCGGTATTCGCTTGGGTTCTCCTGCCATGACGACCCGCGGCTTCAAAGAAAACGAAGCGATCGAAGTCGCCAATCTCATCGCTGACGTGCTTGATGCACCTAAGAACGAACAGGTGCTCGCCAACGTAAAAGAACGTGTTGCAAGTCTCGTTGCCCGATTCCCTGTTTATTTGGCAACCGTGTAAGGCTGATTCAGGAGCGATCCTATGCTTTGTCCCTACTGCAAAGAACCCAACACTCAAGTTATTGACTCCCGTACCTGTGAAGAAGGTTCAGCCATTCGGCGCCGGAGAAAGTGTCCGAACTGCGGTGCCCGCTTCACGACGTACGAAAAGGCCGCACTGCAGATGCCGCTCATCATCAAGAAAAACGGCAGCGTTCGGGAGGCCTACAACAGCGAGAAGCTGCGCCGCTCCATGCAGATTGCGCTGCGCAAGCGCCCCGTGAAAGCAAGCGAGCTCGACTCGGCCATTTCACGCATTGAGAAGCAGCTTCAAGTGTCGGGGGAAAAGGAAGTGACCTCCAAACGCGTCGGAGATATGGTCATGCTCGAGTTGAAGAAACTCGATAACGTGGCCTATGTCCGCTACGGTTCGGTCTACTTTAACTGCGGGACGTTGGACGACATGATCAAACTCGTTGAAAACGCCCGAGACGACCAAGGAAAGGAGGAAAAATGAGTTTTTCCGATTGTTCATATATGCGCCGAGCGCTGGAGCTGGCGAAGAAAGCTCGGTTTAACTGTCCGCCCAACCCGGCCGTCGGCTGCGTGATTGTCAAAGACCGCCGCATCATCGGCGAAGGTTTTACTCAAAAGACCGGCGAGGCACATGCCGAAGTCATGGCCTTGCGCGACGCGGCCTCCCGCGGAGAAAGCGTAGAGGGCGCAACGGTTTACGTAACGCTCGAGCCGTGTTCACACTACGGCCGCACACCGCCCTGCGCCCTAGCGCTTAAAAACGCTAAGGTTGCCCGGGTAGTTGCGGCGCTGAAGGATCCTAATCCGTTGGTAGCCGGCAAAGGCCTCAAGATGCTTGAAGAAGCCGGTGTCAAAGTCGAGTGCGGGCTGGAAGCCGAAGAAGCCGAAGAGATCAACCGCGGATTTTTAAAGCGTCAGAGAGAGGGCATGCCTTGGGTTCGTACCAAGATGGCTATGAGCGTGGACGGCAATACAGCGCTGGCTAACGGCAAGAGTCAGTGGATCACTTCTGAAGAAGCCCGAGCCGACGGACACTTCTGGCGCGGCATCAGCGGCGCGGTGCTGACCGGGCTCGGGACCGTGCTGGCAGATAATCCTCAGATGACGGCGCGTTTCGAAGGTGTTACTCGCCAGCCTCTGAAAGTCGTCGTGGACTCCAATCTCAGTCTGAATCCGGATCTGAAGATTTTCCAGGGCGGAAAGACCCTGCTGGTTTGCGCCCACTACGACATTGTGCGGGCGGAAAACTTTGAAAGCCAAGGTGTTGAGGTTATCGAGCTGCCGGGAAAAGACGGCAAGGTTGATCTCAGAGCTTTGATGAAGGAGCTCGCGAAGCGCGAAATCAATGACGTGCATGTGGAAGCCGGCGCGCGCTTGAACGGCGCTTTGGCGATGGAAGGCCTGATTGATGAATATCTGATCTATGTGGCGCCGGTGTTTTTAGGTGACGGACGGCGTTTGCTGGATTTACCTTCTTTTAAAGACCTTTGTGAGGGTGTCGCGTTAGAATTCACCGATATTCAGAAAGTTGGTCCGGATGTGCGTCTGATGCTCCGTCCGGTGCGCTAAATAAGGAGACGATATTTATGTTTACAGGAATTATTCAGGCCGTCGGCCGTATTCGCGATAACGAAGAGATTGGCGACGGTCTGCGTATTCATGTTGAAGCCCCGGAACTCGGTCTGGACACGGTCAAGATCGGAGACTCTATCGCCATCAACGGCGCCTGCATGACAGTGGTTGAAGTCGACGAAAAGAGATTTAAGGTTGAAGTTTCTGCCGAGTCCCTTAGCAAAACCGCCGGCTTAGACGGCTGGGGCTATGTGAACTTGGAAAAAGCCATGCGTCTCGGCGACCGTTTGGACGGTCACATTGTGAGCGGCCACGTTGACGGAGTAGGAGAAGTCGATGCTTTCGATAAGGTTGCCGAATCGTATCGCTTAGTGGTTCGCTGCCCGATGAAGCTTGCCAAGTTCCTGGCTTACAAAGGCTCGGTTGCCATCAACGGTGTTTCTC
>UMGV01030064.1_pt1 | contig 10410 bp, 9 predicted proteins | sample 1965361 | NCBI WGS metagenome assembly UMGV01 (sample SAMEA4836081, study PRJEB28245) | human gut metagenome | biome: gut microbiome; material: fecal sample | place: Denmark | collected 2008
CTTTCTCGTTTGTCTCCTTTGAGAATGTCAACGTCTTGTACAGCGTTTCCTCTGCAAGCGCATTGGCTCCCCCGGCAAATAACGCCACGAGGAACAATAGAAAGACCTGTAGGGTCGAACTTAGTGTAGTTTTTCTCATAATTGAACAGTTTTTATAGAGTTATAAATTATTGTCGTATGGGTGCGGTAATGCTTTGCCACCGGGGAAAGAGCCCTTTTGGGGCTTTCTCGAAGGCAAATGTACATAATTATATAGAAAGGCAGAGGCATTCTGCCAAAATGTTTCCTCTATCTTGGCAGAATGTCACGTCTGTATTGCAAATGCTTGTCCTTTTCCCTGTTTAGGGGTACAGCAGATAGGGTTTGCGCTGGCGCAGGAAGCGCTTGAGACCGCTTTTCCAGGTGCGCCTGATATCCTTCTCGGAGGCTCCCTCCACAATCATTTGGCGCACGCGGGACGTTCCCATAAGCAGGTCGAAGAAATGTGCGCGGGAACCGAAGAAGTTGTCCTTGTCCTCCATACGCTCATAGGCATCTATCACATACTCCAGATGAATCCTGTCCCAGCGCTCCAGTTTGTCCATGGGGAGCGCTGACAGATCCACTCCACGGCACTCCTGGTTCAGCAGGGGCGGGTTCTTGGCACCGGGCATGCTACGCGGAGTGAAGGAGAAGGAACATCCCCGGAGCTCGGGATGGCCGTACATCTGGAAGGGGTGGGCGGTGCCACGGCCCAGCGAGAGCGTAGTGCCCTCGAAGGGACAGATGCTGGCATAGAGGTAGATGCTGCGCATGTCGGGCAGATTGGGGCTTGGAGCCACGGGCAGAGTGTAAAGCGTGCTGTGGGTGTAGCCACTGCATGGGATGACGGTGAGGCTGCATGGATGCTCCACCCAGCCCTCGCCCTGAGCCATGAGGGCCAGTTCGCCCAGCGTGAGACCATGCACCACGGGAATGGGCAGCGCACCCACTCCGCTGTGCAGACTGTCTTCCAGGATGGGGCCATCGGCATAGTGACCCGTAGGATTGGGGCGGTCGAGCACCACCACCTGCCTGCCCGTCTGTCCGCAGCGGTTCATCAGCCGCAACATACTGATATAATAGGTGTAGAAGCGCAGTCCTACATCCTGTATGTCAACCACCAGCACGTCGAAGTCATGCATGATGGCATCGCCCGGCCCCGTGCTGCCTCCGTCGTAGAGCGAGCGTATGGGGATGCCTGTGGGCTCGTCCACCGAACTGCTCACATGCTCTCCGGCGTCGGCGGTACCGCGGAAACCGTGTTCGGGACCAAACAGCGTGGTCACCCTTACGCCACTGGCAAGCAGGCGGTCCAGCGTATGCAGGCCGTGGCTATCCACTCCCGTCTGGTTGCTGAAGAGCGCCACGCGCCTGCCGCTGAGCAGTGGCAGATAGAGCGAATCGCGCTCGCAGCCCAGAAGCAGGCAGGAGGAGGCATGACGTAGCCGTGCTCCGGCTGGCATTACGACGGCAAGCATGAGTAAAAGAACAAGGAGGCGTGCCATGCCCGATGGGCGTGGGGCAGCCTCCTGGGGGTGTCTGCTGTGATACTTCATTGTTTCGGATTCGGTTGGTGAGACAGGTGCGGAGGCCGCCTTTCCGCGCTCCTTGCCCTACGGATATATGCAGGGCCTGATACCTCAGTGCGGTGCATCAGCCATCGCAGCGCATTGCAATGGCCATCGCAGCGCGCTGCGCAAGCACATGCAGCGCACTGCGTTTTCCGCATTGCCTTCTGCTTCGTCCATCGCATCGCCTCTCCAGGGGATGTTCACCTCGCCCGGTTGTTCCCATCAGGATGCTGTCGGCCCGTTTTTGCGGCTCTTGGGCAAGTGGATGAGGCTGTCTCGAGTCTTCTCTCTCTGCTCTTGGGCGAATGGATGAGGCCGGTTCGGTCAGAAGGCCTTGCGGTAGCGGTCCTCGTCCTTGTCCTCCAGCATGGAGAGGTAACTGGTATAGCGGCTCTGTGCTATGCGGTGCTCCTCCACGGCCTGGAGCACTGCGCAGCCCGGTTCGTGGGTGTGGGTGCAGTCGTCGAAGCGGCATTCCTGTCCCACCTGGAATATCTCGCGGAAATAGTGAGCCACCTCGGTGCGCTCCATGTCGAAGGTGCCAAAGCCCTTGATGCCCGGTGTGTCGATGAGCGCGCCGCCCTGGGGCAGGAAGAACATCTGCGAGAAGGTGGTGGTGTGCATGCCTGTCTGGTGCGCCTCGCTGATTTCTGCCGTGCGGGCCTGTGCATCAGGCAGCAGCGCATTAAGCAGCGTGCTCTTGCCCACACCGCTGTTGCCGCTCAGCAGCGTGGTCTTGCCCTGCAGGTGCGAGCGCACCTCGTCGAGTCCTGCGCCCTCCTTGGCACTGAGCCTCAGGCAGGTATAGTCGAGCGAGGAATAGAGCCGGCACACAGCGTCCATGTAGCTGAGCTCGTCACTGGAGCACAGATCTACCTTGTTGAAAAGCAGCAGCACCGGCACGCGGTATGCTTCGGCGCTGGCCAGGAAGCGGTCTATGAACGTGGTGCTCACCTCGGGATGCGAGACGGTCACCAGCAAGGCCGCCTGGTCGATGTTGGCTGCGATGATGTGGCTTTGCTTGGAGAGATTGGATGCACGCCGTATGATATAGTTGCGGCGGTCTGTTATCTCGGTGATGAGAGCCGTCTCCCCGTCGGCCCCCGGTGTGATGCGCACACGGTCGCCCACCGCCACAGGGTTTGTGCTACGTATGCCCTTGAGGCGGAAGTTGCCCTTCACCTTGCACTCGAAAGTGTGGCCGCAGTCCGTGAGGACCACGTACCAGCTTCCGGTGTTTCTTATTACGAGACCTTCCTGAGTCATCTGGCTCAGACGGTCATTATCTCTTTGGTCTTGGCGGCAAGCAGCTCGTCAATCTGGCGGATGTACTTGTCGTGCACCTTCTGCAGCTTTGCCTCGCCGTCCTTCTCGGCATCCTCGGCCAGTCCGTCCTTGATGGCTTTCTTCAAACGGTCGATTGTGTCGCGTCGAGCATTGCGCACGCTTATCTTGGCCTGCTCTTCTTCCTTGCCACATTGCTTGGCCAGCTGCTTGCGTCTTTCCTCTGTCAATGGGGGGATGGCCAGCCTGATAATCTCGCCGTTGTTGTCTGGGGTGATGCCCAGATCGCTGTCCATGATGGCTTTCTCTATGATTCGGAACATGCTCTTGTCCCATGGCTTGATGGCGATGGTGCGTGCATCGGGGGTGTTGATGGCCGCTACGTTGTTGAGGGGAACCATGCTTCCGTAGCTATCCACCTTGATGCCGTCCAGGATTCGGATGTTTGCCTTGCCTGCACGAATGTGCGCCAATGCCTCCTCCAGGTACATCACAGCCTCTTCCATGCGCTCCTCGGCCTGCGCCAAAGTCTCTTTTACGTCTATCATAAATAGGTCAGGTTTTAATGTTTATACCTCTGTGAACTATAATTTATGAGCAAAAGTAGCCCTTTCCATGCAAAAAAACAAGGCGAAGGAGCACAAATGTAGTTTTTTATGTGTACATTTGCCATACAATAGCGCCGTTTTGCAATGGAAACAGAAGAAAGGATACTGGAATTGCTGAGCAGACTGAAGCCCATCACGTTGGAGCAGATGTCTGGCATCCGACTGATGAACAGGACGGACACGAAGTTCGTGACCAGCAAGGAGAACCTCGTCAGGCTGCTTGCCATGGCGCAGGGCAAATACTATGCCCAGTGCATTGACGGAAGCATGGTAGCCCGTTACATGACCACTTATTGGGATACTCCCGACCATATCTTCTACCTGGAACACCACAACGGACACGCTCCCAGGCAGAAGGTACGCGTGAGGACCTATATGGACAGCGACATCACCTTCCTCGAGGTGAAGACCAAGAACAACCACGGACGCACCAAGAAGAAGCGCGTGGAAGTGCCGTGCCAGCAGATAGAGGCGGCTGGAGGCAACGAGGAATTCCTCCAGGGGCTCGTGCACAGAGGAGTGGGTGACATGCACCCCACGGTGCGCAACCAGTTCAAGCGCATTACGCTGGTCAACTATGGCAAGACCGAGAGGCTCACCATCGACTTCGATGTGCAGTTCCACAATATGGAGACGGGCTGCGATGCCGCGACCGGCAACCTGGTCATCATCGAGCTCAAGCGGGACGGCAACGTCTTCAGCCCCGTGCTGGACATCTTGCGGGAGCTGCGCGTCAAGCCGTCGGGCTTCAGCAAGTACTGCATAGGGAGCGTGATGACCAACAGCAAGCTCAAGAACAACCTGTTCCGACCCAAGATGACCGTGCTCAACAAACTCTCGGGAGCGCACCTGTGTCTGGCTGAAAGCGCGCAGAAGCATGCTTAGCAGCCTTGTTCGAATTAAAACCAACTATTAACATACAAGACAGAAATGGACTTCTTTTCCGACATCAACTACCGTATGGCCGAGCTGATAGGGATAACCTTCTTTGATCCCAAGCAGTTCGTGTCACTTGTCATTCGCTTTGTCATCAACTTCATAGTGGTGGCAGTCATCGCACGCTACTTCTATTTCCCCAAGAGCAACCGCCGTGACTACATGTTCGTATTCATCATCATGTCCATCAGCATCTTCATGCTGGTGACCCTGATGGAGGGTGACGTGATGAACACAGGCGCAGCGCTGGGCCTGTTTGCCATCTTCGGCATCATACGCTACCGCACCGAGGCAGTGCCCATCAGAGAGATGACCTACCTCTTCATGCTGGTTGCTGTGAGTGTGGTCAATGCCATGGCACGTGCCGAGTACCACCCCAAGAGCGACTACTGGTCGGGTGTAGGACTGCTGACAATAGTCTTCGCCAATCTGATGTTCATCATGCTGGCGTGGCTCTTTGAGAGTAGCAAGCTCGTCAGTAGCAACTGCAGCAAGTACATCAAGTACGATAACGTGGCCCTCATAGCGCCAGACAGGCGCGAGGAATTGAAGGCAGACCTGGAGAAGCGCACCGGTCTGAAGATCCTCAAAGTGGAGGTCGGCATGATAGACTTCCTCAAGGACAGCTGCCTGATACGCATCTACTACGATGACCCAAAGGACCGCGGCAACAGCATCGAGCAGATAACACGCATGCCGCGATAAGCCGGGAGTGTCACTCCAACGTAAAATCTGCTGCACTCCAATGTAAAATCAGAGATATTCCAACGTATTCACCTTATATATATATAATATGAGAAAGTCCTTGCTAATACTGCCCTTGTTGGCACTCATGCCGCTCGCCGCTCATGCCGAGGGCGATGACGAAGGCGCCTTTTGGACAGAGATAGGCATCCAGAAGTCCGTTAACAAGCAATGGAATGTGGGCCTCGAGACCGAGATGCGTGCACAGAAGGAGGCACGCTGGTCCATTGGGGCAAACACCACATACAAGCCCATCAAGTACTTCAAGCTGGGTGCCGGCTATAACTTCCTCTATCGCAAGAGCCCTGCAGAGGACAAGCCCCACTATGACAAGGACGATGGCAAATATGACGGATACAACCACGACGAGAAGTTCTGGTCGCCCCGTCACCGTCTGTACTTCGATGCCACAGGTACCGTGAAGCTGGGCGGATGGCTGCGCATTTCGCTGCGCGAGCGTTACCAGTTCACCCGCCGCACTGAGGTAACCTATAACCGCACCAAGTACCGCTACGAGGACAAGCTCCACGGAAACGGTCCGGTGGAGCCCGAATTGGAATCCGAGACCAAGGAACGCACTAAGCCTGCCGAGAGCGACCACGTTCTGCGCAGCAGGTTAAAGCTGGAGTATGACAAGAAACACTGCCCGTGGGGTCCTTACCTGTCCGTTGAGACGCACAACAGTCTCAATAGCGGGCAGAAGATGAACCTGGAGAAAGTGCGCACGGGCATCGGTTGCGAGTACAAGATAAACAAGCAGCACAGCGTGTCCTTCGCATACATCTTCACGGCACACATCCATGACGACGAGGACGATCACCAGCGCCTGCACGAGCGCATCCATGCGGCCAGCATAGGTTATCAGTTTGAATTCTGAGCCTCGCCGCCATCCTCGTCCCATCTCACTACAGAATGAAAGATTCAGTATAACATATCCATATAAAAAGGAGGATTGACAATGAAAAGGATTATGATAATGGCTGTAGCCGCCCTGCTCGGTGTGGCACCAGTAGCAGCCGACGAGTACAACTACCTCACGGTGACATCCACGGGTTCCGAGCAGAGCATCTCACTGCCCACAGTGCAGAAAATCACCTTCGCCGGCAGCAATGCCGTGGTGACCACAATCGACGGACAAACCTACACCTACCCGCTTGCCGAGTTGCAGAAGATGACCTTCACGGCTAACCCGACTGCCATCAAGGCACTGCCCACGCAGGAGAAGAACCTCGTCTGCAAGGGTAAAACACTCAGCGTGACGGGCTCGGGCATGCTCTACATCTACAATGCTGCGGGCGTGCTGGTGCAGATGGCACAAGTGAAGGACGGCGCCCGCATCAGCCTGGAGTCGCTTCCCAAGGGGGTCTATGTGGCCAGCATGGGCGAGCAGACCATCAAGATAAAGAAATAAGAAGCCGTCATTTGGCTTGATACACTAAGGAGGAATGATTATGAAAAGGACATTCATAGCCCTGCTCTGCCTCGTTGCCGCCACCGCTGCCAGCGCGCAGCAGTACATGCGCATCTGGCAGGCGGGAAACAGTGAGCGCGTGGCTCTGCAGGACATCACCTACTCGGCCGACGGCTCCACGCTGCAGGTGGGCGGCAAGCAGTACAGCACCGCAGGCATCGACAGCATCACCATGGTGCATGTCATCACCGTGAACTTCCAGGGTGAGCAGGCCACCGTGGATGCAGGAAACGCTCCGGGCGTGACCTACAGCGTGAACGGTGCCAATGTGAGCATCGTGAGCACCAATGTGAAGCAGGAACTGGAGGCTGTGCTACAGGGCCAGAGCAGCAACGGCTCCCTCACTTACACAGGCCCGCTGAAGTGCAAGTTCACCCTCAACGGCCTCGACCTCACATCTACCCAGGGACCTGCCATCGACATCCAGTGCGGCAAGCGCGTGGCACTCATCCTGGCTCCAGGCACCCAGAACACGCTTGCCGATGCGGCAGGAGGACTCCACAAGGGCGCCTTCTACTGCAAGGGACACGTGGAGGTGGAGGGTGCAGGCACTCTCACAGTGAGCGGCAACACCCGACACGCCTTCGCATGCAAGGAGTATCTGCAGCTTAAGAAATCCACTGGCAACATCATCATCAAGAAGGCGGCTGCCGATGCCATCCACGTGGGACAGTACCTGCTCATGAGCGGCGGCAATATCACCATCGACGAGAACACCGCCTGCGACGGCATACAGGTGGAGACCATGCTGCTGGCCGACGAGCTCACTCCCGACCCCGAAAAGGAAGAGAACGGCAAGATATTCATCAAGGGAGGCACCATCAATGCAGTCATCGCCCACGAGGACTACAAGGGCATCAAGAACGATGCAGGCGACGTGTTCATCTCTGGCGGCAATATCCGCATCCTGGCCAACGGTAACGGCTCGCGCGGAATACAGACCGATGGCAACATGACCATCAGTGCCGACGATGGCGAGCTGCAAATCTACATCGAGGCAAACGGTGCCAAGTGTACCAACGCCGCTGATGCTGTTGACCCGCACCGCTGTATGGGCATCAAGGTTGAGAAGAATCTCCTGGTGACGGGCGGCACCACCACTGTGACCAATACGGGCAAGAAGGCCCGTGGCATCAAGGTGAACGGCACCTACACCAAGCGTGGAGGCACCGTCAATACCGTTGTGGTGGCCACTACCACGGTGGAGTAGGACAGGTTTTATGGCCTGTCGGCCAGTGGCAAGAGGTTGTTGACAGACTTTGACCACATATTGTGAGAGAGGCTGCATTGCTCTGCTTCGGGCAATGCAGCCTTTCTTCATTTGTCTGACATTGGGCTGAAGGGGATGGGGCAGCCCCTGGCTATGCAGATGAGTGTTTGCCACAGGCACCCTGTCATCATGCTGTATCTCTGTCCGATGCTCTTTCGGAGGAAGCCTTCTGGAGGTCGGCCTGTATCATGCAGCCTGACAGTCCACTGGCTACACCGCCCAGATCGGCTTCTTGAGGCGCGTGTGATGAAGGCAGACATCGCGTCTTGCCTTTGGGCAAAGGCTCATGGATATGTACTTCGGCCCCGCCAAGGTGTGGGGCTAAGGGGCATTCCGTTTCCCCAAAGCCGCGCTTCTGGTTTTGGTCCATCGCTCCTCCATCCCGCCTCAGAGCCTGTCTTTCATCCCGAAAGTCCCATTTCACGGCCTTGTCCATAGCTCCTCCATCCCGCCTCAGAGCCTGTCTTTCATCCCGAAAGTCCCATTTCACGGCCTTGTCCATCGGTTCTCTATCCCGCTTCCAGAGCCTGTCTTTCATCCCGAAAGTCCCATTTCACGGCCCTGTCCATCGGTTCTCTATCCCGCTTCCAGAGCCTGTCTTTCATCCCGATGGCCGCATTTCACGGTCTCGTCCATCGCTCCTCCATCCCGCCCCGTAGCCTGTCCTTTATTCCTATGGCCGCATTTCACGGCCTTGTCCGGCGAGCCGTCTTTAAGCTTGTGCGGTATTCCTCCTTTTCCCCCATCCTTTTATCCCAAATGACGCAGTGCGGTGCATCGGGCATCGCAGCGCACTGCATCGGTCATCGCAGCGCGGTGCGTTGGCTGTTGCAGCGCACTGCCCCCTCTGTCCCGCTGTGGGGCAGGACGGTGGGGAGTGGTGTGGGGGAGCGGGCGCACCAGGCTGGTGCTACTTCTTCTCGCGCATGAGCCCCATGCGCCATGCCGCCACGATGCACACCGTGGTGAGTGCCTCGGCCAGGGGCAGTGCCATCCACAGGCCGTCGTTGCCTATCACCATGGGCAGAAGAATGAAGCTGGGGATGCACAGCACGAAGCCGCGCAGGAGTGTGAAGAGGGTTGCCGACGTGCTCTGTTCGGTGCTCTGCATGTAACCTATGAGCACGATATTGACGGTGATGAACAGAAAGGCGAGCGAGAAAAGCGGCAGGCCGTGGCGGCAGAGCGTGAAGGCATGCGAACTGACAGGCAGGAAGGTGGATGAGACGATGCCGCCCTCGAATCCCAGGAATGTCATGCCCAGCAGACCCATGCCCACTGCGGTGCCCACGGCCAGGCGTGTGGCGGCGCGCATGCGCACGCTGTCGCCATGCCCGTAGGCGAAACTCACGATGGGCTGTACGCTCTGCACGATGGCATTGCCCATCATGAAGGCGATGGGCAAGCAGTAGCAGGCCACCGAGTAAGCGGCCACGCCATCCTCGCCCAGGTACTTCACAAAGTTGTAGTTGCCCACTATCAGCACCGATGCAATGGCCAGGTCGCCCAGCAGCGCCGAGAAGCCTATCCGGCACTGGTAGCCCAGGTTGCGCAGCGTGAGGCGGCGGCTGGTGGCCGACAGCTTGATGCGGCACAGGCGCACACTGCGTGAGAGGCGTGCCACATAGTAGAGGATGGGCAGGGTGCACACGCCGAAGGAGAGCGAGGTGGCTATTGCAGCGCCCTCCAGACCCATCTGCAGGGGGAAGACGAAGAGCCAGTCGAGCAGGATGTTGAGGCCTGCGGCGGTGCAGTTGACAGCCATGGCGAAGCGTGGCGACCCGTCGAGCCGCACCATGAACATGGCTGTGGTGCCAAACATATTGAGTGGCATGAACAGGGCTATCCACCTGAGATAGGAGCAGGCAAGCGGCATCAGGCGGTCGGTGCAGCCGAAGAGGCGGCACACCCACTCCTGTGCCGAGAGCACCACGGCCGAGAGCACGATGCCCGACACCAGGCTGGCCAGTATGCCCTGAGTGATGTTCAGGTCGGCGGCGTGGCGGTTGTCATGCGAGAGGTGGATGCTTGCCACCACGCTGCAACCGATGCCCAGCATCAGTCCCATGCCACCGCTCAGCAGGAAGAGGGGCGCCACTATGTTGACTGCTGCCAGCGCGTCACTGCCCACTCCATGCCCTACGAAGGCTCCGTCTGTGATGTTGAGTACCACCATGGATACCAGTCCGAGCAGCGTGGGAAGGAACATCTGGCGGAAGAGCCGCCCTACGGGTTCGTGTGCGAAATCCAGCGCGTCGCGGTTGGGAGATTTCTTTTCCATTGGTTGGGGTGTATTCTGTGATTGATGACCATGCGGCGTGTGTGCCGCCCGTGTGTGTTGCGCCTCCTGACCCATAGCGGTGTCACGAGGGTGCCAAACAGGCGGCAAAGTTAATCATTTATATTGAGATTCTGATGGCCAGTGGGCTGTCTCCTTATCAGAAACCTTATCTTTCGGTGCAAAAAAAGGGGTCACCTGAAAAAACGTGTGTATAGTTTATTGCA
>UMGV01072618.1_pt1 | contig 10376 bp, 5 predicted proteins | sample 1965361 | NCBI WGS metagenome assembly UMGV01 (sample SAMEA4836081, study PRJEB28245) | human gut metagenome | biome: gut microbiome; material: fecal sample | place: Denmark | collected 2008
CCCCGCATCGAGGGGCTGCTGGTGCTGCTGAACACGGTGGGCGGCGATGTGGAGGCCGGCCTTGCGCTGGCAGAGCTGATCGCCAGCATCTCCAAGCCCAGCGCCACGCTGGTGCTGGGCGGCGGGCACTCCATCGGCATCCCGCTGGCCGTGAGCGCACAGCGCAGCTTCATCGTGCCCACCGCCACCATGACGGTGCACCCGGTGCGGCACTCCGGGGTGATCCTGGGCGTGCCCCAGACCATGCACTGGTTCGACCAGATGCAGCAGCGCATCACCGGCTTTGTGGCGGCCCACAGCGGCATGACGGAGAAGCGCTACACCGAGCTGATGCTCCACACCGGGGAGCTGGTCATGGATATGGGCACCGTGCTGGACGGCCGCCGCGCCGTGAAGGAAAAGCTCATCGACGAGCTGGGCGGCCTTTCGGATGCACTGGACTGGCTGCACCGTGCGATCGAAACCCGAGAATAACACAACAATAGGTTTGCCATTTGCCCCGGTGCGTGGTACAATAATAAAATCAAGAATTGTGTCTATGCGAACTGTGGGGAATGGAGAAGAATGGCAACGAAGAAACGAAAAACAACGACACGGCGCTCAACGTCGCGCAAAAAACGCGCGGAACAGCGCCTGCCGGCAGGGCTTGGGACCCTGTTTGCGGGGCTTTTGCTGGTGGGCCTTGCCTTTGTGGAAGGCGACTCGGTGTGGAAAACGCTGCATCAGGTGCTGTTTGGCCTGTTTGGCTGCGGCAGTTTTGTGCTGGGTGCAGCGGTGTGCTGCCTGGCCGTGCTGTACACGCGGGGCGAGGATCTGCTGCCCCACATCTGCAAGCTGGCGCTGGGGCTCGTGTTTGCAAGCGGCACGGTGATCGTGTTTTCCGACATCCAGCCGCAGGGGCTGTCGGCTTTCCAGATGGTGGCGGCCTGCTACCAGAACGGTTATCAGGCATGGCTGTCCGGCGGCGCACTGGGTGCGGTGCTGGGCGGCAACCTGCTGCTGCTCTGCGGCCGGCCGGCAGCAAACTTCATCATGCTGGTGCTGGCGCTCTGCGTCAGCCTGTACATTTTTGACCTCACTCCGGCTGAGGTCTGGCAGTGGCTGTGCGACGTGTCCGGCGGGGTGCACGCAAAGGGCGTGGCCGTGTACGAACAGGGTGCAGCCCGCCGTGCCGAGCGCCGCGCCGAGCGGCAGGCCGCGCAGGAAGCCGCAGACGAGTACGACGAGACGGAGGACCTGGAAGAATACGAGGACGAAGCCGAAGCGGAAGAGCCCTTCCGTCTGGGTCTGCCGGACTGGATGTCCGGTGTGCTGCACTGGGGCCATAAGGTGACCCAGGAGCTGGAGCAGGCCCCGGACAGCCCGGCCGGAGCGCCGGACCAGCCCGTGCAGCCCCAGCCGGAACCGCAGGCGGCCCCAGCCGTGACGCCGGTGCGGGTGCGGGCATCCCGCCCGCGCGCTCCCTTTGATGTGGACCTTGGCCCGGACAGCACCGAGGTGAAGGAGGGCGGCAGTGAGCCCATCGAACCCTTCATCCCGGGGCCGGGCGGCACCTTTGGCATGGACCCGCTGCGCGCGGCACCCAAGCCCACCATCCGGCCCATCGTGCCGGATGCCGTGGAAACGGCGGCTGAGGACTTCTTTGCAAAGCCGGAGGAGACCCCGGCGGCAGAGACCACGGAACAGCAGCCCCGGCCGGTGCCCGGCAATCCCTTTGATACGCCCATCGCACGGCCTGCGGACCCGGCAGAACCGGCTGCCGCGGCTGCGCCCATCCAGCCCGTGATGCCTGCGCCGCAGCCGGACCAGCCGACCCGTGTGAGTGCCGAACATGCCGTGGCCCAGCGCAGCGACCCGGATGCGGACGGCTGGATCAGCATCACCGCCGAACCGGTGGAGGAAAAGGATATCAACTCGCTGGTGGCGGCAGCCATGGAAAAACCGGCGGCCTCCGAGCAGGCAGCCGCTACGGCTCCGGCAGAGGAAGCCGAGCCGGTGGACACCTACCAGTATCAGTACCCGCCCATCGAGCTGTTTGAAAAATCCAAGGAGGAAAGCGACCCCAACGCCGAGGATGAGCTGAAGGCCAACGCCCAGAAGCTGGTGGACACGCTGGAGAGCTTTGGGGTCCGCACCCGTGTGCTGGACATTTCCCGCGGGCCGTCGGTCACCCGGTATGAGGTGCAGCCCATGGCGGGCGTCAAGATCAGCCGCATCACCTCGCTGGCCGATGACATCGCCCTGAACCTGGCCGTGGCGGATGTGCGCATGGAGGCCCCCATCCCCGGCAAGCCCGCCGTGGGCATCGAGGTGCCCAACCACAAGCGCAGTGCCGTGTCCATCCGCAGCGTGTTCGAGAGCCAGAGCTTTCTGCGCATGACCTCGCCTTTGGGCATTGCCCTGGGCAAGGACATTGCGGGTGTGGCCCAGGTGGCAGACCTGTGCAAGATGCCCCATCTGCTCATTGCGGGCAGCACCGGCAGCGGCAAGTCGGTGTGCGTGAACAGCATCATCATGAGCCTGGTGTTCCGCTCCAGCCCCGAGGATGTGAAGCTGCTGCTCATCGACCCCAAGGTCGTGGAGCTGGCCGAATACAACGGCATCCCCCATCTGCTCATGCCGGTGGTCACCGAGCCCCGCAAGGCGGCCGGTGCCCTGGGCAGCGCCGTGCAGGAGATGGAGCGCCGCTACCGCATGTTTGCCGAGAACAACGTGCGCGACATCAAGTCCTTCAACAAGCTGGCGGTGGAGCGGCCGGATCTGGAAAAAATGCCCTACATCGCCATCGTCATCGACGAGCTGGCCGACCTGATGATGGTGGTGGGCAAGGATGTGGAAGATTCCATCTGCCGCATCGCTCAGAAAGCCCGCGCCGCCGGCATGCACCTGATCGTGGCCACCCAGCGCCCCAGCGTGGACGTCATCACCGGCCTGATCAAGGCCAACATCCCCAGCCGCATCGCCTTTGCGGTGTCCAGTCAGGTGGACAGCCGCACCATTCTGGATGGTGCCGGTGCCGAAAAACTTCTGGGCCAGGGCGATATGCTGTTCATGCCGGTGGGCGCCCCCAAGCCCACCCGCATCCAGGGCACCTTTGTGCGGGATGAAGAGATCAGCCGTGTGCTGGTCTTCATCAAGTCCAGCGCCACCGTCCAGTACGACGAGGCCATGATCGAGGCCATGGAAAAGCACGCCATCCAGGACGGCAAAAAGGGCAGCAGCGGGACCGATTCCGACGAGGATTCGGACTCCGACCCGATGTTCCAGCAGGCCGTGGAGGTGGTCATTGACGCCGGGCAGGCCTCCACCAGCCTGCTGCAGCGCCGCTGCAAGCTGGGCTATGCCCGCGCGGCCCGCATCATGGACGAAATGGAGATGCGGGGCATCATCGGCCCCCACGAGGGTGCCAAGCCCCGGGCCGTGCTCATCAGCCGTCAGCAGTGGCTGGAGATGCAGATGAACCAGCCGGAGGAATGAAACCCTCTCAGGCGCTGACGCGCCAGCTCTCCCGAAGGGCGAGCTTTATGAGTGGGTAAGATATCGTCTGCCTTTAAAGAGAAACTGGATGAAAAGATGCAAAAAGCTCCCCCCTCGGGGGAGCTGGCAACGCCGTAAGGCGTTGACTGAGAGGGTATTGAATTAACAAAAGGAGCATTATGGACAACTCTTCCCCAAAGATCTACACCGAATTTCTGCCCATCAGCCGGGCAGACATGGAAGCACGCGGCTGGGACCAGCTGGATTTTGTGGTGGTGGGCGGTGACGCCTATGTGGACCACCCCAGCTTCGGCACTGCCATCATCAGCCGCCTGCTGGAAGCCGAGGGCTACAAGGTGGGCGTGCTGGCCCAGCCCCGCTACACCGACTGCGAGGACTTCAAGCGGTTCGGCAAGCCGAAGTACGGCTTCTTCATTGGCGGCGGCAACGTGGACAGCATGGTCAGCCACTATTCCGTGGCCAAGATCCCCCGCGCCGAGGACGAATATTCTCCCGGCGGCAAGGGCGGTGCCCGCCCGGACCGCAGCGCCACCGTGTACACCAAACTGGCCAAGGAAGCTTACCCGGATCTGCCGGTCATCCTGGGCGGTCTGGAAGCCTCCCTGCGGCGCTTTGCCCACTACGATTACTGGATGGACACCGTGCTGCCCAGCATCGCCGAGAGCTCCGGTGCGGACATCATCAGCTTTGGCATGGGCGAACACCAGACCGTGGAGATCGCCCGCCGTCTGGCCGCCGGAGAACCGGTGGAGCAGATCACCGATGTGGACGGCACCTGCTACCTGACCGACTTCGACCACCTGCCGGAGCGGTATGTGGAGTGTGCCGGCTTCAAAAAGGTGGCCAGCGATAAGACCGCCTACGCCAAGGCCTGCCGCATCCAGATGGACAATCAGGACGTGGTCAGCGGCCAGATCATCGTGCAGAAGCAGAGCGAGAAGTATCTGGTGCAGAACATCCCGGCAAAGCCGCTGGTGCGCTGGGAGTTGGACAAGGTCTACGCCCTGCCCTACACCCGCCGGTATCACCCCATCTACGAGGCCATGGGCGGCGTGCCCGCCATCCGGGAGGTACAGTTCTCCATCATCCAGAACCGCGGCTGCTTCGGCGGCTGCAACTTCTGCGCCATCCAGCTGCATCAGGGCCGCCGGGTCACCAGCCGCAGTGCGGACAGCATCGTGGAGGAAGCCGAGCGCATGACCCACGAGCCGGATTTCAAGGGCTACATCCACGATGTTGGCGGCCCCACCGCCAACTTCCGGTTCCCATCCTGCCGCGAGCAGATGCTGCGGGGCATGTGCAATGGCGGCAAGCACTGCCTGGCCCCCACCACCTGCTCCCACATGATCGTGGACCACAGCGATTATCTCAAGATCCTGCGCCGGGTGCGGGAGCTGCCGGGTGTGAAGAAAGTGTTCATCCGCAGCGGCATCCGTTTTGATTACCTCATGGCCGACCCGGACGACACCTTCTTCAAGGAGCTGGTGGAGTACCACGTCTCCGGCCAGCTGAAGGTGGCTCCGGAGCACTGCGCGCCCAACACCCTGGCCTACATGGGCAAACCGCCCATCGAGACTTTCAACAAGTTCAAGGATAAGTTCTATGAGCTGAGCAAGAAGGCCGGCAAAAAGCAGTATCTGGTGCCCTACCTCATGTCCAGCCACCCGGGCAGCACCCTGAAGGATGCCGTCTATCTGGCCGAGTACCTTTATAAGAACCACATGCGCCCGGAGCAGGTGCAGGATTTCTACCCCACTCCCGGCACCGTGAGCACCTGTATGTTCTACACCGGCCTCGACCCCTACACCCTCAAGCCGGTGTTCGTGGAAAAGACCCCCGAGGGCAAGGCCCTGCAGCGTGCATTGCTGCAATACTATGAGCCCCGCAACGCCGAAAAGGTGGTCAAGGCCCTGAGGATGACCCACCGGGAGGACCTCATCCCCCTGCTGGTGCCCGCCGAGGGCCGCCGCGCGGTGCAGCGCTCGGCCCGCCGCGCCGACAGCCCGGAGGTGACCATCCACAACGACGGCACCTACACCGTGCGCCCCAACCAGAAGGGCAAGGGCAAGCCTGCCCACGGCCCGAACCGCACCGCCGCCCCTGCCGGGCGTCAGCCCAGCCCGGGTGCCCGCTTTGCGCCGCACTCGGCCCCCGGACACAAACCCCAAAAGAATCAACAGAAAGAGAATACGTCGTGGAAAACTGGAACAAAGAAAAAGTGACCCCGAAAAAGAAAACCGGCCTGCTGCAGCGGCTGCTGTCGCTGGCCGCTGCGGCCGCACTGGCCCTGAGCCTTGTAGGCTGTGGTACCTCGGCTGTGGTGCCGGGCGGCAGTGCCGACGTGGTGCCCAACCCTTCCTCTACGGCAGCCAGCATGGATGCCCCGTTCGAGATGCACTTCATCGATGTGGGGCAGGCGCTGAGCGTGCTGGTGGAATGTGACGGCCAGTTCATGCTGTACGACGGCGGCAACGTGGACGACGGCAGCCTGATGGTGTCCTACCTGCAGAAGCAGGGGGTGGAAGAGCTGCAGTATGTATTCTGCTCCCACGCCCACGAGGACCATGTAGGCGGCCTGGCGGCTGCGCTGGCCTACTTCCCGGCCAATCATGTATACAGCCCGGTGACGGAGGCCTCCACCAAGTGCTTCCGGGATTTTGTCAAGTACACCCAGCAGCAGGGCCTGCAGGTGGAAGTGCCCGCCGTGGGCACCACCTGGCCCCTGGGCAGTGCTAGCGTGACCATGCTGGGCCCCGTGGCGCAGTACAGCGACACCAACGATACCTCCATCGTGCTGCGCATCGACTACGGTTCCACCAGCTTTCTGCTCACCGGTGACATGGAAAAGACCGCAGAGAGCGACCTTGTGGCCAGCGGTGCCAATCTGAAAGCCGATGTGCTGCAGGTGGGCCACCACGGTTCCAGCACCTCCACCGGCTACGCCTTCCTGAACGCGGTCCTGCCGGAGATGGGCATCATCTCCTGCGGGGTGAACAACAAATACGGCCACCCGCATGAGGAGACCCTGAGCATCCTGCGGGACGCCGGGGTGAACGTGTACCGCACCGACCTGCTGGGCACCATCACCATTGGCAGCGACGGCCAGAACTACACCGTGGGCACCGAGCATTTTGCCGCCGATGCCGAGTTGAACCCCACCGACCCGGCGGCTGCCAGCACGGTACAGCAGGCTTACATCGGCAACGTGAACAGCAAAAAGTTCCACCTGCCCACCTGCCCGAACCTGCCGGCCGAGAAGAACCAGATCCTCTTCTCCAGCTACGACGAGGCCATCGAGGCAGGCTACACGCCCTGCTCCACCTGCATCAAATAAGAGTACTCCCTCAGTCAAACCCTTCGGGTTTGCCAGCTCCCTCTGAGATGGAGCCTTCTGACGGAACCGGGATGTTTCCTGCTGAAAGCGGAACGTTTCCGGACCGTCAAGGCCCCCTCCCCGAGGGGGCTGGCACGGCGTGAGCCGTGACGGAGGGATTTTTTGCATTCTCCGGGATTGATAAAATCCCACAGCTGCGGTATACTTAAAACCACTTTATTTCAAAAAAGCAAGGAGGAACCGCAGATGCAGCTGGGGCAGAGCAGGACCCTGCCGGTGGAAAAACCGGAGCAGATCGACCTTGCGCAGGCAGCGCGGTATTTCGGCGCGCGCGGGGAGGCGGACACCGCCACCATGGCCCTGCTGCAGCGCTGCGCCGTACCGTTGCTGGCCGCTGCGACGCCCCGCGCCGTCTGGCTGCGGGCGGAGGTGAAGGCGCTGACCGAAGCCGGCATCCTGCGGGGCAGCGACGTGATGCGGCATCTGGAGGGCTGCGGGCAGGCCATTCTGCTGGCCGTGACCCTTGGCCCCGGGGTGGACGCCCAGATCCGCCGGGCCGGGGTGGGGGATATCGCCGCCGGTGTAGCGTCCGATGCGCTGGGCAGCGCCCTGGCTGAGCAGACCGCCGACGCGGCGGAAGCCGAGCTGCGCCAGCTGGCCGCAGCCGAGGGGACTTACCTCACCGGGCGGTTCTCGCCGGGCTATGGCGACTGGGACATCGCGGTGCAGCCGCTGGTGGCCGCCGCGCTGGACACGGCGCGCCGGGCCGGGCTGTGCGTCACCGATACCAACCTGATGACCCCCCGCAAAAGCGTGACCGCCATTCTGGGGGTCAGCGACCATCCGGTCAAGGGACATCTGGCCGGGTGCGGGCACTGTGTGCTGCGCACCCGCTGCGAATACAGAAAGAGGGGAAAGACCTGTGCAAGTGAATGAACTTTTCAGACAGAGCAATACCATCCTGCTGGACGGCGGCATGGGCACCATGCTGCAGGCGGCCGGCCTGAAGCTGGGCGCCCGGCCGGAGGAACTGAACATCACCGACCCGCAGCTCATCGAGGGCATCCATGCTCAGTATGCCGCAGCGGGCAGCCGCATCATCAACGCCAACACCTTTGGCGCGTCGGCCCACAAGCTGGCGGGCAGCGCCTACAGTCTGGAAGAGATCATTGCGGCGGGCATTGCCAACTGCAAGCGGGCCTGTGCGCCCTATGGTGCGCTTGCCGCGCTGGATGTCGGCCCGCTGGGCGAGCTGCTGGAACCCAACGGCACCCTGGCCTTTGAGGATGCCGTGGAGGAATACGCCCGCATCGTGCGGGCCGGTGCGGCGGCCGGGGCCGACCTGATCTTTTTTGAGACCTTCACCGACCTGTACGAGCTCAAGGCCGCGCTGCTGGCCGCCCGGGAAAACTCCAGCCTGCCCATCCTGGCCAGCATGAGTTTTGAAGCCGGCGGCCGCACCTTTACCGGCTGCACGGTGGAGAGCTTCGGCGTCACCGCCCGGGGGCTGGGGGCCAGCGCCGTGGGCATCAACTGCTCGCTGGGCCCCAAGGAGATCTTCCCCATGGCAAAGCGCCTGACCGAGGCCGTGCCCGGCAACTTCCCGGTGTTCGTCAAGCCCAACGCGGGTCTGCCCCGGGCCGACGGCAGCGGCTACGACATTACCCCGCAGCTGTTTGCGCTGGAAATGAAGCCCTACCGGGAGCTGAATCTGTTTGCCGCTGGCGGCTGCTGCGGCACCACGCCGGAGTTCATCCGGCTGCTGAACGGGGTGTTCAAGGGCTGCGTGCCGGGCCGCCCGGCTCACGCCATGCCCTCGGTGCTGTGCACCCCCATGAACTATGTCAACGTGGACGGCATCACCGTGGTGGGCGAGCGCATCAACCCCACCGGCAAAAAGCGCTTCCAGCAGGCACTGCGGGAGAATGATATGAACTACGTTCTGGAACAAGCCGTGAGCCAGGTGGAAGCCGGGGCCCAGGTGCTGGACGTGAACGTGGGTGCCCCCGGCGTGGATGAACCGGCCCTGATGCCGCAGGTGGTCAAGGCCCTGCAGAGCGTGGTCAGCCTGCCGCTGCAGCTGGATTCCTCCAACGTGCAGGCACTGGAAAACGGCCTGCGGGTGTACAACGGCAAGCCCATCGTCAACTCCACCAACGGCGAGCCGGAAAAGCTCAAGGCCATCCTGCCCCTGTGCAAAAAGTACGGCGCGGCCATCGTGGGCCTTGCCATCGACGAGCGGGGCATCCTGCCCGCCGCAGAGGACCGCGTGGCCATTGCCCGCCGCATCACCGAGGCGGCACTGGAAGCCGGAATCCCCCGCGAGGACATCTACATCGACTGCCTGACCCTGACCGCCAGCGCCCAGCAGAAGGATGTGCTGGCCACGGTGCAGGCGCTGGAAGCCTGCAAGAAGGAGCTGGGCGTGCGCACCATCCTGGGCGTGTCCAACATCAGCTTCGGCCTGCCCTGCCGCCCCTACCTGAACACCACCTTCCTCACCATGGCCATGTATGCCGGGCTGGATCTGGCCATCATGAACCCCTCCAGTGAAGAGATGATGGCCGCCGTATATGCCTACAACGTGCTGACCAACCGGGACGCGCAGAGCATGCAGTACATTGAGCGCTACGCAAACCGGGTGCCTGCCTCCACGGCCCTGAAGCAGGCAGCCCAGGCCGCGCCTGCGGCGGCAGCTTCCGACGGGAGCGCTGAAATTTCCGGCCCCTATGCGGCGCTGATCAAGGCGGTGGAAAAGGGCCTGAAGGGCGACGCCGCTGCCCAGACCCGCGCCCTGCTGGCCGAAAAGCAGCCGCTGGAAGTGGTGGACGAAGCCCTGATCCCGGCGCTGGACATCGTGGGTGCCAAGTATGAGAAGGGCACTCTCTTCCTGCCGCAGCTGCTGCAGGCCGCCAGCGCCGCCCAGAGCGCCTTTGAGGAGATCAAGACCGCCATTGCCCAGAAGGGCGAGGGCAGCGCCAGCAAGGGCCGCATCGTGCTGGCCACCGTGAAGGGCGACGTGCACGACATCGGCAAGAACATCGTCAAGGTCATTCTGGAGAACTACGGCTTTGAGGTCATCGACCTGGGCCGCGATGTGCCGGTGGAGACCGTGGTGGACACCGTGCGGGAAAAGGATGTGCATCTGGTGGGCCTTTCGGCCCTGATGACCACCACCCTCAAGAGCATGGAGGAGACCATCGCCGCCCTGCATGCAGCCAAACTGGACTGCAAGATCATGGTGGGCGGTGCCGTGCTCACCCCGGAATACGCCGAAAAGATCGGCGCAGACTGGTACGCTAAGGACGCCAAGCGCAGCGCCGACATCGCCAAGGAATTCTTTGGGGTGTGATTCCTGCAAAAACAGAGAAGGAGAAAACTATGAAAAATACGGCTTTCAGCCTGATGACGGCATTGCTGGCAGTGATGAACGAAAGTGAACCGAAAGACCCGTACTATGTGCTGGCGCAGTATTTTTTGTATCACTTCGACCAGCTGCGGGATCTGAACATCTACGACGTGGCGGATGCCTGCTATGTGTCCC
>UMGV01087483.1_pt1 | contig 10347 bp, 10 predicted proteins | sample 1965361 | NCBI WGS metagenome assembly UMGV01 (sample SAMEA4836081, study PRJEB28245) | human gut metagenome | biome: gut microbiome; material: fecal sample | place: Denmark | collected 2008
TGTTCTTTACGCTGGGCGCGGAGATGAGCATGAGCCCCATGGGCGAGCGGGTGGGCGCAATGCTCACCAAAAGCCGGAGCGTGCCGCTCATCATCGGTGTCGGCTTTCTGCTGGGCTTTCTCATCACCATCTCGGAGCCTGACTTACAGGTATTGGCCAATCAGGTGCCCTCCATCCCCAACATGACCCTCATCCTCTCGGTGGCGGCAGGCGTGGGGCTGTTTCTCGTGGTCGCCTTCCTGCGTATGCTGCTGGGCATTGCCCTGCCCAAGCTGCTGGTGGCGTTCTACGGGCTCATCTTTGTGCTGGCCGCCTTTGTACCAAAGGAATTTCTTTCCGTGGCCTTTGATTCCGGCGGCGTGACCACCGGCCCCATCACCGTTCCCTTCATCATGGCGCTGGGTGTCGGCGTGGCCGCCATTCGTTCCGACCGCCATGCCGCGGACGACAGCTTTGGTCTGGTGGCGCTCTGCTCCATCGGCCCCATTCTGGCGGTGCTCATTCTGGGCATTGCGTTCCAGGCCAGCGACAGCACCTACGTTCCGCCCATCCTGCCCAACGTCAGCGATTCCGTGGAGCTGTGGCAGCTCTTCCACGAGGGCCTGCCCACCTACATCAAGGAGATTGCTACCTCCCTGCTGCCCATCATCGCCATGTTCGGCGTGTTCCAGCTGGCGGCTCTCAAACTCGACCGCCGGACGCTGGGCCGCATCGGCGTGGGCCTTGCCTATACTTATATCGGTCTTGTGCTATTCCTCGCAGGCGCAAACATCGGCTTTATGCCCGCCGGTAATTATCTGGGTCAGGTGTTGGCAGGCCAGAGCTTCCGCTGGCTGCTGGTGCCCATCGGGATGCTCATCGGCTACTTCATCGTCAAGGCCGAGCCCGCCGTCTATGTGCTGAACAAGCAGGTCGAGGAAGTGACCGACGGTGCCATCTCCGCCAGCACCATGGGCGCAGCCCTCTCGGCAGGCGTTTCCCTCTCGGTGGGTCTTGCCATGGTGCGGGTGCTCACCGGCATCTCTATCCTGTGGTTCCTCATCCCGGGCTATGCCTTTGCCATTGGCATCTCCTTCGTGGTGCCCAAGCTCTACACCGCCATCGCCTTTGACGCGGGCGGCGTTGCTTCCGGCCCCATGACAGCCACCTTCCTGCTGCCGCTGGCGCAGGGTGCCTGTGTGGCTGTGGGCGGCAATATCGTCACCGATGCCTTCGGCGTGGTGGCCATGGTCGCCATGACCCCCCTCATCACGGTGCAGCTCATGGGTCTGATGGCCCAGCTCAAGCAGCGCAGGGCCCGGCAGGCACAACCTGTGCCCGCCGCCGCGCTGGTCCTTGCCGACCTGCCGGATGATGCCATCATCGAGCTGTAAGGAGGTCCTGCTGTGAATACTTTATACTGGCTCATCACCATCACCGACCGCCACTCCACCGATGCCTTTCTGGCCCTTTACGAGGAGCACGGCATCACGGTCAGCCTGCGTACGGTGGGTGCAGGCACAGCGGTGCGGGAGACCCTTTCCACCCTGGGGCTGGAGCAGACCGAAAAGGCCGTGCTCTTTGCCATGATCACCGCCGAGACCTGGCCCGGCCTGCAAAAAGACCTGCGCCGTAAAATGCGCATCGATGTGCCGGGCACCGGCATCGCGTTCATCATCCCGGTCAGCAGCATCGGCGGCAAGCGGGCGCTGCAATTCCTGACCGAACACCAGACCTTTGCACTGAAGGAGGAAAGCACCTTGAAGGATACCCGCTATGAGCTGCTGCTCGTCATTGCCAATCAGGGCCACACCGGCTCCATCATGGACGCGGCCCGCGCCGCCGGAGCTGGCGGCGGCACCGTCATCCACGCAAAGGGCACCGGCATGGAGGGTGCCGCCCACTTTATGGGGGTGGAGCTGGTCAACGAGAAGGAGCTGGTGCTCATCGTGTCCCGCACCACCCTGAAAAACCAGATCATGCAGGCCATCATGCAGGGGGCAGACCCCAAGGCGGGAGCCATCGTGTTCTCCCTGCCCGTGACCGATACGGCGGGTCTGCGGCTGCTGGATGAGGAGTAACGGCCTCGCCCTCTCAGGCGCTTCGCGCCAGCTCCCCCAAAGGGGGAGCCCTTGGCAGCCACATCAATCCCGCTGTTCTGATGGGAAGCAACCGCATCGGGTGGATTTTCTTGAAGTTTTCCTGTATTATAAGGATAGTATGGGAGGTACTGCTATGAAATCTACTCGTCGCTGGCAGCAGCTTTTGCTGAACAGTCTGGCTATCATCCTGGGCAACGCACTGTATTCGCTGGCAGTGGCCCTGTTTCTGGAACCCGCAGGGCTCATCACGGGCGGTGCCACCGGCATTGCGCTGGCCTTCGGGCGGCTGACGGGGCTCTCCGTCTCCGGTTTCCTCTTCCTCTTCAACATGTCCATGCTGGTGTGGGGCTGGGCGGTGCTGGGCAAGAAGTTCGCACTGAACACCCTTGCCAGCAGCGTGCTGAGCCCCGCCTTTCTGGAGCTGTTTGAGCGGCTGCTGGACGGCCGGGTGCTGACTGAGGATATCTTCCTCTGTACCATCTTCTCGGGTCTGGGCATCGGCGTTGCGCTGGGCATGGTCATCCGGGCGGGTGCTTCCACCGGCGGCATGGATATCCCCCCGCTGGTGCTGCAGAAATGGTTCCGCTGGCCGGTGTCCATCACCATGATGCTCTTTGATATCGCCATCCTGCTGGTGCAGGCGGCATTCAGCCAGCCGGAGCAGGTGCTCTACGGCATCGTGCTGGTCATCACCCACACCATCGTCATGGACAAGATGCTGATGCTGGGCGACAGCCGCACTGAGGTCAAGATCATCAGCACCCGGTCGGATGAAATTCGCACCGCCATTCTGGCTGAGATCGACCGCGGTGTGACCGTGCTCCACGGTGAGGGCGGCTACACCGGCGAGCCCAGCGAGGTGCTGCTCAGCGTCATCTCCAACCGGGAGCTGCCCCGGCTGGAAAAGCTGGTCCATTCCATCGACCCCGCCTGTTTCCTCATCGTCAGCCGTGTCACCGAAGTCAGCGGCCGGGGCTTCTCCATGGAAAAGGAATACCAGTAAATCTTCTTGACAGTGTTTCTGCTATCTGCTATATTGATATCAGAATAACAAAGTCGATTTTGGGCTTTCGCACAGGGACCCCCCTGCCTTTTGGGGTTATCTGTACGAAGGCCCGTTTTATTACAGGAAAAAGGAGCCAACTATGAAAATCACTCAGATCCCCATGGGGGCCCACAATGCCCAGCTGACCTGCTACCTGCAGGATCCCTGCACCGAAATGCCTGCTCTGGACCGCTGTCCTGCGATCCTGATCTTTCCGGGTGGAGCCTATGCCTTCTGCTCAGACCGGGAAGCCGATCCTGTAGCGCTGGCCTTCCTGAATGCAGGCTACAACGCCTTTGTGCTGCGGTACAGTGTCTCCCAGAACTGTCCGGTGGAGGAGGTCTATACCAATGCCTTTGCCGAGGCGCAGGAGGCCATGGACTACCTGCACCAGAACGCAGGCGACCTGCACATCGACCCGGAGCAGATTGCCGTGGTTGGCTTCTCTGCCGGCGGGCATCTTGCCGCCTCGGTGGGCACCATGGGCCGGGTCCGTCCCGCGGCCATGCTGCTGGGCTACGCTGTGTTCAGCGTCCCGGGCAAGGCGTTGGGCATGGAGCTGCCGGACCTGCTGCAGCAGGTGGATGACCAGACTCCCCCTGCCTTCCTTTTTGCCACTCAGGGCGACCATCTGGTGCCCGCCACGCAGTCCCTGCAGTTTGCCACCCTGCTGGCAGAGCGGAAGATCCCCTATGAGATGCATATCTTTGCTTACGGCGACCACGGCTTCTCCACCGGCAGCCGCCACATCGCCAATCCCCAAAACCCGGAAAACCCGGAATCCGCAGTGTGGCAGGGCATGGCACTCGGCTTCCTGAACCACATCTTCAACCACGACGTGCTGGTGCCCGCCCCGGAGGAAGTCAGGGAATTCTGTCTTGATATGAAGATCGGCACCCTGCTGGACACTCCTCAGTCCGCTGCCCTGATCCAGCAGCTGCTGCCGGAGCTGGCCCAATATGTGCAGCAGGAGCCCGGCTCCCGGGGCATTTCGGTGAATGATCTGCAATTCTACAGCAACAAAATGTTCGATGAAGAAAAGCTGGCCGCACTGAACGAAGCGCTGGCAAAGCTGAACTGAACCACACACAGGAACAGCCCCCTCGGGTCATAATAGCCTGAGGGGGCTGTTGTTCTGTTAATTCAGCTGTTACAGCAGCGGTGCAATGACCTTGAGCAGCATTCCGGTGGCACGGAGCAGATAATTCTTCTGCCAGATGCTGGCCGAGGTATTTTCCACCACGCGGCACTGCTCCAGCGTGTGCTGGAAATCCTGCTCAATGTCCCGGATACAGGGGGCATCCACCATCCAGACGGCATCTTCAAAGTGATGGTACAGGCTGCGGTAGTCCAGATTGATGGTACCCACCACCGCTTCCCTGCCGTCCACCACGAACACCTTTGCATGGACAAAACCAGGGCTCCACTCGCTGATCTTCACGCCCGAATCCAGCAGGGCCGAATAGTGGCTCTTTGCCAGTGCGTAGGGGAACCGCTTGTCCGGCTTTCCGGGCAGGATAAGGTGGACATCCACGCCCCGTTCAGCGGCAAATTTCAGGGCGGTCTCCAGTTCGCCGTCCAGGATAAGGTAGGGGGTCATAATGTGGATGTAATCCCTGGCCCGGTTGAGCAGGTCGATATAGACCATCTCGCCCACCCGCTCGCCGTCCAGCGGACAATCCCCGTAGGGAGCCGCCACGCCCTTTGCATTTTCCGGCACCGGAATGGGCCGGGTCAGGAACTGCTCATATTCCGGCTCCTTCAGGATGCCCCACATCTGCAGAAACTGAGCCGTCAGCGAACGGACTGCCTCGCCCTCCAGCATCAGGGCGGCATCCTTCCAACGGCCATGCTTCTGGATGTGGTTGATGTACTCATCGGCAAGATTCACGCCGCCGGTAAAACCGACCCGCCCGTCAATGACAAGAATTTTCCGGTGGTCACGGTAATTATAGTGGGTGGAGACGAACGGCTGCACCGGGCTGAACACCTTGCACTGGATGTTCAGCTTCTCCAGCAGCCGGGGGTAATTGCGGGGCAGGGTGGAGAACTCACAGGTGCCGTCGTACATCACCCGGACATCCACGCCCTGCAGCGCCTTGCGGGCCAGCACTTCCAGGATCTTGCCCCACATCAGGCCCTCGTCGATGATGAAATACTCCACAAAGATATATTCTTCTGCCCTTTCCAGCTGGCGCAGCAGCTCCTCAAACTTTGCCTCGCCGCCGGGGAAGTAGGTCATGGCGGTGTTCTGGTACACTGGAAAGCCGCCGCCCCGCCCATACAGGTACTTTGCCAGCGAAGCCGCGCCGGGTTCGAGCGCTTTCAGCTGTTCCATTGCCTTTTGGCTCTGCGGCAGCCAGCCGCGCAGCTGATCCTCCAGCTCCAGCAGCCGCTTGCGCAGGATGTTGTGCCCAAAATTGCTCTTGACATAGAAGAACATCGGAATGCCCACCACCGGCGCAATGGCAACCACCACCATCCAGGTGATCTTGGCGCTGTTGTCCATCTTGCTGTTGAGCAGGTAGATGACCATGGCCGATGTAACGACCACGCTGCCGCCAAAGTAATGGGGCCACAGGTTGCCGAACCACCGGAAGATGCTGAACAGCAGCCCCACCTGCAGCAGCAGGAGGATCAGCACCAGGCCAAAGCGGCTGAAGATGGCGTGGATCACACCCTTCTGCCCCTTTCTCAGCAGCCGCAGGCCGCCATCCTCAAACTGATGAACATAGCCCTTGACGTTCTGTTTCAGTTTCTCTGTTTTCATGTTCCGCCTTTCTTATTTCCGCCGCAGGGTCACCGCATAGGAGTCCTGTGCCGCGTGGCAGCGCTCCACCAGCTCCTTGGGCTGGGCGCAGACCCCGTGGTCATGCCACGGGTCATTGAACCAGTAGTTTTCCTCATCGTAGCCCACCAGCAGCAGGCAGTGCTCGTGGCACTTCCAGGCAAAGTCGGTGCCATCAGTCAGCAGCCAGTGGTCCCGCTCCTCGGGCACCGGGGTAAAATCCAGCGTTGCCCAGAACACCACCGGCATTCCCTCGTCAATGAACCGGCACAGCTGCGCCGCGGTCTCGCCGCTCACGTCCAGCACCTCGAACCGGTCCGCCGCGCCTTCATGCTTCAACGCGCTCTGCAAGGCCTGCACGATGCAGGGGGCATAGCAGCCGTACCCGGTGTGGTCGTGGGGGTCGCCGGGGTAGACGAACATCGGGTCAGGCCCGTAGAGCCTGCCCTCCTGTTCCCAGTAGGGGGCGTGGGGCAGGTCGCGCTCAATGAACACGTCCGGGTCAATGGGGATGCCCACGGCCTGCAGCAGCATCACACTGCTGATGCTCTCGCAGCCGTTCACCCAGCGGGCAGTCTGGTCGATATACGGGGCCGAAACGATCTTTTTCATCAATTTTCCTCTTACTCTGTCAAAAACAGTGGTTTTGTGATATCATAAGCAGTGAGAAACAGGGGTGTTCCCCAACAATATACCTATTATAGCTTATTCTGACCGGTTTTTCTAGCGGAATCGGCAGGCGGGAGGATTTTGGGACATGAACAATCTGATCATCGGCATCGCAGGCGGCTCGGGCAGCGGCAAGACCACGCTGGCTTACCGGCTCAAGGAGCGGTTCGGGGAGGACGAGGTGCGTCTGATCTCCCACGACAGCTACTACAAGCGCCACGATGAACTGCCCTTTGCAGAGCGCTGCAAGCTGAACTATGACCACCCGGACGCGTTCGACAACGACCTGCTCATCCAGCACCTGAAGGAGCTGAAGGCGGGCCGCGCCATCGACTGCCCCGTGTACGATTACGCCGACCACAACCGCAGCAGCGAGGTGCAGCACATTGAGCCTGCCCCCGTCCTCATCGTGGAGGGCATTCTGCCCCTGGCTGAGCCGGAGCTGTGCAGCCTGTTCGATTACAAGATCTATGTAGACACCGACGCGGACGAGCGGATCCTCCGCCGCATCCTGCGGGATGTCAAGGAGCGGGGCCGCTCTCTGGACAGCGTCATCGCCCAGTACCGCGCCACCGTCAAGCCCATGCACGAGGCTTTTGTGGAGCCCAGCAAGCGCAATGCCGATATCATCATCCCCAATGGCGGTGAAAACGGCCCCGCCATCGAGATGCTGGCCCACCATATCCGCAGCCTGATCCAAAAGGCGAATCTGCGCTGAACTTTCACCGCAGTTCCGTATGATACCAAAAAAGGGGTGGTTCCCGACCGGGAACCACCCCTTTTTATGATTCTGCGGATCCTGCTCAGACCTTGCAGCTCTCACCGCTGCAATGGTCACAGTCTTCTTCCAGCTTGCCCACGATGGGTTCCGGATCGATGCCCTGACGGCGGTAGTAGTCAGACAGGGCAGCCTTTACGGCCTGCTCTGCCAGAACGGAGCAGTGCACCTTGATGGGGGGCAGACCTTCCAGAGCTTCCACAACGGCCTTGTTGGTCAGCTTCAGGGCCTCGTCAATGGTCTTGCCCTTGATGAGGTCGGTGGCCATGCTGCTGGTGGCAATGGCGGCACCGCAGCCAAAGGTCAGGAACTTGACATCAACGATCACGTTGTTCTCGATTTTCAGGTACATGCGCATGATATCGCCGCACTTGGGGTTGCCGACTTCACCCACGCCGTTTGCATCGGGGATCTCACCCACGTTGTGCGGATTTGCGAAATGCTCCATGACCTTTGCGCTATACATACTTGCCATTTTAGTTGTCTCCCTTCAGGCTGAAATGACGGGCGGTGTTCTGGCCCTGCAGCCACATACAGCTCATTGCGCGGCGGCGGGGAATGACCTCCTCCAGCACGTCACACAGATATTTTGCTTCCTCCATGGTATTCTGCGGGCCAAAGGTGAACCGCATGGAACCATGACCGATCTCCTCCGGAACGCCGATGCTCAGCAGCACATGGCTGGGGTCCAGGCTGTCGGAGTTGCAGGCCGAACCAGTGGATGCGCAGATGTTGTGCATATCCAGATCCAACAGGATGGTCTCGCCCTCCAGGCCCGGGAAGCTGATGTTCGCATTGCCAGGCAGGCGGTGCTCCAGGCCGCCGTTCAGGCGGGCCTCGGGGATGTTCTTCAGGATGCGATCGATAACGTAGTCACGCAGCTCTTTCTCGTGGGCCATCCGCTCGTCCAGATGGGCGACGGCCATTTCCAGTGCCTTGCCCATACCGGCGATACCGGCCACGTTCTCGGTGCCGGCGCGGTGGCGGGCCTCCTGGCTGCCGCCGTCGATCAGGTTCTGGGGCCAGATGCCCTTGCGGCAGTACAGTGCGCCCATGCCCTTGGGGCCATTGAACTTGTGGGCGCTCATGGACAGCATATCCACGCCCAGCTCCTTGACATCCACCGGAATGGTGCCAACGGCCTGCACCGCATCGGTGTGCATCCACACGCCGTGCTTGTGGGCGATCTCCGCGATCTCCTTGATGGGCTGGATGGTGCCGATCTCGTTGTTGGCCATCATAATGCTGACCAGCGCGGTATCGGGACGGATGGCCGCCTCCACATCCTCCGGGCGAATATAACCTTCCGGGGTGGGCTTGATATACGTGACCTCAAAGCCCATGCGCTCCAGCGCAGCCATGCTGTGCATGATGGCGTGGTGCTCAAAGGCGCTGGTGATGAGGTGCTTCTTGTTCTGGCGGGCCTTGGTGAAGGCAGTGCCCTTCACAGCCCAGTTGTCGGCCTCAGAGCCGCAGCCGGTGAAGAAGATCTCCGCCGGAGACGCGTTGATGGCCTTGGCCACCTGTGCGCGGCCGGTGTCCACAAACTCTTTGGCCTCATAGCCAACGCTGTAATGGCTGCTGGGGTTGCCGCAGGCACCGCTCAGGGCCTGGGTCATCACTGCCAGCACCTCCGGGGCACAGGCAGTCGTGGCAGCATTGTCGAGATAAACCACTTTCTCCATAGTTTCCATGGGATTGATCCTTTCTGGCAAACGACAAATCGTTTTTGCATTTCCGGACCGAACGTCCGGGCCTATGATACCTTTTAACGGGAATGTTATACCATATCATTCCCTAGCATGTCAATAGGAATACTGGAAATTCATCAATCCGTAACAATCCGGGCAAATTCAGCGGCCTTTTCCGGCCAGCTTTCCCAGAACCACCTTCCATTTGGGGTAGCCCCAGCGTTTGTCCTCGGCAAAATCGTCGGCCAGCTTCCAGGGGAAGGTGCCGCCATCGAAGTACAGATTGCCCACTTCGTCCACCCGGTCCAGCTTTTTGGGCAGGTATTCCTCATCATAATAGCTCTTGCGCTTATCCGGCAGGGCCCAGTGGAGGGTGCCGTCGGCATCCATGCCGGAAGCCCACACGCCGAACACAAAGGTCGCCGCCTCGCCGTAGCAGTGCTGCTCAAAGCGGATGGCACCATCATAATAGAATTTGATGACCTCCAGCGTACCGGATTCCTTTTTGCCGTCCCGGCCCAGCGTGGGGCGGTAGTCCTGCTGATACCGGCAGCCGCAATGGGCTCCGGCAAACTTTTTCGGGTCGAATGCCATAAGTGCACATCCTTTCTTTTGCACAAAACTCCCCCCGGCAGCGCACGGATAGGCCCCATCTCAGAGGGGGCTGTCTGCGAAGCAGACTGGGGGAGTTTCCTTTAAAAATGCCCCTCAAAATCGCCCTCGATCTCATACGGCCAGCTCAGGATGCCGCCGAGATCACGCAGGCCGGTGTAGCCCTGCGCTTCCAGCTTCTGTGCGGCATCGGCACTGCGGCGGCCGGTGCGGCAGTAGATCAGCCACTGGGCATTTTTGTCCGGCATGACCTCCTCCGCGCGGGTCAGCACGTCCCCTAGGGGCAGCAGCTTTGCGCCGGGGATATGCCCCACGGCAAATTCGTCCGGCTCCCGGACATCCACGGCCTGCGCCTTGCCTGCATCCAGCAGGCGGATGGCTTCGGCCGGAGTGATCTTCTCTACCATTGTCTCATCTCCAAGTTCCGATATTTTCTCTATTATATGATAACAGACGTTTTTTGTTTCGGCAAGAGAAACCGGCGTTTTCGCTTTGCAAAACCTGCACCGCGTGGTATACTAAGGGGAGAAACAAGGAGAGTAGACCATGAAATTTTCCACAAAGAGCCGCTACGCCCTGCGGCTGATGGCCGAGCTGGCCCGCTACGCACCGGGCACCACCGTCTCCCTGAAAGAGATCAGCGAGCGGCAGAACCTGAGCCTGAAATATCTGGAACAGATCGT
>UMGV01026317.1_pt1 | contig 10344 bp, 10 predicted proteins | sample 1965361 | NCBI WGS metagenome assembly UMGV01 (sample SAMEA4836081, study PRJEB28245) | human gut metagenome | biome: gut microbiome; material: fecal sample | place: Denmark | collected 2008
GTCATAGTAAGTTATAGTTAGTTATAAGGGTCTAAATACAAGCATAGAAGGCACTATCAGCTATTTCCTTTACTCCTTCAGGAATTTCTATTGCTTCTATAGTTTTTATTCCCAAGAAAGCATCTTTGCCAATGACAGTAATGTCATAAGGTATGACAGTTGATGAACATCCAGCAATAAGATTACCTGTCTTCGACTCTATGATGGCGTTGCAGTTCTCGCGTGAATCGTAATTCGCATTTAGAGAGTCGATCCGAATTGAAGTCAGGCTATCATCTCTCATAAAGAGCCGTTTACCGATATTTTCTAACCCTTTCCCAATTTCTATTGACTTGAAGTCATAGCATTCCATGAAAGCTCCATCACCGATAACCTTAACGCTGTCAGGAATTGCGATTATATTCAATCCGGAATACTCAAATGCTGACTCTCCAATTTCTCTTAACTGTTTTGGGAGCTGCAAAGTCTCCAACTTCTTACAACCTTTAAAAGCCCTGCAGCCTATAACAAGTATACTATTGGGAAATTCTATTGATTGCAAATCCTTACAGTCGTAAAAGGCTCCGTCACATATTACTTGAGTACCATGTTTAATCTTATATTCCACAAGATTTTCAGGAGCCGACATCAGACGTTTACCATCAGCACTATATCTCACCCCATACTCATCTAAAAGCGACGCTTCATATTCTCCCTCCAGATAATATGTCGGCAAATAAGCCACCAAATCTCTATCGGGATATTTATCCTCTATAAGCATTCTCCGTACAGCCCTCTTGGCCTCCCAAAGACCTGATGCAGCTGCCTTCTTATACCATTGTAAGGCTTTTGTCCTATCTTTTTTGACTCCGAGCCCCTCTTCGTAACAGCCGGCAAGGTTGTATCGTGCAAGCTCAATACCTTGCTCTGAAGCCTTTTGATACCATTTTGCGGCTTTTGCATAATCTTGCTCAACATCATTGCCGTAATAATATCTGTCGCCCAACATACCCATGGAATAAGCGTCACCCCGCTCAACCATCATGATATTGTAATTCAAATCCTCTCGCACAACAAAATAGTTGGGAAAGTCGTCGTCAAATAGCTGATCTAATTCCATGAGAGCCTTCTCAGCTACAACATTCCCGTCATAAGTTTCCTTCTCTATCTGCTCACAGGCTTTGCTGATACCATTATATACATCAGCATCATTGATAGTAGGTATTTTTACAGCAGAGCTATCCTTATCGCTTTGACTCCGCATGAGATTAGCGTATTTATTAATAATCTCTATGCATTGTGCCTCTTTCCCTGACAGAGGAAAGTAGCAAGCTTCTTCTGGATATAATTTCATGTGTGACATTTGACAAAGGTTTTATGTTTAAATTCGTATGACAAGACATAATTAGGCCAACAACCTCCCCATCAGTCCGTTAATATCATCTCTTAGTGTGTTGCTACTCAAATGTATGGAGCCCGGTTGCAGATAAGCCCGCTTGTTGATCTCGAGCATCATAGAGTGATAGTGAAAAGGGCATTCGGGAGTCTCTGAATTGCTGTAGGGCGTGTTTACACCAACCTTATAGCCGCAGTCCATAAAATGGTTGACAGCCATCTCAATGGTTGATCTATCTGGCTTTGACCAATCGTCATTGAAGCCAATGCAGATGTCCACATCGCTCAACTCTTCAGGAAAGGAATGACAGTCCAAAAGCAGCGCATCTTCTGATAGCTGTGATCTCAATCGGCTTTGGTGCCATTTCCAAAGGTCAAGAAGATTATGCTCTGATTGACTAGGCACATTCCGCTGATGTCCGTCGAATTTTTTATAGACAATGCCTTGGCCTACACTCTCCAACGGATCTTTCCAAAGACGCTCAGCATCTACAATGAAACGGGAATAGGGAAAGCGGACGGTCTTGATGCGGTCGTCACGCAGCCCATGAAAGAGGTAGTCTGTGTGCCAGTCCGTCCATTTGATGACCACATTGTTAAGGAAATCGGCATCGACATTCCAATAGCTCTTGTCCGCATCATAGAGCCCCTCCAAGGAGGCGTGCGGCTCATTCAATACAAGTCTGTTGTACATACAAGTCAGTTTTAATTGTTCTGCAATTCACATCCCATCATTGTACCACCGTGGCTGACTGCTCGGTTGGCGTGCCCGAAGGCAACTCTATGGATGCTTGGTGCAAAGATAATGAATCTTTTTCCATTTATGGCATAAACAGAGGAATATTCGTAGCAAAAAGGCATTTGCAACAACACGCCTTCTTATTTTATTCCATTCTTGAGACTCCCTATTGTTATTCATCTCCTCTTTTTATCCCAATTCTCGATGTCTACTGCAAGTGATGCAAGTTCATTGAAACTCAATTTAAACTTCTTGTTTCGTTTGTATTTCCTTATGAGCCAATCAATCAGTATGGCTCGTTTTCGTTTATTTTCATATATTATGTATAAAGTGGCAACATCATTCCTATCTATTCCAAAATGTTTGCCAAATGCAACGAAACCATCCATCAACTTACTGTCACTCATTGATAGAATTTTCTCATTAAGCCTGAATATATGCCTGGGCCTTTTATGCTTTGGCATTTTTATAACACGTGGATTAGGCATCTCCTGTCCATAGATGTTTACAATGGACTCCCCAATTTTCCAATGATAAGTTAACTCGTCTAAAGGCATTGCCAGATAAGGTGTGTAATAGAAGTGACGGATCATTTTGCCGTCACAAGCTCTCACAAATAGTTTTCTCCCGTCCTTTTTATAGTTTGGATCGCTCAAAACTGCGAATTGTCCTTCAGTCTTATCCTTCCCTCTCCGTTCTATGGCCTCTTTCTTTTTCTTATATTCTGAATCGCTATTTGCCAACCATTGCTCACCGTTAGGCTTTATCATAAACCAACGACCATTTCTTTTTCCAAACCAAACCTCTGTTCCATCACCTTTGTAAGTAGACCCCATGTCATCATAGCGATAAGGGGTTATCTCATGGAACTGATAATTCCAAAATAACCATTTGCCTTCAAATGGGCGTCTTAGAAAATTATGGTCGTAATCCATTGTCTTTGTCCCCTCATTGATGGCAATTACTCCAGACCCCAAATTGATATAATCATACCGATTGGGAACAACAATATTGGCATCATCGTCTATGAGTCCGTATTTGCCCTGATAGCGAAACTGTGATATGTGATCAAAGAAAGTACCGATCTCATACTGGGGCAGCTGCACTTCCTTTCCATTCTCCTTTATAATCGTCCTCTTATTTTGGCCATCATAACCAATCCAATGATTACCCTCTCTGCCAATTAGTGGATGGATTTTTGAGAAAGGTGTCCCGTCCAAATTGAACAATTGCCATCCTTCATTTGAGCAGACAACAAGCTTGCCAGCTTCAAATCGTACATTTTTGCCATCTACTTTCAATATGATTTGGTTGTTTGTGTCTATCACAAATTGATCTCCATCCTTCTCAACTTCACAAGCATGATATTGCGAGAGATATTTTATCGTGTCATACTGAGGAGTGATAGTAATGTGCCCATCGCTGTCAACGAGTCCCCATTTGTCATTGACTTGTATCCTGGCAAATCCGCCATCAAACCAATGGACACGAGTATATTTTATTGGAAGCAAAACGACTTCATTTTTGTCTATTATGCCCCATACCCCTTTACGACGAACAATATAGTTCTTACCCAAAGGAATAACCCGGGAATAAAAGGACCTTTTTACTTTCTGGCGAGTCGAGAAGTTGATATTTCTCATAAATTCTTCTTTTTCTCTTTCTTCCCGAACTCTATTCAGGTCTTTTTCCGCCCTGTGATTTCCATTATCTACAACCTTCGAATACCAAGACTCGGCTTCCTTTAAGTTTTTCTTTGTGCCTAAACCATGTTCATAGCTATAGCCTATTTTATAAATGGCAGCAACAAATCCTTTATCTGCTGCTTTTTGATACCAGCCAAATGCCTTTTGGTAATCTTTCTCAACTCCCAATCCACGCTCATAAAGTAGTCCTAAATTATTCATGGCCCTTGCATTTCCCTGTTCGGCCATCTTTTTGATGGCTTCAATGTTGTTTACTAAATCTGAATAATCCTGCATGTCAGTTGATTTATATTAGCTATCTTATCTGTAATAATACTGGCCCACTGCATGAGCATTTATGCTGCTGCACGCCCTACGAAATGACGATCATGTCCATAGTAGTGGATGTGTTAGGCTTACTTACACAGTCCAACAGAAACAGGACGATTGAATATAGCAATAACCTTTTCATATAACTCTATGTCAAAATGGCGGCCAAAGTTAGCATGCCAATTCCTTGTGACACGGCAACGCGCGGTCATATTGCTTACTTTATTGAAGTCTTTTGTAGTGACTTGCTCCATATCAAATTTGATCTTTGTTATTCAACATACCCAAAGTTGTTGCGTCTCCTTTTCCGCCAAAGAATGCATCTAACACCTTCTGAAAGATGTCATTGGGCGATACGGCACTAAAAAGCGTCATGGAGGAACGAAGCTTCACTGCATCAATCGGACTGCCCATCAGTGCCTGCGCATCCTCGTCCGTATGGATAAGCAAAACTTCCGTTATCTCCCTCAGTCTGTGCCCAAGAACAGGATGAGCAATATAGGCTTTTGCCTCTTCTTCGTCAGCCAAACCGTATATCCATGAGTAGTTGCTATGACCGAGCCCACGCAACTGTGGGAAAACGTACCATATCCAGTGATTCAATTTCTGTCCGGACTTCATTTCAGAAAGAGCCGTCTCATAGTCATGCGATTGTGCTGCCACGAAGCGATCCAAGTCGAAGGGTTCATCTGTGGTGATGCCCATTTTGTTCTCGAAAGCATTCAGGATGGCACGCAAATCGGGGGTCAACATACCATAGCAATAGCCTGCAAGGTTTTTGGGCATCTCATAGGCAGCCTGCGCGATGGCTCCTGTCATAGCTCCGATAGTGTCGCTGTCGCCACCAACGGAAACTGCCAGGCGGATGGCATCCTCAAAATCATGGCTGTCCAAGAAGGCGATGATAGCTGGCGGCACACTGCCCATACAGGAAACGTCATATTCATAGAAGGGGCGCATCTCTGCTATAGTATAATGCAGGTCGTAGTCGAACCTATCCTCAATATACGTCTTTATTTCAGATTTTGACTTCTTTTGACGTGCTAAAAACACTGCTGCTGCAATGGCTTGTGCGCCTTTAATGCCCTCAAGATGGTCGTGGGTTACCTCTGCAGAGATTTTTGCCAGCTCAAGAGCCTCATCCAACGTCTTGGCATAAAAGCCAACCGGACTTACCCGCATGCCACTGCCATTGCCCCAACTGTTGTAAGGCTGTGGATTGGGATTTATCAGCCAACGTTTGAAGCTGCCGCCATAGCCTCTGTTTGGATGCCTTAGCCCCAACTCCTTCATACATTTTACCAAATACTCATGGCTGTGGCTGTCATCTTCCGTCAGCCATTTGGCCACGGCGAGCGTCATCACCGTATCATCCGTAAACGTACTTTTGGTTGTCAACAGATGAAAGTTGTAATCCTTCGTATTGTGGAACTCATAGACAGAGCCTACGATGTCACCGATAATTGCTCCTAACATGATATTGTTGTTTCTATATATTTATTATTCAAAGATGTATTAATGCGCAAGTGGCGTTCATGGTCATTACATAGCGATCGCCGTGCAGTGAACAACGCTGTGGAAGTATGGTGCAAAGATAGTTAAACTTTTCAAATCTATGGTGCAAACAAAGGATTGATTGAAGCTTATCAACATTTATATTTCTATGTAACAGCATCTCTTAATTTTCCATGCCTATCTTGATGTTCACACAGCTCAACTTAAGAGTGGATGACAATCATAATTTAAGCCACAATCTACCCATGTATTTTGCGTTCTACAATATCCTTCGTTTCTACAGCCTTGTTTACAACTAACGTGGTAATTTCGTCCCATGTTAACCTGTCTTGCACTCTGTCATCATCTAACTCAGCCATATATTTCATTATGGCGATAAGTAATATTTTTGAGTCTAATAGCAATATCAACGCTAAGCAAGTCTCTTGCTTCAATCCCAAGAGATTGCAGTATAATGCAAATCCCTTTCGGAGAGTTGTAATATCCTTTTCTAATATTGATGTCATATTTCTTACCTTGTCGATTTTATTTGATTTTTCGTTTAGACAGCCATCGCTTTGGTACTTTTCATTTCCCAATAGAGTTCACGGTCTCTACCTGCTAAGTTTTCTATGAAAGTGGTGTCACAATGGAGAATATCCATCAAGATGCCACCTTTTGCATTAGTATGGAACATTCGGATTACTTACATATTGCATAAAGCTTCTCGGCACATACACATTTCCGAAGGCGTAGGCTTGGCGGAAGAGCGGAGCTATCTGTCGGACCTCGTAGCCCGCATTACCAGTTCCGACGGCTGTAAGCATGAACTTGTTCTGTGGGTGGAAGACCACGTATTCCGTGAACCGCTCAACAGCTTTCGCCAACTCCTCAAACGAATTGCCGTCAGTCGGGATGGCGTAGCTCTGCCCCTGAATACCTTCAGCCTGTCCGAACTTAGCTCCGAAATGCTGAAGAGCATAGTAGGCAGCACCACCATTGTGCGCCCCATCAATATTGCTGCCAAAGACGAAGATCTGATTCTTTTGGAGTGACACGATGTTGTCGGGGGCTATGCGCTGGCCTTCTACGAAATAACCTTCGTTCATAGCGCCCGTCGCCCTGTCCTGTGCTTCTTCGCTCATATTACAGAAACTTCGGCTCATTTGCATGTAACTGCGCTTCTCATTGTATGCCCTGCGACTTCGCCTCTCACATTCGAACATATCCTCCATTCCGGTCTGTGTCTGCTCAAACCCCATGAAACTGTTGATGCCAAGACTGTTGGCTGTTCTCTCCACATCGATGTTGGTACCGATGAACGAGAATACCCAGCCTTTATTCTTCAAAGTTTCAATGAGTTCTTGGACGAGTGGCAACTTCCACTTGCGGGAGGCATTCTCATATCCGTCGGTGATGATGGTGACATTGCCTTTAGCCTCCTGGCGGTTAATCTTACGGAACAACTGCAAAACAGTATATCCGATGGCATCGTAGAGCGGCGTGCACGCACTTGGATTATAATCTGCCCTTGTCAAGTCCCTGACCTCATCGACAGGTGTGTCATGGAAGATGTACCGGGAATGTGAAGAGTCAAAACAGAAGATAGAGACATATTGCCGTATGCCAGGTTGCTCCTTCTGAATGTTGCGTATGTTAATAAGCGTCTCATTGCACCCGGAGATAGTAGCATCTCTGACCGTTGACATCGATCCGCTCTCATCGAGAATAATAAGGTTGTAGGCATCCGACGTATGAGCTGTAGTCTCAGACTTGTCCTCGTTGACATCTTTTCCCGTAGCAGTATCTTTCTTATCTCCAGACACTTCATGCATTTCATCAGATGCCGACATTTCAAAGTCGTCTGTGATAGCGTTGCCCAAGTCAACTTGGTTGTTGATATTCTTCACTGGCTGTTGAGTGACAGACTCAATAAAATCAGAATCGTCATCATGTAAAAATAAACTTTTGACAAATGATAATAGTCCCATAAATGGTAAAATTTTACTGTTGCTAAATTTATATAGTTATTAGAGGTTCATATTTCCCAGAGCCCTTCTATAGCGTTTGACTTGCGATAGTTCAACTAAGCTGATTTAACTTTAGCTTTCTCACAGGATTTAATCTTTCGCTTATATATGATACAGGCGCCAAAATCTAATATCCAGCCTTGGCTCGCTATAAAGGAGGAACATAACAGTGCCTCGACGGGCGGAACTTGCTGCCCCTCGTTTTCTCCCACCATATTTTGCGATGGAATGATGTAGTCTTGAATGATATTGAAGATGGCAACCGCCTCTATTACCTTTTCACCTTTTTCTGAAGCAGATACAGTGCTGAACGGAATAATGCCCATTTGGGTCGCTACTTGACCATTCGATCCTACCATGGTATCTCCATCACCAAGGGAAAAGAACGGAACCTTGCTCTTGTCAATGGCTTGTTTGGCAATTAAGTTACCGGTAGCACCGGAATCAACGCCCGCAACAATCTGTTTCCCATTCAGCTTCAAAGACACGACAGGAAGCCGATAGTTCTTATTGGTCAAATCTATTGGAGAAAAATACTCGCAGTCAGCCAAGGACAAGTTTGAAGTATTGATATTAGACGTATGAAGGGTACCGTCACTATAATCTAATGCAAGTTTGTGCTTAAACAAAAAGTCATTCCCTAAAAGACCGATGACCGGATATTCATAGAGCTGGGGATAGTCAATGTCGCATACACTAAAAGTCTCTTTGCACACCATTGATTGTAACGTAAAGTTCAGTTCAACATCAGTCACCTCTTGCGGCTCACTGCCAAGGCCATTAATAACGTGTATGCCAGCAATCTCTATCTTTTTTAGACACAGATGGTTTATCATGTTCTTAAAGAGCATGTTTACTTCGCTGCAAGAGTCAATCATCATCAATGCGCAATGCCCATTAGCATCTTTGTCAAGATAATCAACCATGACGAAAGGAACGGACGTATTGTTACCGTTATACAGATTTACATTGATGTTGTTCTTCGTTGCCATAACTTTCCTCTTTTTTGTTTCGCAGTGCAAAGTTATAACAGGGTTGCGAACGCTATGTTCGCATAACGCCTAATCCGAAGGTTGTGAGGTGATAGACACGATTGTAGATGGCCTTCTTGGGATGCAAGATGCCCATACCACACTTCCCATAGTTGGAAATAAGCGCAAGCTAATGGATTTTTTTGCCTGTCCCGTGGATTGTGAACTGATGCTTATTTATATTCTTCATTACTTGAATAGGTCATTAATCCTAACATTTTCAAATTTTATTCAATATCAATTTTTTATATTGCTTTCGAAGAACTCGCCATATTTCATGTTGCCTAAGTTCAATATGAAAACATTACATTTTGCCCTGGTCAATGCTGTGTAAATCAAAGCAGCGTTATTAGTATGCTCTTTTACAGAATATACTCCGAACTCATTGTTTTCGCATTGTTGTTCATCTTGAAGTAGAAGTATAATGCTTTTAACCTCCCATCCTTTGAAACTATGAATGGTAGAGAATTTTATTTCCGAACTGTCTGTCGTAAAATGTGTTTTAGCAGCTCGACGAATGCCTTCTAAATCTTTTCGCATCGTTTTATTGTCAGCGTTGTGCTGCCGAAGTACGTCATTAAATTCTTCAGAACATTCAAAGTTTATCATTGATTTTCTTTTTGTAACTTGCCGGTATGCCCATTCTACATCTCGTAGGAGCCTAATAGATAGGCCTAATACAGCAACATCTTTAACATTCAAATTGAAAGTCTGAACAATCCACAATATATTGCTTGCTAATTTCATTGCAGACACGTCCTTTCCTACATTCCAATAGCGTATATAGAACCTCTCAAAGGTAAATGCATTTTGTACTGCTATTGGGGTTGAATCTTCAGAGATGTAAGTTTTTGCGAACTTTTCTGATAGCATGGCTATTTCCGGATTTATAATCCTCATTGAAATTCGCTCACTCATCTCATTCCATCGACCTTGAAATGTAGGAATCTTTGGCATTTGGCTGTCTTTCTCCAATTCCCTGTTATAAATATTTTGCTCTCCATCCCCAAAGACAGACATATAGCCATCAGAGGCAAGAAAATATTTTGTTAATGTTGAAAGCCAAGATTCCTTAAAATCTTGCACCTCATCGATTATTATACTTTTGTATTTTTTTATGTTTTTTGCGCAATTGTCAAAATACGAACTATTGTCAAAGGCTTCAAGCGGAATGAACCTTCGTGCGCTTGGCACATATCTTATTGCCATTGACTTGATGAATTGATGGTAATTGGTTATCTCGAACTTATTGGTGCAAAAATCTGCAGGCACTTGGTTAATGCGCATTTTGATGTATTGTATAAGGGAAATATTAAACGTGATTATCAATACCTTCTCACCAGTTTTCAATTGCAGTTCAACTGCACGATTTGCCACCACTTGAGTCTTGCCACATCCAGCAACTCCCTTTACACGGATTCGCTTATTATCGCTTTTTACTATTTCATTTTGTCTGTTGTTTAAGTGAAAATTTTGATCGCCATCTGCATATGAATGCCAATGTCCTACTATAAGTTGTATGAGTTCGTCATAATACTCATATTTGAATGACCTTGATCGATTTTGCTCTAATATTACAGGAAGGTCATCTGTTGGGAACATTGTTATCAAATCTTTAAATTACGCATTCCGGAGCAAGTGCAGTCAGTTTTTAGCGTTAA
>UMGV01081479.1_pt1 | contig 10340 bp, 10 predicted proteins | sample 1965361 | NCBI WGS metagenome assembly UMGV01 (sample SAMEA4836081, study PRJEB28245) | human gut metagenome | biome: gut microbiome; material: fecal sample | place: Denmark | collected 2008
TGTAATTGCTTGCTTAGCGTTAAAATATGTCCACGATTTTGTTTTATTGGATTATAAAAAGTATATTTGTTACCAAAAACATTTTTAGTCCAATATTCAGAATTATCAAAACCAGTAATCCAACCTTTATAATTCTTTGTCTCTATAACAAATATTCCGTAAATTGAAACAACTATATGGTCAATTTGTGTTGTTCTATCTCCAGATTTAACTAAAACATCATGAATTACATAATATTTATCTGATGGCAAAAAAGAAAGAATTATTGCAACACTTTTCTCTCCTAAATATCCTTTGAATTTAGGTACAGCCACTCTAAATATTATTGCTATTACAACAAAGAGAACAAATAAAATTACTTCCATACTACTCTCATATTATATTGGGTCATTGTATTCATCTCTCAGAAATACATACCAAAACAACCAAAGAGGAAAATTAGTAAAAAATAAGCACCAAAGAAAAAATGTTCTCATTATTATTCTTTCATAAAGTCTGGATTTTACCACACTTTTTTTCTAATCTTTTTGGAAATTCTTTATCTAATTTTTCTTTTTCTGTATCTGTTAATTCTCTATCTTTTATATTAAGAAACTCATCTGTAATAAAATCAACCAAGCAATCACATTTATTTAGATTGGCTTTAGTATTTTGTTTTTTATTATTAACTACAGAAAGTTTACATCCATATCTAACATCTTCCATTTTGTCATGAAAACGAGTTAACTTTTCATCTTCGGATATTGCACTAAACTCATATTCAAATCGTATTACAGGAACAGTTTTGTGTTCTTTGCCTTTAGTTTCGTATTTGTAAACACCATCTTGAACAGCACATTTCTCATTTGGTGTTGAAACATACATATCATCATAATACTCTATATTTCTTTGGGGGGTTAATAAAACTACGGCACCAATACAAAAATTGTCATCAAAACTTGCTGTACAAGCATTAGCTAACGCATAATCATCTTCAAAAACTTGAAAAACTTTGAATCTACGCATATCCATACAATCAGGATTATGTTCTCTTGTTGGACCTACATTAGGTAAAACGTTCATGGTAGATACTTGAGAACAACTTAATAACATAAAAACTGTAGTTAATATCAATTTTTTCATAGTAACCTCTCTTTTTAGCTATACTATAAAAATAATTCTTGATTTTCAAATGTATTCTTTCCCTTCCAATATCTCAATTTTATAGCAAAGTTTTTGAAATTCCTCATACTCATTAGTCCGTTAATTGTACAATATCGTGCGCCATTTCTTAAAATTGCCCACTTGAGAGCGTTTTTTTATTTATAAACCAGGGTTCCCGGCCAGTTCGGTTTTAAGGCTTTTAATTAGATGACTTTTAAGAGGTTCGCTCAAGCAGATTTATCCTTTGAATTTTGACAGCATTGTTCCGTAATAAAAAAATATTGATATATCCTACAAAGAAGACTATACTTAATGTACTGATTTTTTTTATTTATATGGGTTCATCATCTTTTTATAAACCGGGCATTTACAATACCCAAGATAAAAAGATTTATGGCAAAATTTACTGGAGGCGAAGCGCGATGACATATAAACCAACCGTTTATGAGCAAATTATTATTGATTATCTGTCTTCCGGCCTCAAAGATTTTAGCCATTATCAGCCGGAATGGGAAAAACGGGGATTTAAGGAAACAGATTTTGCACAATATATTGAAGACATCCAATACGCCCACAGCCTTATGCAGCAACCCGGTTTTAATGTCGTCAAAGCTTCCAACCAAGCCAAAGAACATGTTAAAAATCGCACCGGTATTGTAACGTTCACGTTAACCGATGAAGAAAAACAAATCGTATTGGAAGCAGAAGACAGAGGGCGCATCAAAAAAGGCGATATTGTCCGATATGAGGGTTATGACCGGGAAATAAAAGGGGTTGATTATTTGGATATCCCCAGAATCGCTGACGCTTTTGTTATTTTTTCAGGACATCCGGGAGCCGGCGCCGCGGCAGTCGAAGCCTGGTATCATGATTTTAAGAAAACGGGCCGCGCCAAAAAATTAGTATTTTTAGGATTACATGATAATCAGGGAAATACAAATTTTAATCAAAGCGGATTAAGATTTAACGTTAAATCTGAAGTTGAAATGTATGTCCGCTTTTTTAAGGCCTGCGGCGTTCCTAAAAAATTCATCAAAGAATGTCTGGTCACCCCCAAAGACATTTCAACCGCCGATAATATTGAAATGCTGGCAGAAATCCGCAATAGTTTTTTTGATAAAAGCAAAGATGTAAATTTTGTAATGTTCGGATATCCTGCTTATCAAAAAAGAATAGCTTCCGAATTTGCTTTTGGATTTCAAAAATTAGAAAACGAGAAAAAAGTTGCAGGAACAAACTTTTATATTCCTGACGTTCCTGTTTCGCAAAATGAAAAAGACCGCTATTTATCTTATGACAATCTTAACGGAATTGCGCAGGATATTATCATTGGCAACTGTATGGCCCATCCCTACAGGGTTTCTGCCGGCGGACGCTTTGATTCCAAACTAGGAAAATACCCGGATGAATTTAAGCCTCTGCTGCCGATATCAATGGTATATTCATATCCCAATGTTGCCCATGAACTGGCAGGAACCAATCTTGAGGTTGCCACCGTCATGAAAATCTTGCGAGCCATGCAGCATAAGGTTAAAGGCTGGGAAGATCCTAAACGTGTTGACAACACCATCAAAAGATGCGCCCGGGAGCTGAGGAAAAAACTCACTCATAGCGGACTGCTGACCAATGATTTTGCTTCGCAACAGGGAAAAGCGAAATTATCAAAGTTTGCAAAGTTCTTTCAATCGGCAACAAGATAACAGCGTTGAGCAATTTTTATTGCCTTAACTGATACCGGAACAAAATTTAATGCCGTTATTTCTGCAAAGCGCTGTTAAGCCGTTGATAATCCTCGGCAACATTCAGCTTGACCTTATCCATGGCGCTCTGGACGGCTTGGATTGCGCAATAGCGGGCACCCTCCCGGCTGTTAAAGCCGTAATAAGCGGCAATCTTTGCCGTTCCGCGGCCGGTTTCAATATAAGAGGCGACAATTTCCTTATGATTATTCATAATCTCAACTTCTAATTCGACCTCACAAACCTGCTCGCCAACCGGAGCCCCGAAAATACTCGGAAGGTATAATGTAATCATTTGCAGAGCCGTTAAAGGATAATAGATGGCATTGTAACCATTATCAACATTACTCAGGCGAGCCTTAAATTCGCCGCTGATTTTACCGGTCGAGGCAGCGATATTGTTACGAACGTCATAATTAATAAGCGAGACAATATCGCGGGCACGGCTGTCCTGTTCATAGCTGCTGACCGAGCCGTAGAAGTTCAAACTGCCACTTTCGGCTCCGCTTCCTGATGAAATTTTGCGAACCGGGTAGGCTGTTTTCAGGCTGTCTTTGTCTACCTTGACGTCCAGAGCGGGAAGTTTGCTAACATTTGAATTGGGGCTGTGTAAATCATTGAAAGTTACTGTCCGGCAAGAAGCGGCCATCATCAGCACTGCCGGCAAAACAAAAATTTTTTTCATTAGTCCGTATCCTATATTTTAAGTAGTTCAGGTATTAGTATTGTTATATAAATCTGTTAAACAAGTCTTAGTTTTTGAAAAAAAATTTAATTAATAGATTAAAAACTTCTGTTATAGCATTATAAACAAAGAATCGGGAAAGGAGCCGCCATGAAGACAGAAAAGCAAAAGATGCAGGACGGAAGTTTGTATAATGCCGACGATGAAGAGCTGATACAAGAGCGCCTCAAGGCCAAGGAAGTTCTGTATAAATACAACCAAACGGCACCATCGGATCGGAAAGGACAGGAAAGAATCATATCCGGCCTGCTGGGCGGACATGGGGACAACCTGAGAATCGTCGCACCGTTTTACTGTGATTACGGGTACAACATTCATGTCGGCAATAACTTTTTTGCCAACTTCGGCTGCACGATTTTGGACGGGGCGGAGGTTCATATCGGAAACAACGTATTTCTCGGCCCTAACGTCAACATTTATACCGCGACCCACCCGTTAGATGCCGAAAGCCGCAATCAGGGATTGGAATACGCTTATCCGGTAATAATCGGAGACAATGCCTGGATAGGAGGCAATGTTGTAATCAATCCCGGCATTTCCATTGGAAAAAACAGCGTTATCGGTTCCGGAAGCGTGGTTACCAAGGATATTCCTGATCATGTTTTGGCGGCAGGAAACCCCTGCCGGATTATCAGATATCTGTAATAGGATTTTCCAACCGGGTAATGACATCTTTATAGAAGTTTATCATGGTTCGCACACGGGGAATGTTTTTGGTGTTTTTGTTGGCAAACAAGCGGCAGTTCAATACGCAGTCACAAGGAATATTATCCAGGCAAACCAAGCCGCTTTTGGTAAAGCTCAGCGGCATTATGCCGATGCCGGTTCCGTTCTCGACAACATTAATCAGCGTAAAAACATTATTGGAAATAAAGCAGATATTTTTAGCTTCTTTAGAAAGATCATGACCGCTGCAGCAAAGCAGATTTTTGTTGGTTCCCAGGACAACACGGTAATTTTTGAGCATATCGTCCATGTTAATCGGATATCCGTTGCGGGCAAGGTACTGCGGCGATGCAAAAAAGCCGCACTTGATTTTCTTCTCCGTTATCAAACTTAAATTCTGTTCATCAATATTGGCATAGGTGATGGCAATATCATAATCGGCCTCATGAAGCTTGGGAAAATCAAGCGTCGTTACCGAATTTACCGACAGTTCAGGATAAAGGTCAAACAAAACCGACAAATCATGCGGCACCAGATAGGACGCAAACCCCATAGACAGGAAAACACGGACTTCTCCTTTTACTTCTTTATTTTCATGCCGAATACTGTAAATATCATCCAGAATCTCTTTGACTTTTCCGGCTTTGTCGGCAATCCGACGGGCAACGTTGGTCAAATTGCTGCCGCGGCTACTGGTTGACAGTAACTTAACGCCCAGTTCCTGTTCCAAATTATCAAGGTATTTATTAATGGTGTCAACCGAAGTATTTAATGCTTCTGACGCTTTACGTTTACCAGCATGTTGCTCAACAGCCCGGAGCAATAAAATACTCTCCAAGTTGGCAATATCCTTCTTACTTATCATTTTCTCCTCGCATCCTGTTTTTGCCGAAGCTTCAAGGCGGTCGGAGAGTTCAGAAATCAAATGCATTGAGATGATCCTTTAACCTTTAAAGTCATTGAAGACTTCTGTACATTCGTTAAAGCTCCCCGGCCTCAGATAAGATAAGCAGGCGATATTTTGCCCCTGAATACGGGCCCGGTGCAATATCATTTCACCGCAATGCATTGAGCTTCTGACGGCTCAGACAAACTTGAAACTGTTAAGTATCAATTAGTCATAACTCAGTATAAAAAGAGCTGTCAATTAATCAATAACCTATTTTTGGATATCAGGTATCGAAAAATTAGAACACTTATCTTTTTTTGGTATATAAATTTCTATCGTTTATCAAGTATTATTTTAAAATGTTTGCATAATCGGAAAATCTAAGCTACTGTGGGGAAAAAATTAATTTTAACGAGGCTAAAAATGAGCAAAATTACCTGGAAACCCGGAACTCTTCTTTCGCCGGTTCCGCCGGCCTTAATCTCCTGCGGAACGGTCAAAAATCCCAATGTCATGACAGCCGCCTGGACCGGCATCATTGCCTCGGAACCGCCGATGACCTATGTTTCTATCCGTCCGGAACGTTATTCGCATGAGATTATCAGCGAAAGCAAAGAATTTGTCATTAATCTGACTACTTTGCCGCTGGTTTCCGCCGCCGATTATTGCGGCGTCAAATCCGGACGCAACGTTGACAAGTTTAAGGAAATGAAACTGACCGCCCTGCCCTGTTCGGCAGTCAAAGCGCCACAAATTGAAGAAAGTCCGGTTTCGATTGAATGCCGGGTTAAAGACATTCAACATTTTGGCACGCATGACATGTTTTTGGCAGAAATTGTCGCCGTCAACATCGATGATAAATATCTTAACGAGGAAGGCCGGCTGACGCTCGAAAAAGCCGGGTTGATTGCTTATGTCCACGGCAGCTACTATACTTTGGGCCGCAATGTCGGCAGTTTTGGCTTCTCGGTCAACAAAGCAAAACTGAAACTGGCGCAGAAAATGGCAACCGTAGCGGTGGAAATCAAGCCGTCAAAAAAATCGGTCGTAGAAATCGCCGCTTCTAAATTCGGCAAAGAGAAACGCCGCGGGCAATCGCGAAAAGCGGGCGGATTTCATTTTGCCGGCGAAGGAAAAGGCGGAAAATATAAAAACTCCGCCGATAATACCCGGAATGATTTTCCGGCCGGAAAACCTAAAAAGAAATACGGTAATAACAAAAAGTTTGTCCGCAACAAAACGTCAACAGCCCGATAGGGCATGCGTCGCCGCAAAAAATAAAGGCAGTTCTAGAGAACTGCCTTTATTCAAATGAAACATCGCTTAAACTTTTCCGGCCAATCTGCTGCGAATTTCCATCAGCATTTTGCCGATTTTACCCTTACCGACGCCTTTACAGGTTCCCCAATAAATTTCGTAGTCGGTATTTTCCTTGTTGATAACGGCATCTCCGGTTGCAATCAGCAAATCCCTTAATTCCGGATTATCATGGAATTTAATCCAGAGCAAATCGTACATTACAACATCTTTCAGACATTCGCACAACTTACTCGGACGCGGTGCATTTTCAGCCAGCGGAGTTTCCCAATTCTTGCGCAACATTCTGCCTCGGGCAAAAACTTTTGCTTCTTCGGGATACATGCCGGCGGCTTTGCGGCGATCAGCTTCTTTTTCCATTTTCTGCGACTGATAAGCCGTTTCAAAATTGCGATACGCAATGCCGTCATATTCGAAACTTATGCGCTCCGGATAACGGTTGGCAAGAAACTGGTTTTGTTCTAACGCGAAATTGGTAATCGCAGGATTACCCTCAACATTTGTTTTCATACGATAAATAATTTTAATGAAACAAAAATTTTAACAAATATAAGACTGTTGTTTCTTCATTACTCTATAAATTTTATCTTGGCAAGTTTTTTTATCTATTTCCGAACGTCAAAATTTTCAAAATTTTCACGCAGCCATTTCAACAAATCGGGACTGCCAAAAAACTTTTCACAATCGGCATCTTCGGTTTGGGTATCACCGGGAATCGGCCGGTATTTTTGCAAATAATAGTTTCTAACCCCCTTATCCTTCAGGCTCTCGCCAATCGTCAGAATATCCCTAACTTCCAAAATCCGCGGATCACATGTTGTCCGACACTCAAAATCCTTTCCGGAGGTCAACAACATATCCAGACTTTTCAGAACATGGTGCAAATGATCGGGGCCGCCGACCGCCTGCTGATAACGTCCGGCTTCAAGCGGCGCCTTGATGTCAAAACCGACCCAGTCAACCAAAGGCAGAACTTTGGCAAACATCGAGGGGCGATATCCGCCGGTGTGCAATCCGATTATAAAGCCCAAATCCCGTATCTCTTTTACGGCATCGGGCAGAGCATCCTGAAGCAGAGGTTCGCCACCGCTGAAAACAACCGCATCCAAAAGTCCCCGGCGGGTTTTTAGAAAATCTACAAACTTATCCCAAAGAAAATGCGTTTCGGCACCGGCCGGCTGCAAACCGGCATTGTGACAAAAGGGGCAGCGCCAAGGACAGCCCTGCATAAAAACAGAAGCGGCAACTTTTCCCGGAAAATCGACTAAACTGAATTGTTCAACACCGCCGACGTTGATTGTTTTCATTCTTCTTCCTTTTGATTGTTGATTTTGTTAAAAATCCCCGGCAGTTTTTTCAGCATGCCGGGGATTGATACTGCAAAGACCGTCAGTTATTCTGCGGCAATGTCAAAAGCATCCATATTAACGGCCTTGCTTTCGCAGAAGCATACGCGAGAATAAAACTCCGACTTTTTGCCCTTATTGAATTCGGAAACCGGACGCAGGTATCCCATAACACGGGTCCATACTTCACAAGGCTGTCTTTCGCTGTCGTTCAATTTTACGTCTTCAAAATTAATAGTTGTCATTTCTGTGTCTCCATTGTTATGATTTTTACTTAAGCAACTTCTTTACTGGAAATTGCGGCTTTTCTTTTTTCTGCCTTTTTCTCTTCATCGCAGATCGGGCAGTATTTATGCTCCCCGGAAATGTAGCCGTGTTTCGGACATACCGAGAAAGTCGGAGTAATTGTCACGTAGGGCAAACGGTAGTTCGTCAGAACGCGTTTGACAATGTCGCGACAAACTTTCGCCGATGAAACTCTTTGGCCCATGTAGAGGTGCAGCACGGTGCCGCCGGTATATTTGGTTTGCAATTTTTCCTGCAGTTCCAAAGCCTCAAACGGGTCATCGGTATAGTTAACCGGAAGCTGGGAAGAATTGGTATAATACGGATTGTCTTCGGTTCCGGCCTGAATAATGCCTTTAAATCTTTTCTTGTCTTCGCGGGCAAAGCGGTAAGTGGCGCTTTCGGCCGGCGTAGCCTCAAGATTATACATGTGTCCGGTTTCTTCCTGGATTTTAACCATGCGGGCGCGGATATGATCCAAGAACTTTTCGGCAAAAGCCTGTCCCCACTCGTCGGCAACATTGTGTTCGTCATTGGTGAAGTTTCTGATCATTTCATTGATACCGTTGACGCCGAATGTCGAGAAGTGGTTACGGAGCGTTCCCAAATAGCGTTTGGTGAAAGGGAACAAACCGTTGTCAATCAGGCGCTGGATAACCTTGCGTTTGATTTCCAAAGAAGTACGGGCCAATTCCAACAACTCGTCAACCCGGGCAAACAGGCCATGTTCATCGCCCTTATAAACATAGCCGAGGCGCGCGCAGTTAATGGTAACGACCCCGATAGAACCGGTCTGCTCGGCAGAACCGAACAAGCCGTTGCCTTTGGCCAAAAGTTCGCGCAGGTCAAGCTGCAAACGGCAACACATGGAGCGAATCTGGCCGGGTTTCAAAACCGAGTTAATAAAGTTCTGGAAATAGGGCAAGCCGTATTTGGCAGTCATTTCAAACAGCAGTTCGGTATTTTCGTCTTCCCACGGAAAATCAGGAGTCATATTATAGGTGGGGATCGGGAAAGTAAACGGACGGCCCTTGATATCGCCTTTCATCATGACATTGATGTAGGCTTTGTTGATCATATCCATTTCCGGCTTCAGGTCGCCATAGGTAAACGGCTGTTCAACTCCGGCAATCATCGGGTGCTTGTCGCGCATGTCATCGGGGCAGACCCAGTCAAAGGTAAAGTTGGTGAACGGCGTTTGCGAACCCCAGCGTGACGGAACGTTCAAATTGTAAATCAATTCCTGGAAAGACTGTTCAACCTGTTCATAGGTCAGATTGTCAACCCGGACATAAGGCGCCAGATAAGTATCAACCGAAGAGAAAGCCTGGGCACCGGCCCATTCGTTCTGCAGCGTTCCCATAAAGTTGACCATTTGCCCGACCGCAGCGGACAGGTGTTTGGCCGGGCCGGCTTCCGCTTTGCCGGGCACGCCGTTAAAGCCTTCATGCAGCAGATTTTTCAGAGACCAGCCGGCGCAGTAAGCCGCCAACATGTCAAGGTCGTGAATATGGACGTCGCCGTTGCGATGCGCTTCGCCGACAGCCGCCGGATAAACATGGCTCAGCCAATAGTTGGCCGTTACTTTTCCGGAAACGTTCAAGATCAGGCCGCCGTTGGAGTATCCCTGGTTGGCATTGGCATTAACGCGCCAGTCAAGCTTTTCCAGATATTCATTAATCGAGCTTTCAACATCAACCATAACTTTGCGGTCAGAACGCATACGGTTGCGCTGGTCACGATACAAAATATAGGATTTGGCAGTAGCAAAGTAGTTGGCAGAAATCAGAACCTGTTCGACAACATCCTGAACCTGTTCGATTGTCGGAAGAGATTCCGCAAATTTATGCTTCAAAACCTTCAGAACCTGAGCCGTCAGCAGCCAGCTTTCCTGGTCGCCGAATTCTCCGGTGGTGGTGCCGGCTTTGTTGATAGCATTAAAAATTCTGGTGCTGTCAAACGGTGCCAAAGTGCCATCACGCTTGGTGATGTTTTCAAAGGGCAAAGCTTCTGCTTCAACCTGGGGCATATCGTACTTACTCTCTGACATTTCTCTGCTTATTCCTTATAACTTAGTCATTAAAACATTTGGGTTCGTTCTTATGGAAATATACTATATATAGTATTAACAAAATGTAAACATTCTATATATTGTATGCACACATTTTTTATTTGACTGTTTTTCAAGCATTTAAATTTTTGTATGCCCG
>UMGV01006570.1_pt1 | contig 10334 bp, 9 predicted proteins | sample 1965361 | NCBI WGS metagenome assembly UMGV01 (sample SAMEA4836081, study PRJEB28245) | human gut metagenome | biome: gut microbiome; material: fecal sample | place: Denmark | collected 2008
TTCAAGACCGGTGCATTCGACCACTCTGCCATCTCTCCAATAGGGGAAACGCAATTGATGTAGTCTTGCAATCGCAGTGAATTACTATTCCACTTTGCTTTATTAGCGGGTGCAAAGTTACGCTTTTTAGTTCATACCTCCAAATTTTCGGCTTACTTTTTTCGTCTATTGGCGAAAAAACATTGGTTTCGACACATTTTACTGCTTCTGAAGCCGCAAGAAATACAAGTATAAGCCGCAGACGCCACAAAAATATGCAAGCATATTTTGTATTGTCTTCGGTTTGCAGTAACTCTAAATAAGTTACGCTGCGCCTCAACAATAAAAATATGCAAGCATATTTTGTGTTGTCTTCGGTTTTCAGTAACTCTAAATAAGTCACGCTGCACCTCAACAATAAAAATATGCAAGCATATTTTGTATTGTCTTCGGTTTGCAGTAACTTTGCACCTATGATTTATCCAAGCAACTTTGAAAACAAGATACAGTTCAGCGAGATACGCTCGCTGCTGAAGGGCTACTGTCTGAGCCAGTTGGGCAAGGACAAGGTGGACGCTATGGGCTTCTCGGAGAACGCGGAGCACATCAACACGGCGTTGAAGCAGACGCGCGAGTTCCGCCGAATGCAGGAGGAGACCGACGACTTTCCGCTGCAGTTCTTCTTCGACATGCGCGAGTCGATAAAGCGCATACGCATCGAGGGCACGCACCTTGAGGAGAACGAGATATTCGACCTGCGCCGTTCGCTCGACACGGTGGCTGGCATAGTGCGCTTCCTCAACCGCAGCGACGACGACGGCAACTTCGACTACCCTACTCTGCACGACCTTACGGAGGGCGTGCTCACCTTCCCCGACCTCATTCGCCGCATCGACCAGATTCTCGACAAGTACGGCAAGATTAAGGACACGGCGTCGCCGCGTCTCGCCGAGATTCGCTCGCAGCTGCGCAAGGCTGAGGGCAGCGTGTCGCGTACATTATATAGCATATTGCACGCCGCGCAGAGCGAGGGCCTCGTCGACAAAGACGTTACGCCGACTCTGCGCGACGGCCGTCTCGTTGTGCCTATCGCTCCTGCCATGAAGCGACGCATAAAGGGCATCGTTCACGACGAGTCGTCGACGGGCAAGACGGTGTTCGTGGAGCCGACGGAGGTGGTAGAGGCGAACAACCGCATACGCGAGTTGGAGGCAGACGAGCGCCGCGAGATAATAGTGATACTCACGGAGTTCACGAAGCTTGTGCGTCCTCACGTGGACGACATCGTGAACGCCTACCGCATGCTTGCCGAGGTAGACTTCATTCGTGCACGCGCCGAGTTTGCGCAGCTCACGGGCGGCATCGAGCCGGAGGTGAGCGCGAAGCCCGTGGTCGACTGGATTACGGCGAAGCATCCGCTCTTGTGGCTCGCGCTGAAGAAGCAGGAGAAGCCTATCGTGCCGCTCGACATCATGCTGACGCACGACCGCCACATCCTGATTATATCGGGTCCGAACGCCGGCGGCAAGTCGGTGTGCCTGAAGACGGTGGGTCTGCTGCAGTACATGCTGCAGTGCGGACTGTCCATCCCCGTGAGCGAGCGCTCTAAGGTGGGCGTCTTCAGCGACATAATGATCGACATCGGCGACGAGCAGAGCATAGAGAACGACCTCTCGACCTACTCGTCTCACTTGCTGAACATGAAGAACATGATGCGACAGGCGGGCGAACGCACGCTGCTGCTCATCGACGAGTTTGGCACGGGCACCGAGCCGCAGATTGGCGGCGCTATGGCAGAGGCTGTGCTCAACCAGTTTGTGAAGAAGCACGCATGGGGCGTGATAACCACCCACTACCAGAACCTGAAGCACTACGCCGACTCGCACGACGGCATAGCCAACGGCGCCATGCTCTACGACCGCCACGAGATGCGACCGCTCTTCCAGCTCGCCATCGGTCAGCCGGGCTCGTCGTTCGCCATCGAGATTGCACGCAAGACGGGCATACCCGACGAGGTGATACGCGAGGCGAGCGACATCGTGGGCTCCGACTACATACAGAGCGACAAATACTTGCAGGACATCGTGCGCGACAAGCGCTACTGGGAGAACAAGCGACAGAACGTGCATCAGCGCGAGAAGGATCTGGAGAAGACTATCGCAAAATACGAGGAGGAGATTCGCGAGCTCGACCGCAAGCGCAAGGAGATTCTGCGCCAGGCGAAGGAGCAGGCGCAGGAACTGCTGAAGGAGAGCAACCGCAACATCGAGAACACGATACGCGAGATACGCGAGTGTCAGGCTGAGAAGGAGGAGACGAAGCGTCTGCGCGAAGAGCTGAAAGCGTTTAAGGAGGACGTGAACGAGATAGACACGAAGTCGGCTGACGACCTCATCGAGAAGAAAATGCGCCAGATTATGGAGCGCAAGGAACGACGCGAGAAGCGCAAGAAGGAGAAGAAGGAGAACGCAGCGAACCCAGCCACCTCAACATCTCAACTCCTCAACGCCTCAACACCTCAACACCCCTTTAAGGCTGGCGACACGGTGCGCATGCGCGGACTCACGACTGTGGGTCGCGTGGAGTCGGTAGAGGGCAAGGAGGCAACGGTGGTGTTCGGCGACGTGCGCACGAAGGTGAAGACATCGCGCCTTGAGCACACAACGAAGACACCAGAGTCAACACTGCCGCCAACGTTCGGCATAAGCCGCGAGACGCGTCAGACCATCGACCAGCACAAGCTCAACTTCCACCAGGACCTCGACGTGCGCGGAATGCGTGGCGACGAGGCGCTGAACGCCGTGCAGCACTTCATCGACGACGCCATACTTGTGGGTATGTCGCGCGTGCGCATCCTTCACGGCAAGGGCAACGGCATACTCAGACAGCTCATCAGACAGTATCTGCAGTCGGTGCCGAACGTGACGCAATGCAAAGACGAGCACGTGCAGTTCGGCGGAGCAGGCATCACGGTCGTCGACTTCTAATTCACTACTAAAAAAGGCTGATTCTTAAGCTGCAAAATCGCAGCAAGAGTCAGCCTTTTCTTATGCTTTAATCTTTACTCTTTCAGAGAGCTCCTGCCTATTGGCAGTGGTTTTACGAATGTTTTGCTATCGAAAAACCATCGGACACCGAACGCGACCCGATCAGATTCCGAACGCAACCCGATCGGACACCGAACGCAATCCGATCGGACACCGAACGCGAACCGATCAGATTCCGAACGCGAACCGATGCCTATTGCATTGCAATTCACTCGTTAAAGAGCTTCTTCTGGCTTAGCTTCCTCAACCTTATCCTCACTGAGCACCAACTCGCGATAGATAACTGCGTCGACCGAAAGCATTACGCAAACGCCGGCAAGAACGCACAGAAGCACAACAAGTACACCCAACAAATCGGCAATGGCGTCGAACATGCTGAAGAGAACGTAGGAAACAACGAGCAGAGCGATGCTTACGGCAAACTTCAAGCAGAACGCCTTAAACTTATAGCCCATCATCAGACGGTTGCTCTCGGAGAGGCACAGCGCCCAATTCATCTTCTTGCCCACAAGCAGATAGACAGCGAGCAGCCAACTGAACGAGAGTACAACAGCCGGTATTAACATGAACAGACAGGCTACCGACACGGCGGAGGTGATGAGCGCCTGCAGAATGAAGTATTCGCCCATGCAATGACGGTACTCGGAATCGAAAATGAACATCGGACTGATCATTTCGCCCTTGCTGAGCTTCACGGGAAGCGTAGCCAAGGCTATCGTAGTGCCCACATTAACGTACGGAATCCATACGGTTACGAGCCAAAGCAACACAGAGAGAACAATCGGCACAAGATTTTTAACGCCGATGGCGAATGCGTCCTTCAAAGAAGGCACGAACTGAAGTTTTTCTTCCATAGCTATAATTTTTTTAGGTTACTGTTTTTAAGTGGTATAACATTTGCAAATATACAGCATTTTTCACATATACCAAATCTTTTTGCAAAGAAATATTAATCTTTACTTACCATTTGCTACCCACCGTATATTCTTTTTCGCCCAAGAGCAATAAAAAAAACCGCTCCACATCCCATACTGGTATGCAGAGCGGTCCAATTAATTAATTATGGGAATTCAGTTACTTAGTAACCTTCACGGTCTTCATAGTGCCGTCGGCTATCTTCACGGTCACGATATAACATTTTCATCCCTGCGCTACAGATTCACTGGGAAAGTAGTTACCTTTGCACAGGCAAGTAAGTAGGCCATAATTGGCAATGGACTTTCGAGTCCAATATTCAGTTTGGTTCCGTCGGCTCGTAGAGTAATAGATACCGGGCATGAGTCTTGGTGCGCAGACAATCCTGATGGGGGAACTTGGAAGCGGATTCACAGAAAAGTTCACGTCGGCCAAGAGCTTTTGCAAGTGGTGCAACCTCGTTCCGAACAACAAAATCTCAGGTGGCAAACTTCTCTCGAGCAAGGTGCCCAAGCAGAAGAACAGAGTCGGACAGGTGTTCAGGCTATGTGCCAACTCAGTGAAAAGTGTCAAGACGGGACTCGGCATATATTTCAGGAGGCAGAAGTCCAAAGGTGGCCATCTACAAGCTATTGTAGCGACCGCGAATAAGTATGAGCACAAAAAAACCGAAGACTATGCTATTGGCAGCATTGTCTCCGGTTATATGCGTTTTGTCTGTAAAGAAGCCTTACTTTTTCTTTGCAGAAATACTTACTTCTTCTTAGCAGCCTTCTCCTCCTTTGCAGGAGCCGCCGGCTTGTAAGCCTTGTTCAAGCCTGCAATCACCTCGTTGGTGATGTCGTAAGCCTTGTCGGCGTAGAGGATGTTGTCGCCTGCCTTGCTCAGAATCAAGCCATACTTCTTGTCCTTGTTGTATACAGCGAGGAAGTGCTGGATAGAGTCGCGCAGAGCGTTGTTATACTTCTCTGTCTCTGCCTGGAACTCGCCGCTCAGACGCTGGTTGAGCACCTGAAGGTCGCTGTTCTGCTTCTGCAGCGACATCTGGATCTGCTCTGCCTGCTCGCGTGTGTAGGCGTTCTGCTGAACCTTCTGCTGGAAGTTGCCGTAAGCCTGCTCAAGAGCGTGCTGCTTCTGTGCGAGTGTGTTCTGGATGTTCTGACCCTTCTTCTGGAGAATGAGCGAGTAGTCCTTGCAGAACTTGTACTGCGACATGATGCTGTCTACCTCTACATACGCAATCTTTGCGTCTGAAGGCACAGCCTGCTTGCTCTCTACCTTCTTCTCGTCAACCTGACTCTTCGACTTGTCGCAAGAGGTCATTGCGAAAGCGGCTACAGTTGCGAGTGCAAATGCGCCGAAAATGTTTTTCTTGTTCATATTTATTCTGTTTTTTAATTTTATCATTTTAAGTGCCTGCCTGTCTATACATTATATATTATAGACAAATCAGTTAGTACCACTATATACAACTTAGGCATATTAGTAGGCACCGTTGCGCTCACGGGCTTCGCGGTCCTGGTCCATCACGCAGTGGATGCCCTGCTTGCGCAAGCCCGGATTGTCGTGTACGTGCTGTGAAGAGAACTTGCCATTGCGTTTCAGCAGCACCTTTATCGACAACAAAGCGAAGGCTACTGCCACTACAGCGAGGCTTATAAGCATTAATTTAATCATATTATATTTTTTTATTTTGTGGTGTCTACCTTTTACATTATCTTTGCAGAAGATAGGCTGCACCTCGGCAATTTGAAGCAAGCTTCATTGCGCTCGATTTGCGCTATCTTTGCAGAAGATAGGCTGCACCGCCCATATCGGTACAAAGGTACGGCAAATCGGCGGTATGGCAAAATAATTTACCGAAAATTCAGATTATTATAACATCAACATAAAAAAATTAAGGAAAATGAGCATTTGCGAATTGAAACCTGCTCGCGTGTTCGAGCAGTTTGCTAAAATCAATGAGATTCCGCGCCCTTCAAAGCATGAGGAGCGCATGATTGAGTATCTTCAGGAGTTCGGCAAGAGCCACGGCTTAGAGACCGAGACCGACGAGACGGGCAACGTAGTAATCCGCAAGCCGGCTACAAAGGGTCATGAGAACGCTCCTACACTCATCCTGCAGAGCCACATGGACATGGTCTGCGACAAACTCGTAGACGTAGACTTCAACTTCCACACCGACGCTATTCAGACTTATGTCGACGGCGAATGGCTCAACGCTAAGGGCACAACTCTCGGTGCTGACGACGGCATCGGATGCGCCATCGAACTGGCTATCCTCGACAGCGACGACATCGAGCACGGACCGCTGGAGTGTGTGTTCACACGCGACGAGGAGACAAGTCTCACTGGTGCTATGGGCATGAAGGCAGGTTTCATGAAAGGCGATATGCTCATCAACCTCGACTCTGAGGACGAAGGACAGATCTTCATCTCTTGCGCCGGCGGAAAGACTACTTCGGCTCGCTTCACATTCGAGCGTGAGGCTGCTCCCGAGGGCATGTTCTTCCTCACAGCTTCGGTAAAGGGTTTGAAGGGTGGACACTCTGGCGACGATATCAACAAGAAGCGCGCCAACGCCATCAAGATTCTCGCTCGTTTCCTCTATAAAGAGCAGGAGAAGATGGATCTTCGCCTCGCTAAGTTCAACTCGGGCAAACTGCACAACGCCATTCCTCGCGATGGCAGCATCGTATTCGCTGTTCCGGCAAGCGAGAAGGAGACTGTACGTGCCGACTGGAACGTGTTCACAGCTAACGTCGAGGAGGAGTTCCACGTAACCGATCCAGTTATGGAGTTCAACCTCGGTAGCGCTGACGCTGAGAGCGTACTGCCGAAGGACGCAAGCCGCCGCTTCATCCTCTGCATGCAGGCTGTCGACAACGGCGTGTTCGCTATGTGCCAGGACGAGGCTCTGGCATACATGGTCGAGACTTCTAACAATGTGGCAAGCGTTCAGACCGCTGAGAACGAGATCAACGTAGTGGCTTCGCAGCGCTCTAACGTGATGAGCAACCTCGAGAACGAGACTAACACCGTGAAGGCTGCCTTCGAACTGGCTGGCGCTGAGGTGAAGATGAGCGACGGCTATCCCGCTTGGAAGATGAACCCGGACAGCAAGCTCACGAAGGTGGCTGTAGAGTCGTACAAGAAGCTCTTCGGCAAGGATCCTATCGTTAAGGGCATCCACGCTGGCTTGGAGTGCGGTCTGTTCTCGGAGCGCTACCCGAACCTCGACATGGTTTCGTTCGGTCCTACGCTGCGCGACGTGCATACTCCTGACGAGCGTCTGCACATCCCGACTGTCCAGATGGTTTGGGATCACCTGCTCGACATCATGAAGCATCTCTAATATAGAAGGGTATGGCATCCATGTCATACCCACGCAGACTAAAAAATAAAGAGGGTATGGCTATTCCGCCATACCCTCTTGCTTTATGTTATAATTCCGTAAGTCCTTTTACAGTTCTACATCCGTAAGACACATGTCGAGCTGTTCTTTTATTGCCTTTTTGTCGAGTTTCTGACCGATGAACACGAGCTTCTGCATACGGTCGCCATACTTCTCGTCCCAGTCTCTGCGCAGTCCTTCTTCACGGTCGAGCATCTGCTGCAGTTCGTCCTTCGGCATTGTGGCGTACCACTGTCCGGCGTTTTTCAGCTCCATCTGCTTGCCTGCCTGCTCAAAGAGATAACACATGTCGGGCTCTTCCTTGAACCAGCACAATCCCTTGCAGCGAATGACGTTCTTCGGGAACAGACGTGCCACGAAGTTGTCGAAGAAGTTCATGTCGAACGGCTTTCTGCGATAATATACGAACGTGCCAATGCCGTACTCCTCCACTTCGCCGCCTTCATGGTCGTGGTGGTGGTGATGTCCGCAACCGCCATGGCAGTCGTGGTCGTGATGATGGTGCTCGTGCTCTTCATCTTCATGGTCGTGATGATGATGTTCATGATCTTCATCTTCATGGTCGTGATGATGGTTCTCATGCTCCTCCTCCTCCTCATCGTCGTCATCCTCCTCATCGCCGTGATGATTCTCAATCTCGTTGATCCATGCAGCCGATGTAGCCACCTCGTTGAAGTTGAAGCGACTGGTGTTGAGCAGACGCTCCAAGTCTACGTCGCCGTAGTTGCATGGTATGATTTCCGCTTTAGGCTGAATGGCGCGGATTATCTCGGTGAGTTTGCGCAGATCGTCAGCGCTCACCTCCGCAGCCTTGTTCAGAAGTATAGTATTGCAGAACTCTATCTGCTGTATTACGAGGTTTTCGAGGTCTTCGTCTTCAAGTCCGTCACGTGTCAGAGCGTCGCCGTTGTTGAACTCATCTCTCATGCGCAGCGCGTCCACCACGGTCACGATGCTGTCAAGACGCGGTATGCCGTTGGTGATATACTGCGGACCGAGTGTCGCCATCGAACTGATAGTCTGCGCAATCGGTGCCGGTTCGCAGATGCCACTCGCCTCGATGACGATATAGTCGAAGCGCTTCATATTCACGATGTCGCGCAACTGGTCGATAAGGTCCATCTTCAGCGTGCAGCAGATGCAGCCGTTCTGCAGAGCCACCAGACTGTCGTCCTGCTTGTTCACCACTCCACCCTGCTGGATGAGGTCGGCGTCGATGTTCACCTCGCCGATATCGTTCACGATAACGGCGAACTTAATGCCTTTCTCGTTGGAAAGGATACGATTTAACAATGTTGTCTTGCCGCTGCCCAGATAACCTGTGAGCAGCAATACCGGAATCTGTGTCATAGTATTTTGTTATTATTCCTTCATTAATTCAGAATATGTGCGGTCCATCTCGTTAGTCATAACCGTGAAGTTATGCTGCGTCTGGCAGACCTTCAAGAACAGCGAAGCAAGGTCTGCTGCCTCTGCGTCAGCAAAGTCGACAGCTTCGTCAAGCAGCAGGATGTTCATCGCGTCGAGCATCAAACGGAAGAGCGTAGCCCCACGTAGGGGGTGCACTTGTATCAAGTGCGCCGACCGATCAGAACGCGCATTCTCCCCAAGGGGGTGCACTTGTCCCAATTGCACCGATCTATCAAAACGTGCACCCTCCCCCGTCTGACGCAGACCACGAACGTATGCGAACATCACGACACGCACGGTCAGTTCGATGGCACGGTCGGAGTCTACTGATGCTTCCGTCTCCTCCTTCGCCTTGCGCACATAACCCTCAAGATGGTCGGCGTTGGAGAGGTATCTGCCTGCAAGCAACATCGAGAAGTTGCGCTTGTATTCCTCCACCATAGCGTTATAGTACGCCTCGTCGCCACACGCCGTGCGCACAAGTGCCATCATGTCGTCGCCACGCTGCTGCGCTTCGCGAGCCAGTGCCGCAATGTCCTCGTACTTGTAGTTCATGGCTGCCAACGGGAAGAACATGGTGTCGAAGAAAGCGGGTGCGATGTGCTCGTAGTGCTCCAACATCAGCTTCTTAACCGACTGCGGTGTCGTCTTCTCATTCCGGTCTTCCATCTGACTCTCTATCACGCCATGCGAGAAGGCATCGAAGAACGAGCGCACCAAAGCTGCCTGAACCTTATACTTATCTATTTTCTCTGTCATCAAAGTTCGGTTTGAATGTTAATTGACCTGTACGATATAATATTATGTATATAGAATGGTTTTGCTTATTAGCGCATTACTTTTTGTAAGCGTCAAGAATCTCCACCACATACACGTCGTGCAAGCCGCCCTTCTCGCCGTACCACTGCTCTATCGACTTGTCGAGCATCTCCTCCGGACGAATCTGCGTTTTGTACAGCTTGCGACAGGTGAGTGTGAGGCGTGCTTCGTCGAATGTTACGCAGCCGTTCTCGGTTGCAACGGGTGTGAGATTGGCCTCCTTCGCCTTATCGAAGTCTCTGCCCGACTTAGCACCGCAGAACGCATACGCCTTGCGTGCCTCCTCCGAGTTGCCGAGGAAAACAAGGCTCATTTTGTCGTTCGCCTCTATGAACTCATGTGTATAACGCTCCGGACGGATGTACACAATAGCCACCGGATGGTTCCACAACCAGCCGAGGCATCCCCAAGAAGCTGTCATCATGTTGAACTTCTCCTCGTTGCCTGCAGCAACAAGCATCCACTCCTTACCAATAGTTGTGAACACATTATCGTGGAGTGTCGTAACGTCTATCTTTTCCATAGTCTTCTAAATTTTAATCATGGCGACTGAGGTAAAGCTCCGCCGCACTAAGTTTATACAACCCTGCAGCATTCAAGGCGCAGCATGCACCTCAAACATGCAAATACAAAAAAACGAGACAAAACTTAAAGTCTTGTCTCGTCATCATTTTGAGCCTCTTGTCGGATTCGAACCAACGACCCCGAGATTACAAATCACGTGCTCTGGCCAACTGAGCTAAAGAGGC
>UMGV01077303.1_pt1 | contig 10309 bp, 11 predicted proteins | sample 1965361 | NCBI WGS metagenome assembly UMGV01 (sample SAMEA4836081, study PRJEB28245) | human gut metagenome | biome: gut microbiome; material: fecal sample | place: Denmark | collected 2008
AAAACCATATGATGGCATATGCGAAGTTTTAGATTTTTTTAGAAAAAATGATGTGAAAATAGCAGTTTTTTCTAATAAACCAGATTGTGATACTCAAGGAGTAATTAATAATTATTTCGGTGAAGGATATTTTGATATGGTTGTTGGGAAAAGAGATGGAGTAGAGATTAAACCATCAAAACAAGGAGCAGAACCTATTTTGAAACATTTTAATCTTGAATTAAAAGATATTTTGTATGTTGGTGATACAAAAGTTGATATGAAAACTGCTACTAATATTGGCGTTGATAGTGTAGGAGTTTTATGGGGATTCAGAAAAATGGATGAATTAGTTGAAAACGGAGCTAAATTTATAATTGCTAATCCTCTTGATTTAATAAAGATAGTGAAAAATGGTGAACTATGAATGGAGTTTTATTAATCGATAAACCAGTAGGCTTATCGTCTCAACAAGTATTATCTAAAATTAAGCGAATACTAAATGTTAAAAAAATTGGTCATGCTGGAACACTTGATCCATTAGCCACCGGTGTTTTAGTAGTGTTAATTAATGATGCTACAAAATTATCTGATTATTTATTAGAAAATGAAAAAGCATATCTTAGTGAAATCACTATAGGAAAAACTACTGACACCCTAGACTCAGAAGGCGAAGTGACTAGAGTGAAAAAAGTTACTCAAAAATTTGATGTCGATAGTTTGCTTCAAACAATGTTAGGAGAGCACGAACAAATTCCTCCAATGTATTCTGCTTTAAAAGTTAATGGTAAGAAATTATATGAACTAGCTAGAATAGGTGTGGATATTAAAAGAGAAGCTAGAAAAATCGCGATAAAAGAAATAAGAAGAACATCTGATGTAGTTTATGAGGCAGATTGCTTAAGATTTTCTTTTTATGTGAAAGCAAGCAAAGGTACATATATTAGAACATTATGTGCTGATATAGGAGAAAAAATTGATTATCCTGCTTATATGAGTTCATTAAGAAGAGTTACTTCTGGACATTTTTCTATAGATAATTGTTACACTATTGATGATATTCAAAATGGAAAATTTGAACTTATTAGTATGTTAGATGCTATATCATCTATTATGGAAAAAGTAGAAGTTTCTGGTGAAACTTTAAGACGAGTGTTAAATGGAAGAGAAATACAAGCTAAGTATATTAATAGTTTAAATAAAAGAGTAGCACTTTATAATTGTGATAAATTAATAGCAATATATGAAAAATGTGACAAAGAAAATGATAGTTTAGTTTATAAGGCGATTAGAGTATGGAATTAATATATGCTGATAAAAACACTTCTATTGAAATGAAAGAAGATGTAGTTGCCACAATCGGTATGTTTGATGGTGTACATCTAGGACATGATAAAGTGTTAAAAGAATTAAAACGTGAAGGTAGTATTAGTAAAATGCCTACTGTTATAATAACTTTTAAAGAAGAATTAGATTTTGTTTTAGATAAAAGAAAAACTGGTTCTTTAATGACATTTGAAGATAAAATTAAAATCCTTTCCGAATATGATTTAGACTATTGTCTTGTTTTTCCTTTCACTAAAGAATTTTCTCTTATCAAATATTATGATTTCGAAAACATTCTTAAGGAAAAAGTGAAGGTTAAAAAAATAGTAATTGGTAAAGATACTAAATATGGATATATGGGTGAAGGAAATATTAAAACACTTTCAAAAATATTTGAAGTCAAAGTAATAGATGACTACATATTAGATGGTATATGTGTACACTCATCTCTTATTAGAAACTTACTATCACTTGGTGAAGTAGAAAAAGCTAATACTTATTTAGGTAGAAACTTTTCGATTTCAGGAATAGTTGCAAAGGGTAGTCAACTGGGACAAACATTTAATGTTAAAACAGCTAATATAGAATTAAATAATAACTATGAATATTTAAAAAATGGTGTTTATGGATGCTTTATTTATATAGATAAAAAGAAGTATTTAGGAATTTGTAATATTGGTCATAATCCAACATTTAATTATGTTGAAAAGAAAAGATTAGAAGTCAATATTTTTGACTTTAATAGTGATATTTATGAAACGGATATAAAAGTAGAATTTATTTTATTTGTTCGTGAAGAAAGAAAATTTTCTTCTGAGAATGAATTATATTCACAAATTAATTCAGATATAAAGAAAGTAAAGGAAAAAATAATATTATGAAAATAGCTGTAATAGGAGCAATGGAAGAAGAAATAACTTTTTTGAAAGGCGAATTATCTAATCTAAATGAAGTAGAGATATTTCCTTATGTGTTTTATACTGGAAAAATAGGTAATATTGATGTTGTGCTAGTAAGATCAGGAATTGGTAAAGTTGCCTCTGGAGCACTATTTTCTTCATTAGTTACACATTTTAATGATGTAGATGTTGTAATAAATGTTGGTGTAAGTGGAGGAATAAAAGACTTAACAAAAACTGGTGATATTGTTGTTAGTGAAAAATTATTATATTCAGATGCTGATGTAACAGTGTTTGGTTATCGCTATGGCCAAATGGCTAAATGCCCAGAATGTTTTTATGGAAATAAAGAATTAATTGGTTTTTTAAGTGAAAATGGATTTGATTTTAAAAAAGGTACTATTTTAACTGGTGATACATTTGCCACTGATTATGAATATGTAGATAAGCTTTGCAAGAAATATTTTTATAATGATAATGTATTAGCAGTCGATATGGAATCAACTGCTTTTGCCCAAATGGCTTATGTTTATAATAAAAGATACTTAGCAATTAGAGCAATTAGTGATGTAATTGGTGAGACTAGTCAAGTTGAAGGACACGAAAGTTCACTTGATTATGCTTCTGTCAAAAGCAATAAATTTTTATTAGCACTTTTGAATCTTTTAGATAAAAAAGTATTTACTTTTAATAGCTAAAGTGATATAATATATAAGGTCCTTGACTCAGTCTTGCGAATCTCCAACGCAATACTTGGTTGAAGGCGAAAAATAATTATAAGGAGGACAAAATTATGTCATGTATTTCTAAAGAAGAAAAAGCAAAATTAATCGCTGAATATGGAAAGGATGCTAATGATTCTGGTTCTGTTGAAGTTCAAATTGCTATTTTAACAGCTGAAATTAATCGTTTAAACGATCATTTAAAATTACATATTCATGATTTCCATTCTGGAAGAGGTCTATTAAAGAAAGTTGGTCATCGTCGTAATTTATTAAACTATTTAAGAAATAAAGACGTTGCTAGTTATCGTGATTTAATCACAAAATTAAATTTAAGAAAGTAATTAAAAAGAGGGTAAAATTTTTACCCTTTTTGAACATATTATAAGGAGAAAAGTAAATGAGTGAAAAAAAGGTTTTTGAGTATGTACAAGGCACTCGTAAGTTTGTTGTTGAAATTGGAGAATTAGCAAAGCAAGCTAATGGTGCAGTTTTAGTAAGATTTAATGATACTGCAGTATTATCAGCCGCAGTTTTTAGTAAAAATGTCAGTACAGCCGATTTCTTCCCACTAACAGTGTTATATCAAGAAAAATTATACGCTGCTGGTAAAATCCCTGGGGGATTTTTGAAACGTGAAGGACGTCCAACTGATCATGAAACTTTAACTTCACGCTTGATTGATAGACCAATTAGACCATTATTTGCTGAAGGTTTTAGAAACGAAGTTCAAGTTATTAATACAGTATTGAGTGCTAATCCTGATTGCTCTAGTCAAATGGCTGCTATGTTGGGTTCATCTTTAGCATTAACAATTTCTGATATCCCATTCAATGGACCAATTGCTGGTGTTCAAGTTGGTAGAGTAAATGGTGAATTTATTATCAATCCTACAGTTGAAGAATTAGAAAAATCAGATATTAATTTAATAGTTGCTGGTACAAAAGATGCTATCAACATGGTTGAAGCTGGTGCTAAAGAAGTGTCTGAAGAAGATATGTTAGACGCATTAATGTTCGGACATGATGAAATTAAAAAATTAGTTGCTTTCCAAGAAGAAATTCAAAAAGAAGTTGGAAAAGAAAAATATGAAGTAGAATTATATAGTATTCCTGAAGATGTTGATTCACTTGTTAGAGGCATGGCCGAAGACAGTTTGAGAAAAGCAGTAGTTATAGAAGAAAAATTAGAACGTTATGCAAAAATTGATGAAATTAATGCTAACACAATTGCTACACTAGAAGAAACATGGAAAAATGATGAAGATAAAGAGCAAAAGATAAAATTTGCTAATCAAATTTTAGAAGCAATAGTTGCTGATGAAGTTCGTCGTCTTATTATTGAAGATAAAGTTCGTCCTGATGGAAGAAAAGTTGATGAAATTAGACCATTATCATCTAGAGTTGATGTTTTAGATAGAGTTCATGGTTCTGCTTTATTCACTAGAGGACAAACACAATCTTTAGGTACTGTTACATTAGGTTCATTAAATGAATTCCAAATTATTGATGGACTTGGAGTTGAAGAAGGAAAGAGATTTATTTTCCATTACAATTTCCCTGCATATTCAGTTGGTGAAACTGGTAGATATGGTTCACCTGGACGTCGTGAAATTGGTCATGGCGCTTTAGCTGAAAGAGCATTACTTCAAGTTATTCCAAGCGAAGATGATTTCCCATATACAATTCGTGTTGTATCTGAAATATTAGAGTCAAATGGTTCAAGTTCACAAGCTTCTATTTGTGCTGGTACTATGGCTTTAATGGCAGCTGGTGTTCCAATTAAAGCTCCTGTAGCTGGTATTGCAATGGGATTAATATCAGATGAAAAGAGTTATACTATCTTAACTGATATTCAAGGTATGGAAGATCACTATGGCGATATGGACTTTAAAGTAGCTGGTACTAGAAACGGTATTACTGCTTTACAAATGGATATTAAGATTGCTGGTATAAATAAAAAGATTCTTAAAGAAGCATTAGCTCAAGCTAAAAAAGGTCGTATGACAATTTTAGGTCATATGCTTAATACAATCCCAACTTATCGTGATGAGTTAAGCCCATATGCACCAAAAGTTAAAATGTTTAAAATTGATCCAGATAAGATTCGTGATGTCATTGGTAGTGGTGGAAAAGTTATCACAGAAATTATCAATGATTGTAACAATGTTAAAATTGATATTGAACAAGATGGTAGAGTATTCATTATGCATACTGATTCTATGTGGATTGAAAAAGCTGCACAAAGAATTTTAGATATTACTAGAGAAGCAGAAGTTGGTAAATTCTATACTGGTAAGGTAGTTAGAATTGAAAAATTTGGTGCCTTTGTTGAATTATGGAAAGGATGCGAAGGATTACTTCACATTTCTAAAATTGCTAGAGAAAAAATTGATAAAGTTGAAGATGTTCTTCAAATTGGTGATGAAATTCTAGTATGTGTTACAGATATCGATGATAAAGGTCGCATTAACTTAGCTAAAAAAGAAGCATTAGATAAGGCTAATGATAAAAAAGATAAGGATAAATCTGATAAAATCAAATTTAAACGTGACAAAAAAGAAGGAAAAGCTGAAAAGAAACTTTTCAAAAAAGCAGATGAAAAATCTGAAAAAGAAGAATCTGAAACTGAAGAAAAATTAGATTAATTTAATGAAGTAAATGTGGACACGATTTTGTCCACATTTTTTATTTTCTTTCTAACATTTCTGCACTTATGAGATAAATAACCTTGCTGAATGGTAAGGTTCTAAGACTTACAGTCTCAACATCGGCTCTGGTATTTGTGATAAATAACCTTGCTGAATGGTAAGGTTCTAAGACATATAATCGTTTTTTTGAGACAGATGAATATTGTTGGAGCAATAATCTTGCTTATTATATCAAGCAATATAATTTGAGATTGCCAAAAGATTTTGAAGATTGGATTTTAGAACGATTAGGTTTCAAACAGAAAGAATGAAATATTTTTAACTGATAGGCAAAATCATAAATAAATTTTTAATTAAGCAACTTATGTACAAGTTATACTTACAATTGGCCGTAAATATGTAGAAATTATAATAGCAAAATAAGAAATAATTTCATAGGCAATATTGTTACATATGAGAATATGTAGAAGACAAACTTTTTGCTAGTTTTTTATAAAAAATAAAAATATTATAAGATTACTTTATTTAATAATTAATTATAATTTGAAAATGATAATAGTCTTGCCAAGTTGCAAGATTCTGATATTGTTGAATACTAATCAAATTGCTTTTAAAACGCAAGAAGTTGAATAAACTATCTATTTGTGATAGTATAAGTAGTGGCAAAAAATGATGAAAAAGAAGTATTATGATTCTGCTTTTTTGGTTGATAAAAAGAAAGATTATTATAGAAATGGAGATACATATAATTATCATTCTTTTAATAATTATGATGCTTGTCTGAAATTCAATGAATTGAAAAATATACAGGTTTAAATAAAGGAAGGGGAGACTATGAGGGTTTACGAAGAATTTCACGGTGGTATTAGAGGTAAAGATATTGGTAGTGAATTGCGTAAAATTGTCTTTGAAGTGAAAAAAACGAAGGATAAGATGTTTAAAATATTGACTGGATATGGATCAACTTCTGGTAAATCAGTATCAAAAAATTATGCTTTAAAATCGCTTAAAAAGATGAAAAGTGAAGGAATTATTAATGGATATTTACCTGGTGAAGTGAAGTCGCAATTGTTAAATGAAACATCACAGTTTTATGAGGATAAGTTAAAGTATGGTAGTGTTATTAAAAATGATAAAGATTATGGAAATGATGGAATAATATTTATATTTCTATAAAATGATTATATTTTGTTCGAAAAATTTGTTGAAAATTTTTGAATTAATGACATAATGTTTATGTCATCTATACCTAAAATGATTGTTTTTTTATATCAGTGGAGGTATTAATATGGATGACAAAAAAATTGAAACTAAATGGAATGTTATTTTCGCTAAAAATCTAAGTGCTTTAAAAGAGAAAAATGGTTATTCACTAGAAGAACTAGCTTTCTATTTAGAGGTTGATACTAAAACAGTATTCAATTGGTTGAAAAATGTTAAAGTGCCACAATTAGATAGTTTAGTCAAAATAGCTAATTACTTTAATGTTTCAGTAGTTAGACTTATTAGTGCGAACTAATGAGTCTTTTTTTCTATGTCATAAAAAACTTGAAAAAAAGTAATTATTAGTGTATAATCATAACGTATTCGGGTAATCGAGCGGCAATGCCGTTAGGAAAGTCCTTGCTAGCACTGGCTGCGATGCCGGTAGTGTTTATGCCTAATTAATAAATAAGTTAGGACACGTGTGGGAGCGTGATGGCGGGGAACAAACCTAAGTGTTTATATGGTTTGCTCCCTATAAAGTGCCACAGTGACGATGCTTTTGGAAACAAAAGTAGTGAAACGGGTAAACCCCTTAAGCTAGAAACCCAAATTTTGGTAGGGGAATCTTAACTAAGAAAATGAACTAAAGTTAAGGCTGAATATTTCAGAGATAAATGATTACCACTTTCTTTTGAAAGTACAGAACAAGGCTTACAGAATACAAAATCCTTCCTCTTTATGAGGATTTTTTTGGAGGATATTATGTTTAATGAATGTAAATATGTAATTAGTGCAGTAAGTAAAAAGCAATTTCCTAACGAAAATAATCTTAATGAATTTGTGTTTGTTGGAAGAAGTAATGTTGGGAAAAGTAGTTTTATTAATGCCTTAACAAATAGAAAAATGCTTGCAAAGACATCATCTAAACCAGGAAAAACTCGCGCAATAAACTTTTTCTTAATAGACCAAAAAATGTACTTGGTAGACCTTCCTGGATATGGATATGCTAGTCATAGCCAATCAACAAGGGAAAGTTTTGGTAATTATATTGAAGAATATTTAACTGATAATAGTAACTTAAAAGCAGTCTTTTTATTGGTTGATACAAAGGTTGGCCCAACAAAAGATGATGTTTTAATGTATGAATATCTTAAATATTTGAATTTGAATATTGTGGTGGTGGGGACAAAATCAGACAAAGTTGGTTCTACTCAACTTTTGAAACAAGCCAAAAACATTTCGAACATTTTGAATTTACCACTTAACAATGTAATTTTAACTTCTTCAGAGAAAAAAAATGGTTTTGATAAAATAATAGCAATCATTTCTAGTTTTGAATAAATATAAAGCAGTTTCGACTGCTTTTTTATTTTATAAGCACTTTGCTAGTTATACTTTTTAATTTGTATGAATATAATTATTTAGGTGAGGTATATCTATGGAATTGAGAATAAGATGTGATGCAAAAGTTACTTTGAAAGGACTAGTAAATCTAGTTAATGTTATGTGTGATATTAATGAGTATAAAACAGATGGTAATACATTACTTGGCTCAGTTAATGTAAAGGGAAATTATATTAAAGATGATTTAAATACAACTTATGATTTTAAAGAAACTGTTCCTTTTACAGTAGTGTTTAAAGATGATATAAAACAAATCCAAAAAATCGAAGTTGAAGACTTTTTAGCTAATGAGATTATTAATAATGGTATTGAATGCAAATTTAATATACATATTGAATATCAAAATGAAAAAAATGATGATGATGTTGTAACGGCAGAAAGTATTAATATAATTAAAGATGAAGAGATTTCTGAAATTAATACTACTAATAATGAAGATGAAAAAATAAAAGAAGATATTAATAAAAAATATGATCAATTATTAGAAGAAATTTTAGAAAGTCGTGATGACAATTTTTTAGAAGAGGAAGAACCTCAAGATGAAAAAGAATCATTAGACGCAGAAAGTATTATTGAAGATGAAAATATAGAGGAAAAAGTTGAAAGCAATTTTAAAATAACTAATTCAAATAGTAAAGTAAAGCCTAATTTTTCTAATATTAGAAGTTCATATAGCAGTTATCATGTTTATTATCCAAAAGAAGAATCAGAACTTGAAAAAATTTGTTCAAAAGAAAAAATCAGCATTGATAGAGTTTATAAAGATAAAGCGAATAAGGATTTCAAGGATAAAAAAAGAATCATTATAAAATGAGTGATGAAAGAGAAATAATAAAAAGTGCTAGTGGGTATTACCGCTTAAGATTTCAAAATTATAATAAAATTACTTCAAAAACATATAAGTTGGTTTGTGAAGAAGGTAAATGTTATGTTATGAAAAAAACATCACTTTATACAAATGAAAAATATGATTTTTTAAGAAGTCAAGGGATAGATAATGTTGTATATCCAATTCAAAACACGATGGGTAAATATGTTACTAAAAAAGATAATCAACTTTACTACTTAATGGAATATTTTCCAACTGTTGAGACTTTAGATGAAATAAAAGCTAGTCAAATGAATAATCAATTAATTGATTTGCATTTAAACACTTATTATAAAAAACAACTATCCCCAAAGAACTCACGAAAAAAGATGGAAGATATATATGAATATTTACAATATAAATTTAATGTAATTGAAGTTTTTATTAGGACATTAGAAGCAAGACCTTTTGATGAATATAGTATAACTATTTTAAAAAATTATCATTATATTCTAGATGCTAAAAAAGCAATGGGAAAGTTACAAAAAAGATTAATTTCTGATATAAAAGAAAAAAGAAGTGTTAATTATTCTTTCGTTCATAATAATCCTAAATTAAATCATTTAATTAATAATGAAGGACATCAATACTTAATTAGTTTAGAAAACTCAAAAGTTGGTATTCCTTCGCTAGATATTGTCAAGTTTTATCTTGAAACAGAAGATTTAAATATTGACAAGAAAGAAATAATAATGAATTATTTTTCTCATTACAGTGATGATTTTTATTTTGATTACTTTTGTTTCTTTGTTTTAGTTTACTATATAAAAGGAATTGTTATTATAGATAAAGATTACATTAGTAGTCAAAGCTTTTTATATGCATCTAGTGCCATAAAAAAATTTATGTCTACATTTGATTTGAATGAAGAAAAATAGCTTTTGAGACTTTGTTTAAAATAGAAAAATATTTAAGTTGACTTTGTTAGAGTAATATGATACAATAATATAGTTATTGGTGAATATATGAAATGGTCTCTTCAACAACTTTTAAAATACACTCAAAAACCATATGAATTCAAAGAAAAATATGATTTTTGTGAGTATATTAATGGTATCGATGATATTATTGATATTAGTGAATTCTATGTAAAAGGTACTGCTATTCATTTGTTGGATAACAGATTTGAATTTCATTTGTCAATAAAAGGAGAATTAACTTTACAAGATGCAAGAACATTAGAACCTATTGCATACCCAATATCTTTAAATGTTGTAGAAGTCTTTGATAAAGTTATGGACGAAGATGAAGATGT
>UMGV01055694.1_pt1 | contig 10235 bp, 8 predicted proteins | sample 1965361 | NCBI WGS metagenome assembly UMGV01 (sample SAMEA4836081, study PRJEB28245) | human gut metagenome | biome: gut microbiome; material: fecal sample | place: Denmark | collected 2008
ATGCAGGAACTCAACCGTGAAGCCAACACGCTCGGCAGCAAAGCTGTATCCATTTCGATGACGGACACCTCCGTCAATCTGAAACTCGTGATCGAATCTATGCGTGAGCAAATCCAGAATCTCGAATAATTTATCTTTTTCAGATAATCAAAGGGGCGCTGATCGGCGCCCCTTCTCATTTTTTCAGCGGTTCAAATGATTAGTTCTTGCTGCGGTCGATATGACGGTGAGCAGAGATGAACGGCATCATGGAACGCAGGCGAGCGCCGACGACTTCAATCGGATGAGCAGCCGTCTGAGCGCGGATGGAGCGCAGCATCGGAGCGCCGACCTGGTTTTCAAGGAGGAAGTTCTTAGCGTAAGAGCCGTCCTGAATGTCGCTCAGCGCCTTTCTCATGGCAGCGCGAGCCTGATCGGAAACAACCTTCGGACCGGTGACGTAGCCGCCGAACTCAGCGTTGTTGGAGATGGAGTAGTTCATGTCTGCCAAGCCGCCTTCGTAGATCAAGTCGACGATCAGCTTCATTTCATGGCAGCATTCGAAGTAAGCCATTTCAGGAGCATAACCGGCTTCGACCAGAGTCTCGAAGCCCATCTTGATCAGTTCGGCGATACCTCCGCACAGGACGCACTGTTCGCCGAACAAGTCGGTTTCTGTTTCTTCTTTGAAGGTGGTTTCAATGATGCCGGCTTTGCCTGCGCCGTTGGCAGCAGCGTAAGACATGGCGACTTCACGGGCTTTGCCGGATTTGTCCTGGTAAACAGCGATCAGCTGAGGAACACCTGAACCTTCGGTATAAGTGCGGCGAACGGTGTGACCCGGAGCTTTCGGCGCAACCATCCAAACGTCAAGGTCGGCTCTCGGAGTGACCTGACCGTAATGAATGTTGAAGCCGTGGGCAAAAGCCAAAGCAGCACCTTCTTTCAGGTTCAGTTCGATTTGTTTTTTGTAGACTTCGGCGATCTTTTCGTCGGGAAGAAGGATCATCACAACATCTGCGTCTTTAGTCGCATCTTCGATCGTGGCTACCTTCAGACCGGCAGCTTCGGCTTTCTTCCAGGAGGCGCCGTCTTTGCGAACACCGACAACCACGTCAACGCCGGAATCATGAAGATTCTGAGCGTGAGCGTGGCCCTGGGAGCCGTAACCGATGATGGCGACTTTCTTTCCTTTGATTAAAGAAAGATCGCAGTCTTTGTCGTAATAAACTTTCATTTTAATTTTCCTCAAGTTATGAAGGTTGGAAGAATAAATTAGAGGTGGAGCATTCGATCTCCGCGGCCGATGCCGCAGGAACCGGTGCGAACCATTTCAAGGATGCATTCCTTATCCACTGCTTTGAGAAATGCGTCCAGTTTGTCGGAATTTCCGGTTAATTCGATGGTGTAAGTCTTGTCGGTTACATCGATAATTCTTCCGCGGAAAATGTCGTTTAGACGTTTCATTTCCTCGCGGTCTTTGCCGACGGCACGAACCTTAACAAGCATGAGTTCACGTTCCGCGTACTCGCCTTCCGTCAAATCAACGACTTTAATGACTTCGATCAAGCGGTTAAGGTGCTTGGTAATTTGTTCAATGATTTCCGTGCTTCCCGGACTGACGATGGTCATACGGGAAACCGTCGGATCTTCCGTCGGAGCCACGGTCAAAGATTCAATGTTGTAGCCTCGAGCGGAGAACAATCCCACCACGCGGGAAAGTGCTCCAGGCTCGTTTTCCAAAAGAATAGATAGAACGTGTCGATTCATCAGATTTTCTCCGAGCCTAAGATCATTTCCGTAAGTCCGCGTCCGGCTTTTACCATCGGCCAAACGTTCTCCGTCGGATCCACATGGAAATCAAGGAAGACGAGTTTGTCTTTGTATTTGCCGAAAGCATCCTTCAGGGCTTGTTCAACGTCTTCCGGACGATCGACCACAATACCGACGTGGCCGTAGGCTTCTGCCAGGGCCTTAAAGTCAGGTGTTACTTCCATGTGGGAATGAGAGTAACGGCGGTCATATTCAAGTTCCTGCCACTGACGAACCATACCGAGATAGTTGTTGTTGAGCAGGATGATCTTGGGTGCAACACCCAATTGTTTCGCCGTCGCCAATTCCTGAATATTCATCTGAATAGAACCGTCGCCAGTGACACAGACCACCGGTTTATCCGGATGAGCAACGCAGGCACCGATCGCATAGGGCAGGCCCACACCCATAGTGCCCAAGCCGCCGGAAGTCAGCCAATGGCGAGGCTTACGGAATTTAAGGATTTGAGCACACCACATCTGATGCTGACCGACGTCGGTCGCCACAATCATGTCATCACCGCCGATTTCCTGCAGCTTCTGAAGAACATACTGAGGTTTGATGACCGAAGCGCTGTTTTCATAATGAAGACAGTCTTTTTCACGCCAGCCGTTGATTCTGTTCTGCCAGGCAGCGAGCTTTTCCGGATCAGGACGCTTGTCGGTAGTTTCGAGCAGATTGAGCATGTCGGCGATGACTTCCTTCACGTCGCCGACGATCGGGATGTCGACTTTCACGCGTTTGGAAATCGTGGACGGATCGATATCAATATGAATAATCTTGCGGCCTGTCTGTGCAAAGTTAGACGGCAAGCCGACTACCCGGTCGTCGAATCTGGAACCGATTGCGATCAGAACGTCGCAGTTCTGCATCGCCATGTTAGCTTCGTAGGTTCCGTGCATGCCCACCATACCGAGGAATTTTTTTTCATCGGACGGCATGGCACCCAAGCCCATCAATGTTGAATTAACGGGAATGCCGAGTTCAAAAGCTAAACGCTGGAGCAGTTCGCTCGCATTGGCAGAAACGATACCTCCGCCGATATGGATCAAAGGACGTTCAGCCGAGAAAATTAATTGCAGTGCCTTTTTGATCTGACCCAGATGGCCCTTCGTCAAAGGTTTATATGAACGAAGTTCCATATTTTCCGGATATTGATATTCGCAGATCGCTGCGGAAACATCCTTCGGAATATCGATTAGTACGGGGCCGGGACGGCCTGTTTTGGCTATATAGAAAGCCTTCTTAATCGTCTTGGTCAAATCTTTGACGTCTTTCACTAAAAAATTGTGTTTTACACATGGACGAGAAATGCCCACGATATCCACTTCTTGGAAAGCGTCCTGACCGATCGCGCTGGTATTCACCTGACCGGTAAAAATCACCATCGGAATGCTGTCGGCATACGCAGTTGCGATGCCGGTGACGGCGTTGGTGGCGCCGGGGCCGCTGGTGACCAAGGCAACGCCGACCTTGTTGGAAGCTCTGGAGTAGGCGTCCGCAGCATGTGCTGCCGCCTGCTCATGACGAACAAGGATGTGTTTGAATTTATCCTGTTTGTAGATCGCGTCAAAAATATTTAATACGCTGCCGCCCGGATAACCGAAGACGTATTCCACGCCTTCTTCGGCAAGTGCGCGTACAAGTATCTCCGACCCGTTCAGACGTTCTGCGGCTTTAGACCCTTCTTGAGATTTCATTAGGAAATATCCTTTCAAAGTCCACGGGAAATTGATTGGAGGCGAACACTCTGCTTATGACGGAGGCCCGCATGTTCTAGTACCGACACCGGCTCATTCTTGCGGAATGGTTAGGTTCGGGTTTTTTATTCTTCTTGTAGAAGATTCTTTCAATATAGCGCAATAAAGGCGAGAACTTTAAATCTTGGAAAGAAATTACTTCTTTTCGATTTCGCGGTGAATAATCCGATTAATCTCAGTCGGCGTGACCGGCTTCTGTACGATAAGTGGAAGTTCCATCAGGTTGACCGCCGAATCCGCAAAGTCCAGTCCTTCGGTTTCTTCTTCGTACTGGGCCATAATGGCATCTCGAGAAGTGGCCGTGCTGATAATCGCCGGAATCTTGCGCCCCAGGACGCTTCGAATACGGAAGATCGATTGAAGACCGGTCAAGCGGCCCGGCCCCAAGTTAAAATCCGAGAAAATAATATCCACCGGCGCTTCCTCGATTAACTGAGCAGCGAGTTCTGCATCAAAGTATTCAGCCCTTCTCACCTTAGCGCCCCAGCCTTCTAGCAGCGTTGCCAGACTCTCACGGATCAAAGGATCGTCTTCAATTAAGAGGACGTTGACATTTTCCAAGGAAAAAATCCGATTCGGCTGTACGGGCGGCTGAACCTCTGTAGTATCCACAGACGTTTCAATTGCCATTTCCAAGCGGAAGATAGAACCCTTCCCGACTTTTGAAATGAGCTTAAGTTCAATATTCAGAAGTTTGCAGATCTTATCGACAATCGAAAGACCTAAGCCGAAGCCTTCTCGAGATTTATGACCGGCGCCGCCGCGGTAATAGGCCTGAAAAAGTTTTGCCTGATCTTCTTTCGTAATACCGCAGCCGGAATCAGAGACCGTAACGACCAGCGTATTCTTTTTTGTTTTCTTGGCCCTCAGCAGGACACCGCCGTGCTCGGTATAACGTACGGCGTTTCCGATAAGGTTACGAAGCACCCGTTCAAAAAGCAGTTCGTCGGTGACAATCATCAGGGGCTCGGCCCTCACTTCAAATGTCAGTCCCCTCTGTTCAGCCATCGGCGTAAATTCATTGGCTAATTCAGAGAAGATTGAACGAATGGAAACTTCGGATGGCCGAATCTTCATCGTCTTGGAATCCAGCTTCGAAATAATCAGAATCTGATCCACCAGCGTCGCCACCGTATTGCAGGCCTTCGACAAATTATCAATTAAAGGCTTAGCCTGTTGATCGGCCTGCCCCTGAAGAATAGAGATAAAAATGCCCATAGCCTGGAGCGGTTGACGAAGATCGTGGTTGGCCGCTGCAAAGAATCGTGTTCTTGCAGAGATCGCCATTTCGGACGCTTCGCGGATATAGTCGGCCTTCTGCCGCTGGAAAATCAGCTGCTCCATCAAGAACTCTCGTTCAAACGAACGATAGATACCTTGGAGATAAATCTTATTCAGACGGACGCCGAAGTAGAAAATAATGAGGAAAAGAATAAGCGTCCAGAATAAAGCGATAAACAAGGACGGCTGGTATATCAGGACGAGCTTCAGAATCGTCGGAAGCAACGTCGCCGGAACGAATATCCAAAGGGCTGGAAGCCAGATGGCGTAAAGCGGCACACTGCCGAATGTCACGCCCACAATCATGGCCAAGAGAATCATCTCGACAATGACGTTATCCGGAACCATGAAATAAAAGCCTGCAAAACCGATAGAGAGACCCGACACCAAAATCATCTGGAGCGTGCGGTTCTTCCAGTAATGGAAACGCTTGTCCATGGACGGTTCATTGAAGAAGTCGTCCGCAGATTTCATGCTCGCCAGCGTATGCATCACATTAAAAGCCAGCCAGAGCGCCATGACCCAGCCCCCGACATAGCTCCAGCAAGTCAAGGTAAAGATGAGGTACAGCAGCATGCGGATGGCGACCACAGCTGTCGTACGATGCTTCAAAACCGACAGCTGGCGGAGCTGCACCTTTGAAGCTAAACGAGCGCCGGAAAGATGAAGATGATAATTGGTCGCCTCAGGAGGGTCCGGCTCAAAAATGGTTTTTAGGCGCTTAATCGCAGAAAAAATCATTTCTGCACCCCAGAAGCTTTGAAGTTAGGACAGCCGATCATCCTGAGTTCGGCCATATTTGACTGAACGTTGAGATGAGCCTCGGCGCCGACCACAAGCGTGGCGGTTTTCATTTCGTGCCCAAACGGCAATCCTGAGATAAACGGTGTTTTCGTTTGGCCTGCGATATAACTCAGAGCGTCTTCGAGCCCGTATCCGAAATCGTGCTCAGAGGACTTAATTTTTGAGAAGTCCCCCAAGATCACGGCGTTTTGATTATCGATCACTCCAGCCTGCAGAAGATGATTCAAATCACGTTCTATTTTGTAGGCCGGTTCAGCAATGTCTTCAACAAAAAGAATGCCGCCTTCGACTTTCGGAAAGTATTTAGTTCCGAGCATCGAACACAAGACGGTCAGATTTCCTCCCCATAGCAGTCCTGATATTTGAAGGTCCGGGAACGGCGTCGGAAAAAAGAGTTTGTATTCTTCTGCCGCCAATACTTCAAAGAAAGTTTGAATGGTATAAGGATCGCACTTGAGGTCGCCGAGCACAGAAGCCGTCGGCGCCTGCAGGCTCTTTCCGCCGGTGAGCGCCAAATAAGCCGTAGTGAAAAAAGTAATATCGGAAAAACCGGCAACCCAAGTTCCATTAGATTTGATTTTGTTGAAATCAAGGTTCGGTAGGAGCCGGGAAAAACCGTAACCGCCCCGAGCGCACAAAACAAGTTCGGTGTCGCTGCAGGCCTGCTGAAAATCATTCAAACGAGCGGAGTCGCTGGAACCGCCGAAACGGCCGAAGCTGGTGTAAACATCTTCTCCGATCGTTACGTCCCAACCTCTTTCTCCGAATAGTTCGGCCGCCCTCTCGACGGATTTGAAATGAATGACATTACCGGAAGGGGCGTTAATACCGACTTTATCCATTTGATTTACCACGGCTCTTTCTTAATTCGACAAAAAAACTTCGGAGCATCCGGAGACAGTCTTCCTCCAGTACTCCTGCTGTCACATCAGTGTGATGATTGACTCTTCTCTCGTCAAATAGTTTAAACACACTTTCGACGGCTCCCGCTTTTTGGTCTTTGGCCCCGTAAACCAATCGGGTAAGTCTGGCACCGATAATCGCGCCGGAGCACATCGAGCACGGTTCAAGCGTCACATAGATCGCGCAGTTATCGAGTCGATAGTTTTTAATATTTTGAGAAGCATTCCTAAGGGCAATGATTTCAGCGTGTCCGCTCGGATCATGACCGGCAACCACCAAGTTATGACCTCTGCCGATGATTCTGCCTTCTTTATCGACAACAACTGCGCCGACCGGAACTTCTCCGGCCTGATGAGCCTTTTCTGCCTCGGCGAGGGCTTCGCGCATGAAGTATTCATCACGTGACCGATCGATTCTTGAAAGTCGAACTTCTTCTTCTCGACTTAAAGCCTGCTGTTTTCTTTTTTGCCGAATTTCTTCTCGAAAGACCTCGACCGCCGAAGTTAACTCCGAGAGCGAAAATTTGTTGACATGCTCATTGGGTGGGGAGACCGAAGCATCCAAAAGATTTTGGGCTGAATCGGTTATCCAGCTACCGGCTTCGACTAAAAATTTTTTTGCATCTTCTTCGTCCGGATCAAGCGGATCACGGGCCGTTGCCCTAAACGCATCTACAACTGTACGGAGATGTTCGGGAGATTTTGAAAGAGAAGCAAGAGAAGAGCCTCGCCGAATAGACAATTTCACAAATTTCGAAATTAGATCCGTCTGCTGAGGCATCTTGTCATAGAAAATTAATTAAGACGCGGCTGTTTCCAATTAATATCGGTGCTTTGGTTTGCCACGCCTTCCTTGAGCTCACACTCAAGGCCTTCTTCGTCGCTGGTTAATTGACCAAATTTCTTTAATCGTTCTAAAGCATCCAGCATTGTTCTTGCGCCGTGTTCTCCGACATAAATATCCATATCGTCGCAGCCGTACTGATTTTCTTCCATGGCAGCCAGCGCAGAAGATGCTGCCTCATATCTCTTAGTTAACTGGCGGAAATCCTCTTCGAGAAAAACCATCAGTTCTAATACGGCAATATAAGGCGTGCCGGAAAGCTCCGGATGCCTGACAAAAACCGTAAAGACTTCAGTCAGCATTTCATCAACTTCTCTTCTGGTGCTAAAGAGCTCATCGATATGATTCTCGGCGACTTCCATAAAATCGTCTAAGTTACTGTAGTCTTCCGGCTGAGGCGTGTGCCGCTCATACGATTGTATTCTTCCGTTCGCCATCGCGTGAACCTTATGGCCTTCTTCTATCATCTTTGCCAGGTCAGGCGTGGTTTTAAATTGCTTTATTCCGATCTTTTTCATGGCCAAAGTATAACTGAGTTGCCCGCCTAGCATGTTAACGCGCAGACCTCAAAAACGAGGGTAAAGCCGTGCGAATCGAGTAATTTAAATTCTTTTCCTGCAGTTCTTGTTTCGAAATTATTCTTTTATCGAACCATGAGTAGAAACAACTTTTTGATGAAACCATGGCAAAAAACTCATGACCCTAAGAATTACGGTCCGTCGGAACCATGAAGAAATAACTTGAAAAATCCCCGTCCCGCAAATAGAGCTATCTTGAAGCATCAATCTTTAAAATCTCTAACCTATTGAAAATTAGTACAAAAAAGGGCGCCCTCAAGGCACCCTGATGCTTTTATAAGCGAATTAAAATGCTACCTGATCACTCCCACTCAATCGTGGCAGGGGGTTTCCCTGATACATCATAAACGACGCGATTAATGCCCTTAACCTCGTTGATGATGCGATTGGAAACCTTGCCAAGGAGATCGTACGGCAAATGTGCCCATTTAGCAGTCATAAAGTCGCTGGTCTGAACAGCTCTCAGGCTGACAACCCAGTCGTATGTTCTGCCGTCGCCCATCACACCGACGCTCTTAACCGGCAGGAAGACAACGAAAGCCTGGCTGACTTTGTCGTACCAGCCGGCGTTGCGAAGTTCTTCAATGAAGATCGCATCGGCTTCTCTCAGAAGATCGGCGTATTCGCGCTTGATAGCGCCGAGAATACGAACACCGAGGCCGGGTCCGGGGAATGGATGGCGATAAACCATTTCAGCCGGCAGTCCCAGAGCGATACCAAGTTCACGAACTTCGTCTTTGAAGAGTTCGCGAAGCGGTTCGAGAAGCTTCAGATGCAGTGTATCGGGTAAGCCGCCGACGTTATGGTGAGACTTAATAGTCTGAGCCTTCTTAGTCTTAGCACCGTTGGATTCAATGACGTCAGGATAAATGGTGCCTTGAGCAAGCCACTTAGCGTTCTGAAGTTTTTCAGCTTCTTCCTGGAAAACTTCGACAAACAGACGACCGATGATCTTACGTTTGGCTTCGGGATCGGTAACTCCGGCTAAAGCATCCATGAAACGGTCGGAAGCATCAACCACAATCAGCTTCATACCCATGTTGTCACGGAAAGTCTGGGCAACCTGCTCTCTTTCGTGCAGACGAAGAAGACCGTTATCCACGAAGACGCAGGTCAGCTGATCGCCGATAGCACGATGAATCAAGGCAGCGGTAACGGAAGAATCGACGCCGCCGGAAAGACCGAGAATAACTTCGTCTTTACCGACCTGATGGCGAATTTTTTCAACCGCTTCCTGTGCGAAGTTGCCCATAACCCAGTCGGGATTGGCTTTGCAGATCTTAAGAACGAATGTCTCAAGAATTTCACGGCCCTTTTCAGTATGTGTGACTTCCGGGTGGAACTGAACAGCGTAGAAGCCTCTTCCCTCATCAGCCATACCGGCAATGGGGCAAGTCGGAGTCGAGCACATCAGTTTGAATCCCGGCGGCATTTCAGTGACTTTGTCGCCGTGGCTCATCCAAACCTTCAGATAGCTCTTGCCGTCTTTATCCGTAAAGTCGGATATATTCTTCAAGAGTTTTGTGTGGCCGTGTTCACGAACTTCTGCGTAGCCGAACTCACGCTGAGCACCGTTTTCAACCTTGCCGCCGAGCTGCTCAGCCATTGTCTGCATGCCGTAGCAAATGCCTAAAACCGGAACACCGATTTCAAAGACGGCCTTCGGAGCGCGGTCCGTAGATTCTTCATAAGCGCTCATGTGAGAGCCGGACAGGACGATGCCGCTCGGCTTGAATTCTTTAATAAATTCATCCGATACGTCGCAGGAGTGGACTTCGCAGTAAACGTGAGCTTCACGAATACGGCGCGCAATCAATTGCGTAACTTGGCTTCCGAAGTCAAGAATTAAAATTCGATCGTGGTTCATCTTCGCTAAATATCAATTAAAAACAAAAGTCGGCCCGAGTCTATAAAACTCGAGTCGACTCTTGTCCGTCATATTAATCCGAAATTTCAGACATGTAGGGAAATTAATGTTCCAGTCTGTAGTTCGGAGCTTCCTTCGTGATCTTCACATCGTGAACATGAGATTCACGCCAGCCGGCAGATGTGATTTCAACAAAGCAGGCTTTGCTGCGCATCTCATCAATCGTACGGCAGCCGCAGTAGCCCATAGAAGAACGAAGGCCGCCGCACATCTGATAGATGATGGCAAGAACGCTTCCTTTGTAGGGAACCATACCTTCAATACCTTCCGGTACAAACTTATCAACATTGCCGTTATTGTTGTCCTGGAAGTAACGGTCGGCAGAGCCTTTGTTCATAGCGCCGAGAG
>UMGV01084139.1_pt1 | contig 10230 bp, 9 predicted proteins | sample 1965361 | NCBI WGS metagenome assembly UMGV01 (sample SAMEA4836081, study PRJEB28245) | human gut metagenome | biome: gut microbiome; material: fecal sample | place: Denmark | collected 2008
GAACGTAACCTGCGGTTTCACAGCAAGATAACAAAACGTCCTCGAAGAGGGCGAACACAAGCAAGCTATGCAAATATTCCGTATGTTCGCCCTCTTCGAGGACGATCTTACCATCATCTTTTGAACCGCAGGCTTCGCTGCCTTCGGCTGCTCAACCAGCGGTTATGGATATTCGCCGCCTTCGGCGACGCTTGTCAGAGAAGATAATCGATTAAAAATGTGTCTATTAAGCACATGCGAAAGTTCTGTATTTAATCAAACGAAACACACAGTAACTCTGCATCGTTTCATGTTGTCCTATTTTGTATTCTTTTGTTCAAGGTTGTTTTTTGTTGCTCTTTATTGTTTGGCACCATTTTCAAGTATTTGGCGTTGTTCCTACCATGTTCAAATAATGGTATAAAAGCATACATAAAATATACGTTTACATAAAGAAATGCAATGGAAAGGGTGGAAACCGAAGAACGGTTAACGGTTTTTAACGCGCATAAAAATACTTTTTCCTATGTTTCATTTGTGACATTCGTTTTTTTTCAGTTACTTTGCAAGAACATAAGATATAACTAAAAACATATTACTTATGACAAACTTAACAGACACAGAAAAGCTGTGTGGTTTGAAACGTGCCGACTTCCAAACCACTATAAACGGAAAGAGCACCGATTTGTTCTTTCTGAAGAATAATGCCGGCAACGTAGTAGCCATCACAAATTATGGCGGAGCCATCGTTGCTATCATGGTACCTGACAAAGATGGTAAACACGCAAACATTATTCAAGGACACGACAATATTAAAGATGTAATAGAGTCGCCCGAGCCTTACCTCTCAACCTTGATAGGCCGTTATGGCAACCGCATCTGTAAAGGCCAGTTCCAGTTGCACGGCAAGCATTATCAGTTGCCCATCAACAACGGCCCCAACAGTTTGCACGGCGGAAAGAAAGGCTTCAACGCCAAGGTTTGGGACGCACTGCAGATGAACGACAGCACACTGGTCTTAAAATATGTAAGCCCCTATGGCGAGGAAGGCTTCTCGGGCGAGGTGCGCGTCACCGTAGTATATTCGTTTAACGACGACAACGAGTTGGGCATAGAATATATGGCCACAACAAACAAGAAAACCATTATTAACCTTACAAGCCACGGTTTCTTCTCGCTGGCTGGCATTGCAAACCCCACCCCCACCATCGACAATTTGGTTTGCGAAATTAATGCCGACTATTATTTGCCTATCGATGAAACCTCAATTCCTACTGGCGAAATACGCTTTGTAAAAGGCACACCCTTCGATTTCAGACAACCCAAAACTGTGGGACAAGATATTGATGCCGACAACGAACAGATAAAGAACGGTGCCGGATACGACCACTGCTTTGTGCTGAACAAAAAAGAAGAAGGTGAGCTGAGCTTTGCTGCTAAGATAACCGAACCCATAAGCGGACGCACCATGGAGGTTTATACCACTGAGCCTGGCGTACAAGTTTATACCGACAACTGGGCCGACGGCTACAAAGGTCAGAATGGAGCCACCTTCCCACGTCGCAGCGCCATCTGTTTCGAAGCACAACACTTCCCCGACTCGCCCAACCACCCCTATTTCCCCTCTGTAGTGCTCGAGCCTGGTGGTCAATATACGCAAAAAACCATCTATCGCTTTGGTGTAGAGGCATAACTGCGTATCATTCGAAACGAAGTAAATACACATTAACATTAATAAAACCAAAATCAAAAAAACAAAAGAAATGGGAAATAACTCAACAAAACAAAGTAGCATCATTGCCATTATTGTGATGATGTTTCTCTTTGCCATGATTTCGTTCGTAACCAACCTGGCAGCACCCTTCGGCCTCATCTGGGGCAACCAGTATGCGTGGGCAGGAATGATGGGCAACATGATGAACTTCTTGGCTTACCTCTTTATGGGTATTCCTGCTGGTATGTTGCTGTCAAAAATCGGTTACAAGAAGACCGCTATCTTGGCTATGGCCGTAGGTCTCGTCGGCTTGGGAATACAGTATTTGTCAAGTATCGTAGGTGCTGACACCGTAGCATTCACCATCGGCAAAGAGGTGAACACAGGCTTGATCGTAACACACCCTGAGCCCGTGATGCTCAACTTCATCATCTACCTCATCGGTGCCTTCATATGTGGCTTCTGCGTATGTATGCTTAACACCGTTGTTAACCCCATGCTTAACATGCTGGGGGGTGGTGGCAACCGCGGTAACCAGCTTATCCAGACAGGTGGATCACTCAACTCGCTTTCAGCAACCCTCACTCCGCTCTTCGTGGGTGCTCTCATTGGTAGCGTAACCAAGGATACCGCCATGAGCGACGTTTCTCCGCTGCTGTTCATTGCCATGGGCGTGTTTGCCGTATCTATCGTGGTGATAGCATTTGCCACCATACCCGAGCCTCACCTCCACAAAGCTGGCGAGAAGGAAGAAAAACTGGAACGTTCACCATTGGCTTTCCGCCACACACTGCTTGGTGTTATTGCCATCTTCTTCTATGTAGGCATTGAGGTAGGTATTCCTTCACAACTCACATTCTATTTGGCTAACTCTGCTGATCAGGGTGGCGTAGGTTTGGCCAACGGTGCTGCTATCGGTGGTGCTATCGCTGCAATCTATTGGATGTTGATGCTTGTAGGTCGTTTCACGAGTTCTCTTATAAGTGGCAAAATATCTACACGCGCACAGATGCTTACTGTGACCACAGCCGCTATCGCGTTGCTGCTTATCACCATCTTCTTGCCTAACGACCTCATCATGAGCATGCCAGCATACACCACAGCCGACGGTTTCGTTATGGTAAGCGGTGTTCCTGTAAAATGTCTGTTTATCGTGCTCTGCGGTCTCTGCACATCTGTAATGTGGGGTGGTATCTTCAACCTCGCTGTTGAGGGTCTTGGCAAATACACAGCAGCAGCTTCTGGTCTCTTTATGACCATGGTTGTAGGTGGTGGCGTTATGCCGTTCATCCAGAACCTCATTGCTAACGAGGCAGGCTACATTGCAAGCTATTGGCTCGTTGTTGCCATGCTCGCATACATTCTCTACTACGCACTCGTAGGATGCAAGAATGTAAACAAAGACATTCCTGTAGAATAATCAATCAAACACACAATGGCTTGCAGCCCGCTACATGCTGGGCAGCAAGCCATTGATATTACTATCGAAGCCCCTTTTTATTACAATATATTATTAATCACACTTAAACACATTTTTTATTATGGATATCGAATTCGTAAGAAGCCGTTTTATCAAACATTTTGATGGAAAGACAGGAAATATCTACACTTCTCCAGGACGTATCAACCTTATTGGCGAGCATACCGACTATAACGGTGGTTTCGTGTTCCCCGGTGCTGTTGACAAAGGCATCATGGCTGAGGTACGCCCTAATGGCACAAACACCGTAATGTGCTATGCCATCGACTTGAAAGACCGAGTAGAATTTAAGATTGACGACCCTGAGGGTCCGCGCACCAGCTGGGCACGCTATATCTATGGCATCGTACAAGAAATGAAGAAGCTGGGTGTCGATGTTAAAGGTTTCAACACCGCATTTGCTGGTGATGTACCTTTAGGCGCTGGTATGTCGTCATCGGCAGCCTTGGAAAGCTGCTTCGCCTTCGCTTTGAACGATTTGTTTGGCGATAACAAGGTGAGCAAGTGGAATCTGGTGCTGGCAGGACAGGCTACCGAGCACAACTACTGTGGCGTAAATTGTGGTATCATGGACCAGTTTGCCAGTGTGTTTGGCAAAGAAGAGTGCCTGATGCGTCTCGACTGCCGCAGCCGCGAATTTGAATATTTCCCCTTCAAGCCCGTTGGCTATAAATTGGTGTTGCTCAACTCTTGCGTAAAACACGAGCTGGCAGGCTCACCCTACAACGACCGCCGCAACAGCTGCGAAAACGTTGTAAAGCACATTGCCGCTAAGCATCCTGAAGCACAATTTGAAACGCTACGCAACTGCACATGGGAGCAGCTTGAAGAAGTAAGAGCCGAGGTAGGCGAAGAAGACTACAAGCGCGCTCACTTCGTTCTGGGCGAGAAAGATCGCGTGCTGGCTGTATGCGAAGCTCTGAACGCTGGCGACTATGAAACTGTAGGCCAGAAGATGTATGAAACACATGAGGGCTTGAGCAAAGAGTATGAGGTATCATGCGAAGAGCTCGACTTCTTGAACGACATTGCCAAAGAAAACGGCGTAACAGGTAGCCGTATCATGGGCGGTGGCTTCGGCGGATGCACCATCAACCTGGTGAAAGATGAACTGTACGATAAGTTTATCGCTGACGCCAAGGCTAAATATTCAGCCAAATATGGCAAAGAGCCCAAGGTTATTGATGTTGTCATCAGCCAGGGTTCGCACAAGTTGTGCTAAGCTACGCTAAAGATTAATCAGCATAAACCATACAGATACATTAAACTACGAGGGGTGTACCGTGAGCAATAGCTCGCTGTACACCCCTCGCCTATTTTCTGCCCTATTTCTAACGTCGTTTCAAGAAAAAGCAGTAACTTTGCACGTATGAAAAAGTTAGGTTTGTATTCAATACGATATATATTATTTTTTATCATAATGTTGCCCCTATGCGCAGTGGCACAAGATAACCTCGACGTACAGTGCGAAGACACTTGCACACACATTCACGGCATTGACCTCAGCCACTACCAAGGCGAGGTGTTTTGGGAAACCATTGGCGACAACTCGAAAATGGCATACGTGTATTTAAAAGCTACCGAGGGCGGCGACAACATTGACCAAATGTATCAACTAAACATCAACTTAGCGCACCGCTATGGTTTAAAAGTGGGCTCGTATCATTTCTTTCGTCCAAAAACAGAACTGAAGAAACAACTGGAAAACTTTAAGGCGCAATGCAAGCCACGCGACCAAGACCTTATACCCATGATTGACATTGAAACGAAAAGTAGGCTCAATACAGACGAGTTTTGCGACTCGTTACTAAAATTTCTTGATATGGTAACCGAAGCATATCACCAAAAGCCCTTGCTGTACACCTTTACCAATTTTTATAACAATTATTTGGCAGGAAAGATTGATGGCTATCCGCTAATGATTGCACAATACACCACGCGCGAACCTGAACTCATCGACGATCGCGACATTACCATGTGGCAATATACGGGTAAAGGACGCATCAACGGCATCAACGGTTATGTAGACAAGAGCCGTTTTATGGGGAAACATGGTTTGCGAGAGATACGATACCAACGCTAAATGAGAGATTAAACAAAAACGGATAACAAAATAAAAAAGAAAGGAAACAAAAATATGGCAATGATTAAATGTCCTGAATGTGGACACGCTGTTAGCGACAAAGCACCAGTTTGCCCCGCTTGCGGCATCGAAATAGCTGGTCACATTATTACATGCCCACAATGTGGCAATGTATATCTGAAGAACGAGCCCGAATGTCCTAAGTGTCATCATCTTACCACTCGAGCCACCCTGCAAGAAGAAGGTGCACCCACACCTTCAACAAACACGGCAGAACCCACCACATCGGCAACTACCACAAGCGATAACACAATAAATGACGAGAAAGAGCCCAACACCTCTTCAAAAAACAAAATGCGCATCGTGCTCATCTCACTCGTCGTGGCAGTGGTAGCAGTAGCCATTTGCTATGCTTTTTATAGCAACGCACAGAGCAACAAAGAAAGCGAGGCTTACGAGTATGCTATGACCAGTAGCGACCCCATGGTGCTGCAAAGCTATCTCGACACCTATAAAGATGCACCCGAAGCGCACATCGACTCTATTCAGGCACATCTCACCCTTATTAAACAAATGGGACAAGACTGGACAAACGCTGTGGTGACAGGTACAAAAAGCGCGCTGCAGCAGTATCTTGAACAGCACCCCAACTCGCCCTTCAAGGCACTGGCTATGCATAAAATCGACTCTATCGACTGGGCCACAGCGCAAGCCGAAGGTAGCGTAGAGGCGATGGAAGCCTATATTGAAACTCACCCTACAGGCGAATATATCAACGAGGCAAACGAAGCGGTAAAAGGGCTGAACGCACAAACCGTGCAGCCTGAAGAGAAACAGGCCATCAATGGCACTTTCCGCAACTTTTTCAACGCGCTAAACAGCAAAGACGAAGACCTGCTAACCAGCACCGTATCGCCACTGATGACTTCGTTCCTCAACAAGCCCGACGCTACCCGCTCTGACGTGGTAACCTTCATGCAAAAACTGTACAAGCCCACCGTGGCCAGCATGACATGGATGTCGATGGCCGACTATAAAATCAGCAAGAAAGAAATTGGCGACACTCAGTACGAGTATACCGTCGACTTTACTGCTGCACAGGTGTTAAAGGGCACCGATGGCAGCGAAACAAAAAACATGTATATTATCAAGGCAAAAATAAATCCCGACTGCCAAATTTCAGAACTCTCGATGAAGAAAGTTGTGGAAAAATAAAGACAGAAGTAAAAATATAAAATGATTTCTATTGAAAACCTCAAAGTGGAGTTCGGCGTCAAGCCATTGTTCCACGATGTCAGCTTTGTTGTTAACGATAAAGACCGCATTGCACTGGTAGGAAAAAACGGCGCAGGAAAATCGACATTGCTAAAAATTATAGCTGGACTGCAAAAGCCCACTACGGGCAATGTGGCCATTCCTACCGACACCACCATTGGCTATCTGCCACAGGTAATGAACCTGCAAGACGACACCACCGTACGACAGGAAACACAGAAGGCGTTTGCCGACATCGATAAGATTAAAGCAAAGGTTGACAAGCTGAACGAAGAACTGGCTTCGCGCACCGACTACGAATCGGAAAACTATATGCAGCTGGTAGAGAAATTCACCAACGAGCACGACCGCTATATGATGATGGGGGCCGAAAACTATGAGGCAGAAATAGAGCGCACACTAACAGGTTTAGGTTTTTTAAAGACCGACTTCAACCGCCCCACCTCCGAGTTTAGTGGCGGTTGGCGTATGCGTATCGAACTGGCAAAAATATTGCTGCGTCGCCCCGATGTGCTATTGCTTGACGAGCCTACCAACCACCTGGATATTGAAAGTATTCAGTGGCTGGAACGTTTCTTGCAACAAAGCAGTAAGGCGGTAATGCTGGTGAGCCACGACCGCGCCTTCATCAACAATGTTACGAACCGCACCCTGGAAATTACATGTGGACAGGTTACCGACTATAAGGTTAAGTATAACGAATATGTTACACTGAGGGCTGAACGCCGTGAACAACAGTTACGGGCTTACGAAAATCAGCAAAAAGAAATAGCCGACATCAAAGACTTTATTGAACGTTTCCGCTATAAACCCACAAAAGCTGTTCAGGTGCAAAGCCGTATCAAACAGTTAGAAAAGATTGTACCCATTGAAATTGATGAGGTAGACAACTCGGCTCTTCACCTCAAATTTCCCCCTTGTCTGCGAAGTGGCGACTACCCTATCATTTGCGATGAGGTAGAGAAAAGCTATGGCAACCACACCGTTTTCTCAAACGTAAACCTCACCATTAAACGTGGCGAGAAAGTGGCGTTTGTAGGTAAGAACGGCGAGGGAAAATCAACATTGGTAAAATGTATCATGAACGAAATAGCATATAACGGCACGCTAAAGATAGCACAAAACGTGCAGATAGGCTATTTTGCACAAAACCAGGCACAGCTGCTGGATGGCGAGCTCACCGTGTTCGACACCATTGATCGTGTGGCACGTGGTGAAGTGCGCCTTCGCATCAACGATATCTTGGGCGCCTTCATGTTCGGTGGCGAGGCTTCTGAAAAGAAAGTAAAGGTGCTGAGTGGTGGTGAACGCAGCCGACTGGCCATGATACGCTTATTGCTTGAACCTGTGAACCTGCTCATCCTCGACGAGCCCACTAACCACCTCGATATGCCTTCAAAAGACGTACTGAAAGAGGCTATACGCAACTTTGATGGTACTGCTATCATTGTAAGCCACGACCGTGAATTTCTTGACGGGTTGGTATCGAAGGTATATGAGTTTGGTGGAGGCAAAGTGAAAGAGCATCTTGGCGGCATTTACGACTATCTGCAGGCACACAATGCCGAAAGCATTGAGCAGGTGCAACTGTCAGCACAAACCAATAAAGCCACTGCCAACACAGCCAAAGAAGAGTGTACCACCACATCTGCCAAACAAAGCTATGCCGAACATAAGGAGCAACAAAAGCGCATCAGAAAGATTGAACGCGCTGTTGACGAAGCAGAAAAGGAGATTGAACGTCTTGAGAACAAGCTAAAGGAAATGGATGAGAAACTCTGTCAGCCTGAACATGCTACCGACATGGCTCTCATCAACGAATATACTGAAACAAAGGCGGCCCTTGATAAAATGGTAGATCAATGGGAAACGCTGTCAGAAGAATTGGAAGAAGCGAAACGCAATTCATAATTCATAATTCATAATTCATAATTCATAATTTGCAATTCGCAATACATAATGGGCTGCACTTCATACGTCATTCATCATTCAAAATGAGCGCAGCCCACCAGAAAATACTCAATAAAACGAAACTCATCATGGAGATAACGCCTATCGCCTATTTCAAGTCGCCCTTGAAAACAAAGTTCGGAGTACCCAAGCAAAGCGGACTGGCCCAATCGTTGCAAGGCAAAATAGTGTTTACGCCCGAATGGCGCAATGCCGAAGCCTTGCGTGGAATGGAGGGCTTTGATTATCTCTGGCTGATATGGGCGTTTTCGGCTAATAAACACAAGGCCACAGGTACAACCGTACGTCCGCCAGTGTTAGGCGGCAATACACGTATGGGCTTGTGGGCTACGCGTTCGCCATACCGACCCAATAATATCGGATTATCGGCCGTGAAGATTGAGCAGATAGAGTATGACAGCGCAGAAGGACCTGTTATTCATGTTAGCGGAGCCGACCTAATGGATAGCACCCCTATCTTCGACATTAAGCCCTACGTGCCCTATGCCGATGCCTTTCCAGATGCCCGGAGTGGCTTCACAGGTCTTGACAAAATAAAAACCTTACAGGTTGACATACCACAAGAGATAGAACAACAGTTAGGTTCGGCCCTTACCACCACATTAAAAGAAGTGCTGGCCCTTGACCCACGCCCACAATATCATCATGATGCTGAGCGCGTGTATGGCATGGCCTTTGAAAACTATGACATTCATTTTAAGGTTGATAATGAAAAGGTGCAAGTTATTTCAGCCTCTTCATCAACATTAAATCGTTAACCTTATCAACCTTTACAACACGGTAACGGCGCATAAGGATATCGCGCACAGCACAATGGTCGATATCTGACACCATCACCCATTCGGCCATTGTATCTTCATAATCGTTTCTCACCTTTTCGCGCAATGAAGCACCGTTTTCTATTGCCCAGTCTTGACAAACGAAGAAACGACAAGCGGGCAATTTCTGATTATAGATATATACTGAAGGCATACAATTATATGCTACCATCGTGGCGTTATTTGGGATGAGAGCCGCCATTTGTCGTTGCGCTTCTTGCAAAGGCAACCCTTCTTGTCCGTAAGAGCGAAACACGCGCACATAGTTGGCAAAACCTCCTAAAACTACTAACACGATGCTGGCCAACGCCCATCGACGTATGGTTCGACCTGTTTCTTTTTCTACACCATTATTCATTGCTTTATCCATCAACTGCAGCACGGGAACAAACAGCACAGGAAGATAAGAAATGACATAATTGGCATTGGCGTAACTCTTCGACAACCATACCAACACGGGAATAATGATAGCTAACCACACCCACAGTATAGCCTTGCCTTTACGTTCTACTACAATCTCAGCCAGCGCCCATATAGGAACCGCCAAAAGACAGATAAAATAAAACAGCATATAAACGACAGGAACACCTATCTGCTCAAAGGCTACGGGATGTGAGTGTAAGGCATACTCAAGATTGTATGAAAACATAGCATACCACATCTCGGCAAAAGCATCATTACTGTAAAAATATAGAGCAAACGGCAAAAAGCAACAAGCAAAACCAAGGAGAAAAGCAATGGCATTGTCTAACAAGTTTTGCCAACGACGATGCCACACCAGCACAAGGACAATCACCATTATAGAGGTGCTGAGCACCATAGCATTGGTGAGACGTGATAACAAACAAGCGGCAAAAAACAAACCATAAAAACTCAAGTTTCGGATTTAGAATGAGTTCATAAAAAAGTT
>UMGV01009323.1_pt1 | contig 10222 bp, 7 predicted proteins | sample 1965361 | NCBI WGS metagenome assembly UMGV01 (sample SAMEA4836081, study PRJEB28245) | human gut metagenome | biome: gut microbiome; material: fecal sample | place: Denmark | collected 2008
AGCCTTTCAAGAACATCATCAAGACCATCACTACAGACAACTGAACTGAATTCGCCTGCCACGAGAGGATCAACCAGGCTCTGGAAGCACCCGTCTACTTCGCGGATCCTTACTCCACTTGGCAGAAAGGAGGCATTGAAAATGAAAACGGGATTATCAGGCAGTACATACCCAAAGCAACTAAAATGGAGGATGTCAGCCATCAAGATGTGAACCGGATTATGCATAAAATTAACAGGCGACCAAGAGAAAAATTAAATTTTGCCACACCTATAGAATGCTTTTACGAAAAGCTTTCGTAAATTTGCACTTGCTATTTGAATTCGCGTTTGTCATTAGAACGCAACAAAAGTTAAAGACTATGGCTGAAGAAAGAAAGCAACCTATAAGAACTGGCATATTGGATATGCTTAGAAACAGCACATCCGTTCAATACATTATCCCCGCTTATCAGAGAAACTACACATGGAAAGCCAATATTGAAGTAAAGAAGCTACTGGATGATTTGGACCTTGTAATTGAAGGCAAACAGACAAAGCATTTCCTTGGCATTATGATTTACCTGCAGCAATCATCGGGTATGTTTAGAATTGAATGTTCTGTTATTGATGGCCAGCAACGACTTACCACCATATTCCTATTGCTCTATGCCTTAAAAGAGATAATGTCGGAGAAAGAAATGAAGGAAGATGCAGAACTGTTGGAAGACAACTACCTCATTAACGTCACTCAAAAGACGGACAGATATAAGTTAAAACCATTGGTCTCCGATGATACCGTTTATCAGCATATTGTAAGACAGGAATATGATGAGATAGAAGATAAACATTCGAATGTTTATCTTAACTTCAAGTATATAAAGAGTTGGCTTGAAAGTAGATTGAATAACCACACTGTCCAAGACATCTTTAATGCCCTTCAAAACTTATACATTGTATGTATACCTATTGGCATTGATGATTATCCTCAGAAGATATTCGAGAGTATCAATGCGACTGGCGCAAAGCTGACAGCCTCAGACCTCATTCGCAATTATATTCTTATGCCTATACCAAGTAAACTGCAAGACGCTTACTACGAAAAGTATTGGCGCAAATTGGAATTGCTCATATCGTCTGATGCAAAGAAACTGGAGTCTTTCTTCCGCTTCTTTATTATGGCTAAACGTAGCAGCATGGTCAATAAAAATGCCACCTATGCTGCTTTCGTCAGTTGGTTCGAGGAGAAACATAAATATACAAGCGTAGAAGACATTTGCAAAGAGGTAGTTAGATATGCAACATTTCATAGCATGATATTCAAAGACGGCATTAAAACACTTCCGAAAGAGCTTCAGAAGCCTATTGAAGAGTATCGGATAATTAAATCAGAGATGCCAACACCACTGTTGCTGGAATACTTCTCGATTAATGACAAGGACAATCAGTCCAGTAAAGGTATTACTAATATTCAACTTGCCGACATCATCATAACGCTTAATTCCTATATCATGCGTCGTGCCCTTTGCGATATGGACACAAGCAGTATTACTCGTTACTTTCCCACGCTCTTGAAAGAGACGTTGAACGAATGCAATGGGAATTATACAAATATTGTAACTGTATTTCGGAAATGTCTGATTAACGAAAATCGTGGCAATGCACAGGAAATGCCGGATGACAAGAAACTCTTGGAGAGGATTTCCAATGCCAATATGTATAGCATTTCAGCTTGGGTTAATGTCTTCTTCCGCAAGCTAGAGTCCGACCATAATTCCGCTCCTGTTGACTTTTCAAAGCTCAGCATAGAACATCTAATGCCTCAGACAGCTACTGCACAGTGGTTACTTGAGCTCGGTACAAATAGACAGACATACGAAGACAATCTTAATCGACTGGGCAATCTCACTTTTGCTTCGAAGCCAGACAATAGCAAGATGAGCAATAGCCCTTGGGAATACAAGAAGCAGATACTTAGTTCTACGGCACATCTTAAGATGAACCAAGAGTTATTGAAGAAAGATAGCTGGACGATTGATGATATCGACGAGAGAACCACTCAACTTATAAAAGAAATAGCCCGTCTATATCCTTATTTTGCTATTAAGGATGATGCAATGGAGAAAATACCGATCTTCTTATCTAAGCCTGGTAAATATTCTGCCTGTGCTTACTTCTATCCTGACACAGGTAGCGTAAGAGTCTTTGCAGGCTCAACCATTGTTAAGAATGAGAGTATGGATGAAAAATACCCTGATATAGCGGAGCAACGTGCGGAGCTTTTTGATGAGGGCGTACTGCAGGAAAACGAAAATGGCATTGAATTTACAGAAGACCACCTTTTCACTGCTTCAAGAGGAACGGCTTTATCAAATACAGCCTCGCTTATTCTCCATGGCTCTAAAAATGGAAAGGAGTATTGGACTATGGAAGATGGGAAACCCATTTCTATGCTGATTAGTAAGGAATAATCTGGAAAAATAAAAATATATGGGAACTATTATTGTCATAGGAAATGGCTTTGATATAGATTTAGGCTGGCATACAAGTTACAAAGACTTCTTTAAAGAAAAGGAAGACGGTTGGAGAACGTTAAAAACAAATGAAGACGATCTTTTCAACTATGTATTTAATCATGCTGCTGAAAACTGGTTTGATTTAGAAAAGACAGTATATGAATATTGTCTTAATCGGTCTAAATCGAAAACAACATATGATTTAGCTATGAGAGATTCGGATACTTTTGAAGCTCTTAAGAAACAACTTGTTAAATTTCTACTAACTTCTGATAGGTTTGATATTAAAGAGTTAGATGCTGTATAATCGTTAATTAATTAAGAAATGGAGTATAAATACAAGATAGATGTTGCGAACATCGAAGACACAGAGACGTTAGTGAAGTTCCAAATGGCTATGGCAAAGGAGTCAGAAGGAACAGAACTTGACTATGAAACCGTACGCGAGGGAGTTAAGGCGGGCATCGCTGATGACAGCAAGGCTACTTATCTTGTGGCACGGAATGACAATGGTGAGGTCCTTGGCTCATTGATGCTTACAACGGAATGGAGTGATTGGAACAACTGTAACTATTACTGGATCCAAAGTGTGTATGTGCGTCCGGAAAACCGTCATCAAGGAGTCTTCAAGGAGCTGTTCGATTTTGCAAAGGCCATAGCACAATCAGAAGGTGCCGGAGCGCTGCGGCTTTATGTTGATCGCAACAACTTTAACGCTCAAAAGGTATATCAGTCACTTGGTATGCATGAAAGCCATTATCTGATGTATGAACTATAATATGTAAGACCATGTCTAAGACAGAAGTTAAGAAGTACATTAAATCTCTTGACCGTCAAGGGCTTGAACAGCTCGTTCTTGACCTTTACACAGCGCGCAAGGAGGCCAAAGAGTTCCTGGACTATGCTGTTCATCCTAACGACAACGCGAAATACGAGCAATACAAAGAGATTATCACAAAGGAGTTCTTTCCAAAGCGTGGAGACGGCAAGATGAGATTCTCTGTCTGTAAGAAAGCTGTTAAGGATTTCAAGTCACTTGATCCCGACCCTGTCTTGCTATGCGACCTTATGCTTTACATCCCTGAATGCGCAAGCAAAGTAGCCAATAGTTGGGGCGACTTGTGGGAATCATTCTATGATTCAGCATACACGAATTTTGTCAATGCCCTAAAGGAAATTTCAAAACAGGGCCTACAGTCTCATTTCCAAAAGCGCGTTGACAAGATAATCGCTAACTGTCAGTCTTCCGGCTATGGTTTCCCGGACGTGATGGAGGACGCTTACGCGGAATACTGGAATGAAGATTAACGGCTCAGTAGTTATCAACGCTTTTAAGGACGGACGCATTTGTTGATTATGTAAAGCTATGTTCTCATGGGGACAAAGCTATGTTCTAACGGGGTCGAAGCTATGTTCTCGTGGGCTCGAAGCTATGTTTTCAATGTTGTAACGCTATAGAAAAAGATCGTTCGCAAGGTAGAGGATGATTAAAATCTACGGAGCGAAAGATCTTTTGTTAGGAAGAAAATCCAAACGAGATTTTTGTAAGCCAGAGGACGCGTATACTGTATTTTTTTGCCTCCACACTTGTTTCTGTCTAATATTTCACTTATCTTTGCAATTACAAAATCATATTAAAGAACTGCCCGCCATGCGCACTCCTGTTTTTCTGACCCTGCTGTTTCTCTGTCTCCCCGCCAGCTCATTGGTGGCGCAGACCCGCCATCACGGCAAGCGACCGGTTAAACTGCAAATACCCATAGACAGCCTCACCGTCAACGGCACCTCGCTGGGATCTGTCGATGTGGTGACCGAAAACCACATGAACAAAGGTTTGGTCACCAATCCGCTCAATGCACTCACGGGGCAGGCAGCCGGTGTGAACATCACATCGGGCGAGAACCGTATGGCACAGCTCAGCTCGGTACGTGTACGAGGCACCACGTCCATCACCGGCGGCAACGACCCACTCGTGATCATCGACGGTGTATATTCCGACCTTAGTGCCCTTTCTTCAGTATATCCCTCCGACATCGAGAGTTTCACCATCCTCAAAAACGCTGCCGAGACCGCACAATACGGTTCCCGAGGAGCCTCCGGTGTCATCGAGGTAAAGACTAAGCGAGGCAGCGGAACACAGTTTCATATCTCCTACGACGGAAACATCGGCTTCGAGTCGAAATACAAAACGCTCGACATGCTCGACGCTCCAGGATACATCGCCACGGCACAGGCGCTCGGCCTCTATTATAAGGACGAGGGCAGTAACACCAACTTCCAAGACATCATCACACGCACCGGATACATCGCCAACCACCATGTGGCCTTCAGCGGTGGCTCCAAAGAGTCGAGCTACCGTGCCTCACTGAGTGCCATGGACCACAACACGATCATCCGCACCAACTCCTATCGCAACTACGCCGCCAAGGCCGACCTCACGCAGTGGGCCTTCGACGACCTGCTGAAAATCGACTTCGGTGTCTTTGGCTCGTCACAGAAAAGCCACGACCTCTTCAATCCCTGGGAGGTCTTCTACAGTGCCGCTGCACAGAACCCTACCATACCGGCCACTACAAATGCCGACGGTTCCGGCGACAAAAACAACACCGCCGAACAGATCAACCACCCTATGGTGCTGCTGAAAAAGAAAAACGACACCAAGAACCTCAACTTCGATGCCCATATCGACATGGACTTCAACCTTTTAGGACTGCTCAGCGACAAAAGCAACGACGAGCCCTCGCTCCACCTGCTTCTGCTCGGTGCCTACAGCTATAACTCTTTGGAAAACGCAACCTTCTGCCCTACCTGGATCTGGGCTCAGGGACAGGCTACCCGCGGCGAGCGAAAGACCGAGTCATGGCTGAGCAACGCGCAACTGAAATTTGATGACACGTGGGGAGAGCATCATCTCTCCGCTACCCTGCTGACCGAATATCAAAAGAGCAACGCCAGTGGATTTTGGACACTCGTCAAAGGCTTCACCACCAATGAGCTTGGCTACGACAACCTCGGTGCTGCCTCTACGATTCCCTACGGCGGCACAGGATCCGATGCCGACAGCCCCTCGTTGCTCTCGTTCATGGGTAGTCTGAGCTATACCCTTCTCGACCGCTACACGCTCGGTGCAAGTCTGCGTGCTGACGGCAGCTCTATGTTTGCCAGCGGGCACAAATGGGGTGCTTTCCCCTCTGTGTCTCTTTCTTGGGATCTCACCAAAGAGCACTTCTTCCATGCTCTTAGCCATCTCTTCGACATCATGCGGCTGCGCACCGGCTACGGACAGTCAGGAAACCTCGGCGGCATCTCGTCGTACTACTCACAAAACCTCGTCAAACCCATCGGCACCGTGTCGGTCGACAACACACCCACCACGACCATGGGACTCTTCCGCAACAGCAATCCCAACCTGAAATGGGAGACTCGCTCGACATTCAATGTCGGCACCGACATCAGCCTGTGGCACAACCGCCTCGTGCTCACAGCCGAATACTACTATTCACGCACCACCGACATGCTCTATCAGTACGATGTGCCCGTACCGCCCTTCACCTTTGACAAGCTGCTCGCCAACCTCGGCAAGATGAGCAACCAAGGTGTGGAGATCGGACTCGGCGTCACCGCCATCAGCCGTAAGGACATGGAGTTGAATGTCAACCTCAACCTCTCGTTCCAAAAGAACAAGCTCATCTCGCTCTCGGGCGAATACAACGGCTACCATCTCACGGCACCGGACATCACAGCCTTCGGCTCTCTCAGCGGTGCCGGATTCCATGGTGGCGAAAACAACATCGTCTATCAGATAGTAGGCCAGCCTGTCGGCGTGTTCTACCTGCCGCATTGCAAAGGACTGGTAAAGAACGAAAACGGTTCCTATATGTACGACATCGAAGATCTTGACCACAACGGGCGCGTCAACATCGAGGACGGCGGTGACCGATACATCGCCGGACAGGCCACACCAAAATGGACACTCGGCTCAAACATCAGTTTCCGCTACAAGGACTTCGACATCTCACTGCAGATGAACGGTGCCTTCGGACACAAGATCTACAACGGAACGGCACTGACCTATATGAACATGTCGAGCTTTCCCGACTACAACGTCATGAGCAAGGCTCCCGAGATGAACATCAAAGACCAGCGTGCCACCGACTACTGGCTTGAGCGGGGAGACTATCTCAACTTCGACTACCTCACCATCGGCTGGAACGTGCCTCTGCACTCACGCTATATCAGCCGCCTGCGCCTGTCTGCCTCTGTCAACAACTTGGCCACCATCACTGCCTACAGCGGACTGACTCCCATGATCAACAGCTATGTCGTCGACTCCACACTGGGCATCGACGACAAGCGGTCCTACCCCGTCTACCGAACCTTCAGCATCGGGGTGAGCATTCAATTCTAAGTTTCTGCGTTTCTGCCAATATGTAAATCGCCATTCACCATGATGATCACCAAACGTCTTCTGCTGCTCTTCGCTACAGCCCTTGTTCTCTCTACTTTCTCGTCCTGTCTGGATGAGAACACCAAGGGACTGCTTCCCGAAGAAAAAGCCTACAACAGCGCCACAAACCTATATATCAACACCGTTGCCACCTTATATAATTATATAGGCGGCAACAGCGACTCACAAGGACTCGAAGGCACTGTGCGCGGACTTTACGACTACAACACCTTCTCTACCGACGAGGCCATCATTCCCATCCGCGGCGGTGACTGGTACGACGGCGGATTCTGGCAGAATCTCTACGAGCACCGCTGGACCGCCTCCGACGAGGCTCTCTACAATACATGGCTCTACCTCTACAAGGTGGCTATGCTCTGCAACCACAGCCTCGCTGTCATAGATGCCAACCGCAGCCTGCTCACCGACAAAGACTATCTGGCCTATACCTCTGAGGTGAAAGCCGTGCGCTGCCTCTTCTACTACGAACTCATGGATATGTTTGGCCGCATCCCTTACGTCACGAAAGATCAGGAGTCGTATGCCGATGTCAAGCAGCAGGAGCGCAGCACCGTGTTTCACAACATCATCGACGAGCTGCAGTCATGTCTGCCCTATCTTGCCAACGAGCACAGCAACCTTGAGGGCAACTACTACGGACGCATGACGCGACCCGTGGCTCAGTTCCTGCTGGCCCGACTCTTCCTCAATGCCGAAGTCTACGCCGACGATGACTGGACCGACAACCAGCGGCCCGACGGCAAGACGATGACCTTCACCGTCGACGGACTGACGATGAATGCCTGGCAAGCCTGTGTCCACTATTGTGACGAAATCGAGAAAGAAGGCTATCAGCTACAGCCCGACTACGCCTTCAACTTCAGCGTACACAACGAGACTTCCGTGGAAAACATCTTCACCATACCCATGGACAAGATCAAATACCAAAATCAGTTCTGGTATCTCTTCCGCTCACGACACTATGCCCACGGCGGCGCCATCGGCATGGATGCCGAGAACGGCACCGCTGCCACGATCTCTACAGTCCATGCCTACGGCTACGGCACCGACAGCCTCGACACGCGCTTTGCCATCAACTTCTATGCCGATACGGTGAAGGTCGACGGCAAGGTGGTGAAGATGGAAAATGGTGAGCCTCTCGTCTACCAGCCCTTGGTGATGGCAGAGAACCTCACCTACTCGCCCTACGAGAAGACAGCCGGTGCACGAATGGCTAAATATGAGATAGACCGCAAGGCCTACGCCGACGGCAAACTGCAGGACAACGACATCGTGCTCTTCCGTTTCGCCGACGTGCTACTCATGCGCGCCGAGGCAAAAGTGCGTAACGGTGAAAACGGACAGAGTGATTTGGATGCTGTACGCCGTCGCGTGGGAATGCCATGCCGCCCCGCAACGCTCGACAACATCCTGCGTGAGCGTCTGCTCGAACTGATGTGGGAAGGCAGCCGGCGGCGAGACCTCATCCGATATGGGCTTTTCCACAAGGCCTACGACCTCAGACAACCCATTGAGAGTGAGAGCGATGCCCACACCATTGTGTTCCCTATCCCCACAAAAGCCATTGACCTCAACAACAAGTTGACTCAGAACAAGGGCTATAAGACGGAAAAATAGAATCAAACAACGGCTTATTCGTATCGCTGCAGCACCTGCGTCATGCAGTGTACGGCAGCATAGCCATATAGGACTCATACCTTATTATTTATAGCTCCAGAGAAATTTATTCTCCACAAATGGCAAAAAATTGAAGAAAATTGTGTAAGTTTGCAATTGGAATACAATCACCAACTGCAAATTGTCAAACAGAAAACAATCATTATGAAGAGAAAGAAATTCCTTTTGGACGAAAACGATGTTCCCCGTCAGTGGTACAATATCCAAGCCGAGATGCCCAACAAGCCCATGCCGCCGTTGAATCCTGCTACCCACAAGCCGCTGCATGCCGACGACCTGGCACATATCTTCAACCAGGAGTGCTCACGGCAGGAACTCGACCAGGAACACACATGGATCGACATCCCCGACGAGGTGCGTGACAAATACTGCTACTATCGTGCCACGCCGCTAGTGCGTGCCTACGCACTGGAGAAAGCACTCGACACAAAAGCTCATATCTATTTCAAGAATGAATCGACCAACCCCTTAGGTTCCCATAAGATCAACTCCGCCCTGCCCCAGTGCTACTACTGCAAACAGGAGGGCGACACCAACGTGACTACCGAGACCGGTGCCGGACAGTGGGGCGCTGCACTCAGCTATGCCGCCAAACTCTACGGACTGGAGGCCGCCGTGTATCAGGTGAAGATCACGATGCAGCAGAAACCCTACCGATCGATGATCATGCGCACCTTCGGCGCTACCGTGGAGGGATCGCCCTCTATGTCGACTCGCGCCGGAAAGAATATCATCACGGCTGCCCCCAACCATCCCGGCTCCTTGGGTACCGCTATCTCTGAAGCCATCGAATTGGCCACCACCACACCCGGATGTAAATACACGCTGGGCTCGGTGCTGAACCATGTCGCCCTCCATCAGACTGTCATCGGACTGGAAGCTGAGAAGCAGATGGAGATGGCTGGGGAGTATCCCGACGAGGTCATCGCATGCTTCGGCGGCGGCTCCAACTTCGGCGGCATTGCCTTCCCTTTCATGCGCCACGTCTTCGACGGCACACACAAAGACACAAAGTTCATCGCCGCTGAGCCGAACAGCTGTCCGAAACTCACTCGCGGCAAGTTTGAATACGACTTTGGTGACGAGGCCGGCTACACGCCCCTACTGCCGATGTTCACCCTGGGCCATGACTTCAAACCGGCCAACATCCATGCCGGTGGCCTGCGCTACCATGGTGCCGGCGTCATCATCTCGCAACTGCTCAAGGACGGCTATCTCGCCGGAATGGACATTCCACAACTGGAAAGCTTCGCCGCCGGCGTGCTCTTCGCCCAGACCGAAGGTATCATCCCCGCTCCAGAAAGTTGCCACGCCATTGCCGCCACCATCCGCGAGGCCAAGCGCGCCAATGTGGAGGGGAAGGCTCCTGTCATCCTCTTCAACCTCTCGGGCCACGGCCTCATCGACATGCCGTCGTACATGAGCTATATCAATGGCGACCTGGCGAACTACACGGTCACCGACGACGAGATCGAGAAGAACCTCGAAAAGGTACCGTTGACCATCGACAAGTAAATACCCTTGTTTTCGTCATTGGGGCATCCAAATTCCAAGACTGGTGACGATACCGACCCAATTATATG
>UMGV01018812.1_pt1 | contig 10146 bp, 10 predicted proteins | sample 1965361 | NCBI WGS metagenome assembly UMGV01 (sample SAMEA4836081, study PRJEB28245) | human gut metagenome | biome: gut microbiome; material: fecal sample | place: Denmark | collected 2008
CCTTATCTAGGCCTGGTGCATCCGGGCCCTCCCTTTGGGCGACTGCGGTATTGCCATCCTTTTGCCGCGGTCACATATAAGGCTCCCCTCCCGTCCACTGGGCGAGAGGGGAGCCTTTCTTTGTGCTGGGATTGTCTGACCGGTCGTTTGTCTCGATCTGTAACGGGTAGGGCCGATTTCGGACGTTAGATGTTACAGATTGAGATAAACCCAAGGGGAGGGGCCGGTATGTCTCAATCTGTAACAGCTGGGGCCGTTTTTACCGAGTAGCTGTTACAGATCGAGATTCTTCGGTCGAGTCGGGTCACAGGATAACGTGCGGGCACAAAAAACGGAGCCGTGTTGCCACGACTCCGTTTCTCAAGAGGATGGGTAAGGGAAGTGAAATTAGTTCAGGTGCCAGATCTCGTCGTTGTACTGGGAGATGGTGCGGTCGGACGAGAAGGTGCCGGCGTTGGCGATATTGATGAGCGCCTTGCGCATCCAGGCGTCCTGGTCCTCGTAGTCGGCCAGCACGCGCTCCTTGGTCTGGATGTACTCCTCAATGTCGAGCAGGGCCATAAACCAGTCCTTGCCCTTAATGTCATCGTGCAGGCGCTGCAGGCGCTCGGCATTGCCGGTCGCCATAAAGGCCGGGTTGGTGATGAAGTCCACCAGCAGTTTAATGCCGGGCTTGCGGTAGAGCACACCGGCGTCATAGGTGCCGTCGGCATAGAGCTGCTCGACCTGTTTGGACGAGGCGCCAAAGGTGTAGATGTTCTCGTCGCCCACGAGCTCGGCAATCTCCACGTTGGCACCGTCGAGCGTGCACAGGGTTAGGGCGCCGTTGAGCATGAACTTCATGTTGGAGGTGCCGCTCGCCTCCTTGGAGGCCAGGCTGATCTGCTCGGAGATGTCAGCGGCGGGGATCACGCGCTCGGCGGCGGTGACGTTGTAGTTCTCGATCATGACAACCTGCAGGTAGGGAGCCACGTCGGGGTCGTTTGCAATCCACTGCGACAGCGTCAAGATCAGATGGATGATGTCCTGCGCGATAGTGTAGGCAGGCGCCGCCTTGCCGCCAAAGATGATGGTGACGGGGTGCTTAGGTCTGTTGCCGTTCTTGATATCGAGGTACTTCCAGATGATGTAGAGCGCGAGCATCTGCTGGCGCTTGTACTCGTGGATGCGCTTGACCTGGACGTCGATGATGGCGTTGGAGGGAATGGTCACGCCCTGCTCGAGCGCCATGAACTGGCGCATGATGGCCTTGGCCTCGACCTTGGTGGCGGCCAGGCGCTCAAGAACGTCCTTGTCGTCGGCGAACTTGGCGAGTTTGCTCAGATCGCCGGTGCTGCGCCAGTCGGTGCCGATCACATCGTCGAGCAGGCTGGCGAGCGCGGGGTTGGCCCCATGGATCCAGCGGCGGAAGGTGATGCCGTTGGTCTTGTTGGAGAACTTCTCGGGATAGATTTCGTAGAACGGATGAAGCTCGGTGTCCTCCAGGATCTTGGTGTGGAGGGCGGCTACGCCGTTGATGGAGAAGCCAAAGTGGATGTCCATGTGGGCCATGTGGACGGTATCGTGTTTGTCGATGATGTCGACGCGCGGGTCATCGTGCTCGGCCTTCGCGATCTCATCGAGCTTGACGATAATGTCGGCGATGGCAGGGGAGACCTTCTGTAGGCTGGCGAGCGGCCACTTCTCGAGCGCCTCGGCAAGAATCGTGTGGTTAGTGTAGGCGACCATGGAGCGTACGATGGTCACGGCCTCGTCAAACTCGATGCCATGCTCGGTGGTGAGCAAGCGAATGAGCTCGGGAATGACCATGGTGGGGTGCGTGTCGTTGATCTGGACAACGGCGTAATCGGCCAGATCGTGCAGGTTGCTGCCGCGCTCGACGGCCTCGTCGATCAGGAGCTGGGCGGCGTTGCTCACCATGAAGTACTCCTGATAGATGCGAAGTAGGCGGCCCTGCTCGTCGGAATCGTCGGGGTAGAGGAACAAGGTGAGGTTCTTGGCGATCTCGGTCTTGTCGAAGTCGATGGAACTGCCGGGGACCAGGCCGTCGTCGACGCTCGCCAGGTCGAACAGGCGCAGGCGGTTCTTGGTGGACTGGCCGTAACCGGGCACATCGATGTTGACGAGCTTGGAGGTAACGGCAAAATCGCCGAACTCGACGGTGTAGGAGTGGTCATCGTCGACTAGGATGTCCTGCTCACCGAGCCACTCGTCGGGGACGGCCTTCTGCTGGTTGTCGACAAAGCGCTGACGGAACAGACCGTAGTGATAGTTGAGGCCCACGCCATCGCCGGTCAAGCCCAGCGTGGCGATGGAATCCAGGAAGCATGCGGCCAAGCGGCCCAGGCCGCCGTTGCCGAGTGACGGCTCGACCTCGAATTCCTCGATCTTGTTGAGGTCGTGACCTGCGGCGGTGAGCTGGTCCTTAACCTCGTCGTAGATGCCGAGGTCGATCATGTTGTTGATGAGCAGCTTGCCGATCAAAAATTCGGCGGAAATGTAATAGAGCTTTTTCTTGCCGTTGTTGAGCGGGCAGGCGGCGGAGCGCTCCTGCACGAGTTTGACCAGCAGCTTGTAAATGCGACGGTCGTCGAGCTGCTCGAGCGAGGTGCCAAAAGACTGCTCGGCGAGTTCCATGAGGTTAATTTGGGGCATGTTTTCTCCTGTGATGGGTTGTTTCATGTCTGCAATTCATAAGAAGCCCGCGCGAGGGGATTGGGGTGGCCTCACGCGGGAAAAGCAAGCGCGTCCGCACGGTGGGGAGGGGTCGGGCGCGGTAGCTCCTATTGAGGAAGCTCGATTTCGGCTTCCGACGGGATGCGGAAGTAGGTCTCGGTCCAGTCGGTGAGTTTGTGCTCGAGCTCGCGGGTGATGGCGCCGTCGAGCATGCGCCAGGTCCAGTTACCGCCCAGCGTGGCAGGGGTGTTGATGCGCGCCTCGTTGCCCAAGTTGAGCAGGTCCTGCATGGTGTAGATGCACGTGTCGCTCACGCTGGCGGCGATGGTGCGGTTGAGTGCATCTGCCATGGGTTCGCCGGCCTGCTGATGGGTGTACAGGGCTGCCTGCTCGCGCTGACGGGGGGTGGCCGTTCCCTCAAACCAACCGCGCGCCGTCTCGTTGTCGTGGGTGCCCACATAGGCGACGGTGTTGGCGATGTAGTTATGCGGCAGGTAGTACGAGTTGGTGCCCTCAAAGGCAAACTGCAGGATCTTCATGCCGGGGAAGCCCGAGTTGTCGCGCATGTCGATGACGCCGGGGGTGAGGAAGCCCAGGTCCTCGGCGATGATGGGCAGCGTGCCGAGCTTTTCCTCGAGCGTCTTGAAGAACTTGAGGCCGGGACCCTGCGTCCACGAACCGTAGGACGAATCGGGCGAGGAGAACGGCACCTCCCAATAGGCCTCGAAGCCGCGGAAGTGATCCAGGCGGATGACGTCGTACATGTCGAGGGCGGCGCGAATGCGGCCCTCCCACCAGGAGAAGCCGTCGGACTCCATGGCGTCCCAGTCGTAGATGGGGTTGCCCCAGTACTGGCCGGTGGCCGAGAACTGGTCGGGCGGCGTGCCGGCGACGCTCACGGGATTGCCGGCGGCGTCGATCTTAAAGAGCTCAGGCGTCGCCCACATCTCGACGGAGTCACGCGAGACATAGATGGGCAGGTCGCCGATGATGAGAATGTCGCGCTCGTTGGCATAGGCCTTGAGGCGGCTCCACTGGCGATCGAAGAAGTACTGCGTCATCTGGTGGTAGAGCATACGCGCCGGATGGTCGGCGCAGACCTTGGCGGAAGCCTCACCGCGGGGGCGGAGCTCCGCGGGCCACTCCCAAAACGCCTTGAGACCGCACTCCTCTTTGACGGTCATGAACTCACAGTAGGGGATGAGCCAGTCCTCGTTGGCCTGGATAAAGTCATCGAAATCGGCCGGCTTGTCGGCAGCAAAGCGCTCGGCGGCGCGGTCGAGAATCTGACGGCGGCCGCCAAAGATAGCACCGTAGTCGACATTGCTGGGGTCAGATCCCAGATACACGCCGTCGATATCGCGCTGCTCCAGATACCCTGCCTCGATAAGCTCGGCAAAGTCGATAAAGCTGGGGTTGCCTGCGCGGGCCGAGAACGACTGATAGGGCGAATCGCCATAGCTGGTCGTCGTAAGGGGCAGAATCTGCCAGTAATGTTGTTTGCACGAGGCGAGAAAATCGACGAAGTCGTAGGCATTCCAGCCAAAGCCGCCGATTCCGTATGGTCCGGGCAATGACGAAACGGGCATCAGAACACCGCTTGCACGCTCCATGGATGCACTCACCGTCCTTTTGAATAAGGGGCTGCGCCGTAGATGGATAGACGGCTCGTCCCGAGTTTCCATTTCTATTGTCCCTATTGTAGAACATGTTGTTTAAACATGTATATAGAGAATGAAAAAGTTGCCGAATTTCGGTGAATGGTAGTGCGCCATAAAGACGATATGAGCAGAACAATGTGAGCCCCTGCTTCGTATCGTCTTTTGATTCGTGGGCCAAGGCTGACAATGGTCGTCGTCATTAAAATCCGGCAGCCAGCCAGGTTGCCACAATGCGAGACTGGCTCACAATGCCACATGTTGCCTCTATTGGCCTTGAGGTGCACGCCCGCAGCATCAAAGGATGCGCCTTCAATCCGTTCACGGGCGAGATCGGCGGGAAGCCCCTTCTCCTACGACCCCGCCTCCGTCGCCGACTCGATCCTTTCTATCGAGTCGCCCGGGGCAGTCTACGAGTCCGGCGTCACCGGCTTTCCCTTCTGCAGGGAGCCGCGCTGCCTCGGCGTGGACTGCGTCATCGGCGCGGTCTCCAAGATGCAGAGGCCCGCGGCCGACAAGCGACGCAAGACCGACAAGCGCGACGCCGAGTTTTCGGCCAAGCAGCTCGCACTGCACGAAATCGTCGAGGTCCACGTCCCCGACTGCGAGTGCGAGGGCGCCAGGGACCTCTCCCAGGCCCCCGCCGATGCCCGGGAGAGGTTACCGTGTTACCGTCAAGCAGCGCCTCTCCAAGTACCTGCCCAGGAATGGGCAGTGCCACCCCGGCGGAGACGACCAGAGAAGGAGGCTCGGGATGTGGACCAGGGCGCACTGGGCCTGGATCGAAGCCGCGGAGATGGCCGACCCCACGGCCCAGCAGACCCTCGACTGCTATAAGGAGCGCGTCAAGCGGGCGGTAGACGAGAAGAAGGACCTGGAATCCAAGGTGGAGTCCCAGTCGGAACAGCCCCGATGGAAGCCGACGATGGACGTGCTCAGCTGCATGAAGGGCATCGACGTCGTCATCTCCGCTGTTAGTGTTAGTGTATTTTTCACCGTTCAGTTTAATGCTACCACTGACAGTTGAAACGCCTGTGGAAGGGATAGCCTTGTTGGACGGGGACTATTCGTGATAGTATCGCGCCGCAACATCGAGGCGCGAATCGCCCATGTGGTGGCAGTGCGAGTTTCGTGAGGTGTGGTGTGGACGGGACGCAGCGTTTTATGGGTCTGGCCGGTCCGACTGGTGTGCAGTTCTGTCGGGCCGGCCGAGATTGGTGAAGAGATCGCGTTGTTGAATGAGCGAATTTTACAAGCAGCTCTTCAAGGCGCTCTGGGCGTTGGCTAGGGCTGCGCAGTCAATCGCATGCAGCGATAGGCGAGGTGATTGCTCGATGGGTTGGCGACTAGTTTTGTGCCGTACTTGCCCCGGTGCCGTCGTTATCTGCCGAGTACCAGAATGCGTAGGCCGCAACGACGGCATCGTAGACGGCTGCAACTACGTTATCCACGACGGCTGCGAAGTTGACTACAACGGGAATGGGGCCGGTTTTGGAATCCATCTTCTCTACTTCTGGGGTCTCGTACATGGGAACATCTCCTTAGAGTTGGGACAGGACGCTCAGGTCGCCTAGATCGTCATCGATTAGGTCGATATAGAGGTCGCCGTCCATATTGATGTCTGCAATCAACGATGAGATCTCTTCCATCTCGTCAATCGAGTGCATGCGATTGGCCAACGCGGTAATAACGGGTTTATCCCAAACGGTTGCCATTCCGGCATCGTAGTATTCCTGAAGACTGTGTTTGCGAACGTTTCCAATGATGAGAGGTATATAGGGGGATACGACGATATCGCCATTGGCGTGGATGGCCACTTGGTCAAATTGCATCTGCAGCTGGGGGAATCTGACCAAGTGGTCGATGGGGTCGCCCCACTCAAACATGAAGTAGCCTCGATAGCCTGGATCGTATCGAAGGTCGTTGATCGTGTTGACCAACCGACGGTATTGATTATTTGAAGGGCGAATTGTGCGGTTTTTTCGGGCTCTGCCGAGGAGCATAAGTGGCTGACTCGAAGGCCAATTCGGTCGGTCCTGCTCGACGATTTCAGCTTGTCCCGGAGCATCGTGCAAACTGGTTTGAAATCGTCGACATTAAATGATGTTGGACAAAAGGCAATCGAAAGGTGCAGCGAAGTTTCGTTCAGCGTGATATCGATGGCGTCTAGTACCCGGTCGTATAGCCCCGGGAACCCCCGCATATGTTCATGAGAATCACGTAGGCCATCGAGGCTAAACTGTATGCCGTTTAAACCGGTATGTTCGAGCTCATGCAAAGTAATTGAGCTTGCGAGCAGTCCGTTTGACACGAGGTTGCATTTGACGCCAGATGCGCTGAGCCGCCGCAAGGATTCGATGACAAGGAATGGACTGGAGTGATGGCGATGTCGGACGTTGTGGTTCCAATGGTGGGGTCATGCCTGCTGCTGGTGTTCGGAATAATGATATATCGAGGCAAGCTCACGGGATTGCTTGCCGGAATGTCATTGCTATCGGGAGAGCGTTTAGAGGAGGCAAAGCGGACGGCCGAGTCTCTAGGCGCAAACCGAGTGGTGGGGGCGTCTGTAGTTTTCTCCGCAATATGCCTTTTTCTCTCGTCCCTTTTTCCGGACAAAAGGGCTATTCTCGGCCTGATGGTGGCTGCCGTTATAATCGCCGCGCTTGCCTATGCAAATAGGGGGCCTATTCGTATGTATATAAAGGTGAAATGGAATCCTGGGCACCGCAGCCCGAGATAGTGTCTTGAGCAAGGATTAACAACAAGGGATATATGGGAGCGATTAAGCGGCGAACATATTCAGTTTTGGATAAAAGGCCGCTTGATGGGAGCTGGCATGTTTAAGAAGACGGTTCACGAGTTGTTTCGGTGTAAAGGGTCACGGCTTTTCGTGATTCTCATGCTGGTTAATTTCGCTCTCTCGTGCATCATGCCCGCCTTAAACGGTGGGTTTGTAGACTTTCTCGTGACGAATAGGGACCCATCTCGCGTCGTATGGTTTGCGGCCTTTGTTGCGGGCATAGGGATATCGGCCTCCTTCATGTCGTATGCGATGGGCGTGAACGTATCGCGCGTCATCTTGGAGATGACGACGAGACTGATGGGGACCACGTGTGAGTCGTTTGAACGGGGCCCCTGGAAAAGGGGGAGCAGGCGGATCCATCCTATACAACGCAGAGGGTGTATGCGGATTCGAATGCGGTGTCATCGTTTGTCGTGAACAACTTCCTAACGATCGGGCTTAACGTCGTTCTGGTTGTGTTGATATGCATCATCCTGTTTTCGATCAATCCGGTGTTCCTGGTGTTAAGTGCATGTTCGCTTGTTGCGTACTTCATTTTATTCAGGGCGTTGAAAAAGCCGCTGTACAACAGCTCGCTTGCGAACAAGGAGGGGTTGAGCAAGCTTTTCGCGTCCGTGAGCGGCGAGCTGTCGCAGTTGTTTGACATTAAGTGCGATGGCGCATATGACCAGAGCGCTCGGACGCTCAAAGGGGTATTCGAGGGGTACTACCCGATTTACATGAAAGCAAGTAGGGTCTCGAATCTGGCCACCTCGAGCGACGGCCTGATCTCATCTGTGTTCCGGGGAGCGTTGCTTGTGATCTCCGGAATGGAAATATTAAGCGGAAGAATGAGCATTGGCGAGTTCACAATGGTGAACTCGTATTACTCGATGGCGTTCGGATGCTTCAAATATTATTTGAATTATTTCAAATCGTATCAGGACGCAAGGGCCTCGTTCGACCGATTGGGGGCTCTGACGGAGGACGCCGAGGACCGCGGCACCCTCACGGTTGGGCACGTGGAGAGCATATCGTTGTCCAACATCGCGTACCGATACGCGGGAAAGCCCTACTTGTACCGCGATCTCTCCGTGGACGTCGAGAGGGGGAAACCTATGCCATTACCGGGCCGAACGGATGCGGCAAAAGCACGTTTCTGAAGGTGCTTCTTGGACTATATTCTGCTGGGGGACATCGGGCTTTGGGGTCGGTGCCATATGAAGAGCTCGATATGGAGACGATCCGACATGACCTGTTTGCGGTGTGCCCGCAAAAGCTCTTTATTCCGAATGAAACGGTGGAACACTATCTTGAGAGGGCATCGATTCGGGGAACGGGCGAGCATCTCTGCGAGCTTGTGCCGAGTTTCTGCCGAACCGTCGAATCGTTAAAAGGTAAGAATTGTAGGGACCTTTCTGGTGGAGAGTATCGGAAGCTAAGGATAATCTCAGCACTTTGCAGGCAACCGGAAGTGCTTGTGTTTGACGAGCCGACGAATGATTTAGACGAAGAAAGCCGTCGGGAGTTCACGGAGTATGTCTCTCGAAACCCCTTTAATCAGCTAATTCTTGTTGTAAGCCACGATCAGGATTTGATTTTGGCATGCGATAAGAAACTGGATTTGAATTTCGACTCGAAAGATGGGCAATGCTGATGAGAAACGCTTGGAGTTCGGGATTGCGCGGCGTGAAGCGACCCTCTTCTTATCGAGTTCGTTACAATGTAGGAAAAACAGTAAGTAAGAAGACCTCTGATTGTTTTAGGAGGAGCTGTGGTGAATAGCGCCCAGAAGATCGATAAGTCCATCCAGAAGATGATGACTCTCGGAAGAAGGCTTGGGATTCTGTTTACGGCGCTGTTTATAGCGGTGTGTTGCTGTTCGGTGGTGGTGGTTATTTCCATTGGGCTTATGGCTGCTCAAGGAAACCTATATGATCCATCAAAGACGGTTTCCGTAGTGGTTCCTTTGATGTATCTTCTGATTTCCGGAGGGGCCACATGGACCCTGCGGGGAATCAGCATGGACATGGCTCATGGCGAATCGCCCTTTACCCTTTCGCATGCTCGAAGAATCTCGATTATCGGGTGGCTGTTTGTTGCAGCAGCAATAGGTGACCTCTTGTTTTCTCCGGGGTTTCTTTCGATAGTGATTGGCCCCTTCGACTTGCTGGGGAACGCCTATTCGATGTTTGAAAACCTGGCCCTGCCTATAGATATTGGTGCTGTGCTGGGGGCCGTTTGCTGCTTCTCGATTTCTGCGATATGGCGCTACGGAGCTCTGCTTCAAGACCAGACCGAGGATTTGGTGTGAGGGGCGGCATGGACTATCTGATTATTGAGCTTGAAAGCTTATTGCTTCGACGCGGAAAGACGAGTACGGATATCATTCGGGCGACCGGGCACACACCGGCAAGTATCTCAAAAATACGAAATGGCAAGGTGAAGGCAATTAGGTTAAAGACATTGCTGGATATTTGCGTAGAGCTTGATTGCCAGCCTGGCGATCTTATTAAGCGCGTCAACGAAAGAGAACTTGAGGAACTGGCGACGCGGCGCGCCCGCAACGCGCTGAGCAGGGCGACCGCGACGGGTGATGACCCGGTCCTGGAGTCAGATCATGTTTACGTGGTCGATCTTAGAGACGACTGAGGCTGGAGAATAAAAAAGTATTGAGCAGGTGCAGCCCGTGAAAACAACGGTTTTCACGGGCTGTTCATTCAACGTCCTGCAGTGGCCTGTATTTCTCGCCGCGTCACTGGGGAACGAGAGAGTCATTTCCTGTGCTGGATGCAGGGGGGGGTGCTTACCTTGTGTAATATATAAATAAGCTTATATTGAAATATGATACATATCGAATTAGAATAACATTATCAATTCGGTATGCAAGGAAAGGAGGGAGAGATGGATTGGATTAACGAGCCGTCAGCCGGGGCTGAGCCCATGTGCAACAATTGCTTCTTTTACGCGCACGGCAGCTGCAGCACCAAGTGTTCTTCACAGGAGTGCACTATCCGCTTTTAGCGGATA
>UMGV01089984.1_pt1 | contig 10128 bp, 9 predicted proteins | sample 1965361 | NCBI WGS metagenome assembly UMGV01 (sample SAMEA4836081, study PRJEB28245) | human gut metagenome | biome: gut microbiome; material: fecal sample | place: Denmark | collected 2008
TGCTTGTAAGGCAAGTGCTCTCCCAGCTGAGCTATGCTCCCTGATCGATCGGTTTTTCGTCCGACGACGCAGACTAATATACTATAAATTCGTCATTCTGTCAAGCCTTATTTGCAATTTTTTTCAGTTTTTCTTAAAAAAGTCTCCGCCGCGCCCGGCAACGGAGACTCTATTCAAATTTTGCGCTTATTTTGCATATATCGCGCCGATTATCTTGTTCATGGTCTTCCACGACATGAGGCGGGTGAGGAAGGTCAGGAACGAATAGCTCGCGCCTATGGTGTATATCGGGCTCACCTTTTTCTTCATGGCGACATTGGCGATAAATTTTCCGGCGACCGCGGGATCCATGCCGGTCTGCTCGTCATGCTCCATGCGGGAGACAGAGCGCCCGATGCGTCCGCCGTAGACATCGTCGCCGTCGACCGTCTTTTCGCGCGCCTTTGTAAAGCCCGTTTTTATATCGCCCGGCTGAACCGCGCAGACGGTGACACCGTAGGGGCGAAGCTCGTTTGCAAGAGCCATGGTATATGAATTTGTCGCCGCTTTCGCTGCGGAATAATAGGTCTGGAACGGAATCGGAATCTGCCCGGCGACGGAGCTGATATTGACTATTCTCCCCTGCCCCGCTTCGCGCATAACAGGAACGACGGCGCGGTTCATATTCACCATGCCGAAGAAGTTCGTGTCAAAAAGGCGCTTGGCGTCCTCGGTCTTTGTGAACTCCACTGCGCCCGAGATGCCGAAGCCCGCGTTGTTGACGAGCACATCTATCTTGCCTTCGCGAGCGACTATCTCATCGACCGCCTTCTTCACTGCCGCTTCGTCCGTCACATCAGCGACGAGGTGGTTGAGTCCCTCGACACCCTGCGCACGGCGGCTGAGTTCATAAACGGTATAGCCCGCACTTTTGAGCGCGAGCGCGGTCTGCATGCCTATGCCTGACGTTCCCCCGGTCAGGACCGCTATCTTTTTATCCATAAAATGCACCTCCGAACTGAATAACAGGTAGATTATACCACAACTGTATTGCATATTCAATGCGGGCGAAGAATGCAAAAATTTCTTTTTTCTGTTGACAAAGGCGAAAATACATGATAGCATATATGCATAGATACTCAATGCATTGAGTAAAATTGTATACGAGGTGATATTATGAAAATAAGCAAGGAACTCGCAAAGGGCAGCACGGGGCTGTTGGTGCTCAGCGTCATATCAAAGACCGATATGTACGGCTACCAGATAATCAAGACGCTCGAAGTGATGAGCGAAAACGTGTTCAGCCTCAACGAGGGCACGCTCTACCCCATTCTGCACTCGCTCGAAAAAGAGGGTTCGCTCGAATCTTATTGGTGCGAAGCGGAGGGCAGAAAACGCAAATATTATAAGATAACCGAATCGGGGCTCGCCGAGCTCGCGGACAAAAAACGCGAGTGGCAGAGCTTCTCAGGCGCCGTTTCAAAGGTACTGGGAGGTGCGAAGCTTGCAGCAGAGGTTTGACAAATTTCTCGACTATGTCTGCGGCGATATAATCTCAGACCGCGAGCGCGAAAACACCAGAAATGAGCTTTATGACCATCTAATGTGCACCTACGAATGCAACCTCGCGCAGGGTATGGACGAGGAGCACGCGGCAATTGAAGCGGAGAACTCCATGGGCGACAGGAACGATGTCAAGACAAAGCTCGGTCAGGTTCACGCGAGCTTTCCGGAGCTCAGATTCAAGAGCGCGCTGGCTCTCGTTATCGCCGGATTCTTTTTCGCATCGTTCCAAATAAGTCTGCTCAGCGGCATGGACATACTCATAAAGCTGTTCGGTCAATCGCTGATGATAGCGGGCATATTCTGCCTGCGCAAGGCACACAAGAAGCTCGGATTATCATTCGCCGCGATAATGGGACAATATGTTCTTTCGGGCGCTTCAACGGTGCTGACTCCGATAGCGGAGGATCACCCGCTCCCAATCTTCATTCTTTCGCTGCTCGGCGCGATATGCGGCGCGGCGTTCTGGATTCTTTTTGTCGGCGGGCTGATTGATCTCACAAGAGGCCGCGAGGACGCAGAGGCTCTGCATCTCCCGCTGTGCGCTGTGTCGAACGTGCTTCTCAGTGCGCTCAGCGGCGGGACATACATATATATGCACATCACAAAAACGGCATCCCTAAACTCGGAAAACGCGCCGATTTTCTTCCTTATCGCGATATCGCTGGTTATACTCAACATGATAATCACGATAGCCGTTCTGCGGCGGGCAAATAAGTTCCTCTACGAGAGCGGTCACGAATATGAGGCGGAGAGCTCCGGGCTGAAGAAAGCCGCCGTAACGCTCTGCGTGTTCGCGCTGGTGCTCGCGGCATGCGCGGGTTTCGACGCATATCGTCTGACGAGAAAAGCCGAAATTGAGCCGTACAGCACGGCGGACATCGCAATGGACGCAGACGAGCGCGCGAGAATAGAAAACACCCTTGCGGACTACGGAGTTGACAGAGAGGTTCTGAAGCTTCTGCCGAACAGCGAGATTATGCGATTCCGCAACACGGCGAGTATCGACAAGCTGACAGACATGTCTCTTCAGGGCATCAAATACACAAAGGAATATCAGAGCCGCAGGAACAGCGACGGCAGGCTTCAATCCGGCGTTTACACGATGGGCACCACCGGCAATCCGTCATATTATTTTGAAAATTTAACATACTGCGTCACGGATAACGACGGCAAGAAACAGCTGCTCTGTTCTTTTGAGCTGAAAGACATAGAATCCGCCAAGAAGGACAATATAAAAAACTATGTCGACTGCCTTGAATTCGAGAAAAGCGACGCAAACAAAAGTCTGACAATATATCAGGTATACAGAAACAACGACTCGTTTTTCATCCTGACTCAAGAAGACGGTCAGGAACTCAAAAACAAGCCGCTGAATATCAAGAGAAAAACCGACGCGCTCGGGAACACGGCAATTTCCGAGGTCGAATTCCAATGCAAACCGGGGATGAGGATTTTTTACACCGCAGACCTCACCATAGCCGACACGCCATATCCGATATATGACATAAAGCTCGGAGCCTCGTACATTCATCGCAAAAGACCGATATTATGGATATCCGAACGCACGCCGAAAACTCAGATAGATTCAGAGCAAGGGCAGCGATTCTGCTGGGTGAGGCCGGCCATAAGGACATTATATGTCCCGTATCTCAAGAGCGAAGCCCCATACGAAGCGACGACAGAGCCCGAAGAAGAGACGACGGAGCGAGTCATCCACGGAAATTCAATCGAAGAGATGGCCGCGAGCTAAAAAATATATCCCCCGTATATTGAGTGCGGGGAATGAATTATTTATAAATTTACCAAATACAATTTTATCGCTACGAGTTTTTACCACTACCTTCGCGACCTACAATAATCAAATATTTTGCACTTCCCGCGTTTCGGCATTTTCTTTTTATTTGAAAAAGAAAACGCCTGCAAAAGAAAAGCAAAACAGGGGGGATTCCCCTGTACCCCCGCAACGCCGCGCCGCAGTACTTAGTCCGCAGCTCTCAATTAGTTGCTCGGCACATTCGCACGCAAACGCGCCGGAGCTTGAACGGGTGCGTGCTCGTGCGTCTTGCTACGCAAGCCGTTCCCTCGCCTGTCTCCGTTGGCCGTCAAACACTGCAGCGCGGCTATTGAAAGCCCGATTATAGAAAACAACCGTGTAACTTGCTCCAATTTTGTTCCGTTTTCAAAAAAACAAACCCAAAATTAACACAGTTCATGTCAGCGCACAAAAAAATGAGCCTCCGAAATACGGAGACTCATTTTATTTTTATTACATCTCGCCGAGGGCGAAGGTATCCGAGAGCCAATCGGTGCAGAGCTTCACCCATTGGGAAGCGCGGGCATTTTCTATAACTGACTCTGGTTTATCGCAGACGCTCGGGGTGCACAGCGAGAAGCCGTGCCAGCCCTTGGCGAAAATATGCATCTCGAACGGCACCTCATTTTTCGTGAGCGCCTCGGCATATTTTATGGAGTTTATTATCGGGACGGTTTTATCCGACGCGCTGCCGAAGATAAATGTGGGCGGGGTATTTCTATCCACATGTTCTTCGAGTGACGGCACTGGGAACGCCAGAATACTGCTTATCTCGGAGAGGATGCACGGATAGCCGAGCATGCACGCGTTGGGTCTTGTGCTGCTGAGAGTCGAGAGGGCTGCCGCAAGATGCGCGCCGGCGGAAAAGCCGATGGCGGCTATCTTGTCTTTTATAACATGCCACTCCTCCGCCCTTTCGCGTATGAGCGTCAGCGCCTCTTCGGCATCGGCAAGGGGCATCTTGAAATCCTTGCCCTCGCCCACGGTATAGCGCAGGACGAAAGTGTTATATCCGTGCACGGCGAACGCCATGGCTATCGGCTCAGCCTCGCGGTCGGAGCACATATAGTATCCGCCGCCGGGAATAACCAAAACCGCCGGGCGGTCGGTCATATTCGGCATTTCTCTTGATGTATCAAGCAGATACGCGGTGAGCGTCGCCCCGGGATTGCTTTTGAGTTCCAGCTTTTCAACCGTCATGATATTCCTCCTCAGTAAGTGACCTTGAGGGTCTTTATCTCGAAGGGTCTGAACTGAAGCTTCGCGGGCGCAATGCTTTCTACTTCGCCCTGCTCCTCTTCGAGCATATTGGTTATCTTCACGCTCTTTGCGCCGTCGAAGAAGGTGACCTTTGCGTTGGTGAAGGTGCCCTCTGCCTCATACATACGAACTATGAATGCACGCTGAGCATCCTCGCAGGGCTTGACAGCCTCGACAAATATATTGTCGGCGTCGATGCTCATGAGCTTCTGAGCCGAATATTCGCCGGCAGTCACTGCGGCGGGAACATTGAGCTCATATGCCGGGCGGATAACATTCTCGGCATCAAAGCCGCTGTCATGCGGCAGGAACGAATAGACGCAGTGGTGAACGCCTCTGTCGCCCTTGAAATCGGGGCGCAGACCGCCCTTGTGCAGAGACAGGCGCAGCTTGCCGCCGTTGACGCTGATGCCGTACTTGCTGTCGTTGAGAACAGCGACGCCGAAGCGGGTCTCGGAGAGGTCGGTATATTTATGGTTGAGCACCTCGAACTTCGCCTTTTCAATGCTGTTGTTGCGGGTGGTCGGGCGCTTGACATTGCCGAACTGGACATCGAAGCGGGCGAACTCCTGCCTGACAGAGGTATCGAACGCAGTCTTGAGGAAGCGGTGGTTATCCTGCCAATCCATGACGGTGTCGAAGCGCACCTCGGCGCTGTCCGCAAAGAATATCATATCCTGCGTAACGGTCGACTTGCCGCTTATCGCATACTTGCTGCGGATAACGAGCGCGACGGAGCCGTTTGAAACGACCTCGCGGCTGACAAGCTTCGAGACATCCTCAAACTTCATCTCGATATCGGCGTCAACATCCCAGTTATCCCACTCGGACGGGAAATCTTCCGCCATGATGAAAGTGTTGAGGTTATATCCATCGCCGCAGATCTCGCGGTCGGCGCGCTTATCGACAAAAGAAGAAATCGTGCCGTTATCCGCAAACTTGACGGACGCGAACGGAGTCTCAAGGCTGTTATCATCGAGGCTGAACACGCTGTTTTCTTCGGGCTTGCCGTCGACAAGCTTGAGGGTGATGCTCGAAAATGCCGGGACGGTCACGCCGCCGACCATGAGCTTTTTGTTGCCTCTGACATCGGTGTAGACCTGCTGTCTGTAGCCGCCGTCAACTATCTTGCCGCTATAGTCGAGAACAATGACATCGGAGCGATCAAAAGAAAGGGTGTTCGTGACGGTCACGCAGTCCTCCTTGTCGCTCTGAGCGAGTTCCTTGACAAGATCGCGGGCGCGGGTTATAAGCGCGGTAGTCATGGCGCGGGACTCCTCATGGGCGCGCGGGATGCAGGTGCCGGGGAGGATATCGTGGAACTGGTTGACGAGCAGCTTCTCATAGAGCGGAGCGATATCCGCGCTGTCCGCCGTCTTATTGTTCTTCACTGCGTCGGTTACCGTGAATATTTCAAGATCTCTGAGCGCGAACTCAGCCTTGCGGTTGTTGCGCTTTATGACATGCTGGTTTGTGAGCGTGCCGCGGTGCAGCTCAAGATAGAGCTCGCCTGCGTATGTATCAGGCTCGACCGCGTCTCTCTCAATCTCTTTCATTGCCTCGCCGACGAGCTTGTGCTCGGACTTCGGGCAGCCATTGAGATCGGCGCAGCGTCTTGACGCCTCGATCATCTCGAACTGCGGTCCGCCGCCGCCGTCTCCGTAGCCGTAGGAGATAACGCGGGTGTCGGTGACGCGCTTATCTTTGATGCACGAATGGTCGTTCGAGGGAGTACCCGCGACATAGGTCATGAGATCCTCGGCATCGGGCCAGATGTGGGTGCGGTTGAAATGGGTGAACACCTTTGTGCCGTCGATACCCTCCCAATAGAAAGTATCAAGCGGGAAAGTGTTGGTGTCGTTCCAGTCAATTTTAGTTGTCAGGAAATAATCGACGCAGCAGCCCTTCATTATCTGCGGGATAGCCGCGCTGTAGCCGAAAGTATCGGGCAGCCAGAAGCAGTTCGAGGTGAAATCGAAATATTTTCTCGTGAATCTCTGACCCCAGAGGAACTGTCTGACCATCGACTCGCCGGAGGTTATGTTGCAGTCGCACTCGACCCACACGCCGCCGTTGGGCTCGTATCTGCCCTCTTTGACCTTCTGCTGAATGCGCGCGAAGAGGTCGGGATATTTGCGGCGCAGGAAATCGCTGTGGCACGATGAGCTCTGGATAAATTTATATTCCGGATACTCGTCCATGAGCGCGAGCTGGTTTGCATAGGTGCGCGCGCACTTCTTGACTGTCTCGCCGACATGCCAGAGCCACGCGGTGTCCATATGCGAATGTCCGATAAGCGCAGCCTTCGGTGCATCGTCGCCGTTTTTGACGGAGAGCGCTTTTTTGAGATAGGGCTTCGCTCTCTCGAGAGCCGCCATGAACTCGTCGCGGTCAACATCGTCGGGTGACTGATATATCTCTTTGAACACTTTTTCAAGCTCGTTTATAACGGAAGCGCGTCTGAAAGAGCTCTCCGGCAGGTTCTTGACGAGCTGAACAAGGGTGCGCAGATCGAAATAGAACTCCTGGACAGCATAGTTCTTGACGCAGATATCGATGCCCTCGTATGAGAAGTCATAGGTGAGCAGAGGGTTGTTCTCGGTCGGGTGGCAGCCCTTATAGGAATGACCCGCGTAATATTCGAGGTCAATGGCTATCTTCTCGCCTGCCTTTGCGTCCTTTTTGAGCAGGTCGCAGTAGTGGTTGCCGTGGCCGGTGAAAACTATCTTCGTGCTGAAGTTGCCGTAGGGCACTCCGTCGACCCAGAGGGTTCCCTCGTAGCCTGAGATATGCGGGCGGATAAAAATATCTTTTCCGCCGAGTCCGTCGGGGACGACAAAATCGGTCTTGAACCAGCAATAGCCGAACTCCTCGCCCCATTTGTAGCCCTTTTCGATGGGGTCAAAAAGGCTGTCCTCTGGGATGCAGTGGAAACGCTCGAGGGTTGCGAACGCGCTCACGGGGCCCGGCTCGCCGACTTTTTCAAAAATCATCGGCTCGATGATATCGACAAAGCGCTCAAGCTTTCTGAGCATTCTGTCGGTCTGTTTTAAATCCAGCATATTCTTCTCTCCAAAATATATTTTTCCGCTGTGCGGACATTTGACTTATATAATATGTAACAGTATACCGCAAGAGTGTTGCATCTGCAAGCATTTTTGAAGAGAAAAGAAGCAAAAAGCCGCCGCGGAGATGTTTTCCCCGCGGCGGCTCGTGTTATTTCAGCGAAGTTCTAAGATGCGGCATATCGCAGCTAAAACCGCCGCGAGATAAAGCCCGAAGATATTCATTATATTATAGAGAAGTGCCGTTATCATCTTCGCCCTCCGCTATGCGCTGTTCGTGCATGAATTTGTCCGCTTCTATAGCGGCAGAAGTGAAGCTGTTGTTCTTCCAATAGCTCGCAGCGCCGACAATGAATGTGAATATCAGGCTTATTATTGTATAGAGTTCGCTGTATTCGACGCTGACCGGTGTTTTCCCGAACGCGGTCAGCGCCATATTGATTATTGACACAAGAGACAAAATACCCCTGACCCACGTGCCGACCGATATTTTTGTTATATTTTCAAAAAGCTTCTTCATGAAAATCCCCCTTATTTTCTGCGCGTGATATCATCTATGCGCCTGTGCGCGGATTTTATCGAATCCTCTGCCGCCGCCATGCGCTCGACAAGATTATTGTGCTTGTCGACCCGCTTTTCGAGCTGCGCGATGCGATAATTAGTCAGCCTGTTCGACGCGAGGATGCCGCCGAGCGATCCGATAAGCGTACCCGCCGCCGAGAGCAGTGCCACAGTTATTTCTGCGTTCATATCACACCTCCTCGAGACTGCCGACCGCGACCCAGCTCGAAATATCGCCGAGCAGGGCTTCGAGCGTGCCGCGGTTCTGCTGAACTTTTGTGACGGTATGTTTTTTCGGCGAGAGCTGAGAATCGGGCACGCGCTTTCCGCGCGCCGAGGTGCAGCCGCCGTAGACCGCACCGGGCTTTATAAAAACAACACTCCCGACCGAGACGGACGGTCTCGCCGCGAGTCTCAAGTCAGAGAGCCTGACCCACGAGTTTATCTCTTTGAGCAGTGCTCGGCTCGGCTCGACTTTTGCGACGGTATGCGTTCTGAGCTTCACCCACGACGGAACGCGCTGACCCGTGGCATAGTTTTTGCCTATAATTTTCACGCGGTCGCCCGCTCTGATATCGGCATACTGCGCGACTTTTTGCGGTTTGTTTTTTACGCAAAGCTCGTAAAATTCGGCTATCGATGCGGCAATCGACTCGCCGCACTTTTTCTGTCCCGCTTCCGTTTCGACATTTTTTCTGTCCGAAGAGCTGTCTATGAACACGGTCTCGATGAGCAGACTGCGGCACCCCACCGAGCGGACGAAGCCGAAATAATCGCCGCCCGCGGAATTGAGCTTTGTTTTAGCTCCCCTGTCGCGCAGTGAAAATGTCTTCGCAATGCCCGCGCTTATCTCTGCGGCGAGCTTTTTGCCGCCCTCGTCGGCGTGTTTATAATAGACCTCGCTCCCCGTTCCGCCGCCCGCGTTCAGATGAATCTCGGCTGCCAGATCGAAGTTTTCGCGGTTGACATAAGCTATCCTGTCCGCCAGATACATATCGGCATCGTAGTTTATGAGTACCGTATCGCAGCCGTAATTTTTGAGTGCCTCGGCGATATAAAAACCGATTTTTCGCGCTATGCGAAACTCGTGGAAGCCTCCGCCGACCGCGCCGCTGTCATAGCCGCCGCCCGCCGATTTTCCGTGACCCACGGATATACAAATTCTCACTCTCGCACCTCCTCAAAGTAAATGCCCACAAGCTGCGACGGCAGATAGTGCATGACCGTGCCCTCGCCGCCGCTGTCGTCTCTTGTGCATCTGTAAATTTTGCCGCCGTCGAGATAGTACTTGTCCTTGAAATACCGCATACCGGCAGCGGCGGTTATCGGATTCTCTATAGTGCCGTCCTCGCCGACCGTGATAGGCTCCCAGTGCGCTGGGGTTACGCTCGGACGCCATGTGGGATTGGCGGATATCGCGTTGTAGCAGCGATAGAGCTTACCGCCGTCGCGCACCCTGTCGCCGATAGAATAATCTTTTTCGTCGCTCCACGGTTCAAATAGGCTGATACTTGTCAGAGCTTCGGCGTTTGTCAGCTTCGCGGCGGCTCTTGTTATCATCTCGCGGAAGCGTTTTGCCTGCGTCCGTGTCATATATCCGCACCCCCTGTGATAATATCCAGCGCCTCGTCCGCCGATATGTCCTCGGGCGGCTCAACAGCTGTCCAGATTTGCTTTATCTCGGATTCCGTCTCCGTCCATGACTCGGTGTAATACCCGCCGTCGGACGGATAATCAGCCGTGATTATCGGCTTGTATCCGTACTGCAAAAGCAAATTGGGGTCGTTTGTGAACACGTCGCCGTCCGCTGTTTTTATCGGTCGCGGCGCTCCTCTGAGCTCGTCGCCGACCAGTTTTCCGTATATCATATTTTCACCCCCATGT
>UMGV01024306.1_pt1 | contig 10124 bp, 9 predicted proteins | sample 1965361 | NCBI WGS metagenome assembly UMGV01 (sample SAMEA4836081, study PRJEB28245) | human gut metagenome | biome: gut microbiome; material: fecal sample | place: Denmark | collected 2008
CAAAAAGGCGTGACTTTATCGGTCACGCCTTTACTTTTGCTTAAATAAGCGCACAGCCGCAGCAGAATAAACTGCTGCGGCTGTTAGCTGTCTGTAATGTTAAATTACTTTGCTGCCTTTGCCTTCTCGCACAGTGCGGTGAATGCGGCAGGATCGTGGATAGCGGTCTCGGAGAGCATCTTACGGTTCATGTCGATGCCGGCGAGCTTCAGGCCGTGCATGAAGGTGGAGTAGTTCATGCCGTTTGCCTTGCATGCTGCGCTGATACGGGTGATCCAGAGCTGACGGAAGTCGCGCTTTTTCTGCTTGCGGCCGACATATGCGTAGCGGCCGGACTTCATCATCTGCTCCTGGGCCATCTTGTAATGACGGGACTTGTTGCCCCAGTAGCCCTTTGCCAGACCAAGGATCTTGTTTCTATGTTTACGGGTCATCATTGCGCCCTTAACTCTTGCCATTTGTAATTCCTCCTATCAGTAACAGTCAGCCCTTAATTATTTGTAAGGGATCATCTTTTTGATGGTTGCCTCGTTGGTCACGTCGGCAATTGCGCCGGAACGCAGACGACGGCAGCGCTTGGTGTCCTTCTTGGTGAGAATATGGCTCTTGAAAGCATGAGCGCGCTTTACTTTACCGCTCTTGGTGAGATTAAATCTCTTCTTAGCACCGCTATGGGTCTTAAGTTTAGGCATAGTTATTTTCTCCTTCCGTATGCAGCTATTATCAGAACCTGAGTCTGTAATAACATTCAGTTGTTTTCTTCCGCCTTGGCGGCAGCTTCTGCCTCTGCCTGCTTCTTGGCGGCCTCTTTCTGCGCCTTCTTGACTGCCGCGGCAGACTTCGGGGACAGGAACATGGACATATTGCGCCCTTCAAGCTTGGGCGCCTTATCAAGGTTTGCAACCTCTTCGCACTTTGCTGCAAAGTCGCGCAGGATGACCTCACCCAAATGAGTGTGTGCCATTTCTCTGCCGCGGAAGCGGATCGAGACCTTGACTCTGTCGCCGTCGGCAAGGAACTTGAGCGCGCTCTTGAGCTTTGTGTTCAGGTCGTTCTCGCCGATGCCGGGAGACATGCGGATCTCCTTGACCTCCATGACGCGCTGATTCTTCTTGGCTTCCTTTTCGCGCTTGGACTGCTCAAAACGGTATTTGCCGTAGTCCATGATCTTGCAGACGGGGGGCTTTGCCATCGGGGATATCTTGACCAGGTCAAGCTCCTTTTCCTCCGCAATTTTCATGGCGGCTTCCGCGGACATTATTCCAAGCTGCTCGCCGTCGTCACCTATAACGCGTATTTCCTTGTCGAGGATCTCTTCATTGATCTCATGATTCACGCTTGCGATTGTAAAACACCTCCATAATGCAAAAAACGGATGCCTGACAGCATCCGCGCAAACAAAGCCCCGCTCGGGGCGATGCTATTGACCGAAGCGCGCCCTTTGCGGCTCGGTGAGGTCGGGGATGCCGTACCTACTTTGTTTTCAGCTCTATTAATATATCAGCACTTTTCCCTGTTGTCAAGGATTTTTTCACGGCGGAGGGGCGCTCCGCCGTGCGTAGTTCAATCTTTATCTCTTTTGTGGAACGCATAATAGGCAAAGTACGCCGCGGCGCTGCCTGTGAGCACGCTCCATATGCTTGCCCAATTCTGCGAGCGCGGCAGGATGAAGTATGACCCGACGACCAGCAGCGCGGCCGACAGGATAAGTCCTATTATGCTGAGCACCTTGCCCGGTTTACGCATTGGCGCACCGCCGTTTCTTAATAATTCTCGCTGCCGGTATCTGTGCCGGCATTCTCACGCTCAAGCTCCATTGCGAGCTTGACTATGCGGCTGGTGCCCAGGCGCGTTGCACCAAGAGAGATGAAGTCCTCGGCATCCTCAAGCGACGCAATGCCGCCGGCGGCCTTGACCTGAAGCGAATCCGGGCTGCAGCGGCGCAGCAGCTCGACATCGTGACGGGTAGCTCCTCCCTTGCTGAAGCCGGTGGAGGTCTTTATGAAATCCGCGCCGCACTCGGAAACTATCGTGCACATGCGCATTTTTTCTTCATCGGTGAGCAGGCAGCACTCGATTATGACCTTGAGCACCTTGCCAAGGCACGAGCGGCGCACTGCCTTTATATCCTCGGCAACATCATCCCAGCAGCCGTCCTTAACCATGGAGAGGTTTATGACCATATCGATCTCGTCGGCTCCGTTTGCCACGGCGTCGGCAGCCTCAAATGCCTTTGCGGCGGTGGACATATAGCCGTTCGGAAAGCCGATAACGGTGCAGATCTTCATTTTGTCGCCGACATAGCGCTTTGCGCCGGGAACGTGACAGGGCGGAATGCAGACCGACGCGCAGCCGTATTTTATCGCCTGATCGCAGAGCTTTCTTATCTCGGCCTCAGTGCAGTCAACGCGCAGCAGTGTATGGTCGCAGTAGGCCAGCAGTTCTTTTATATCCATAGTTTTTGTTCCTTTCAGAAGTAATGACATTATTATATTTCATTCCGGCTGCATATTCAAGCATTTGTCCTTAATATACTCTAACAAAAACAATTTACAAGGACAGGAAAGAATATATGGATGAAAACACATGCACGAATTTTGCCCGTCTTATAGGCGTTATGAGCGCACCGCCGATTTTTTCGCACGCCTCGCGCGGAGAGAGCTTCTACACCTTCGCGCTTGAGGTTTCGCGCTTATCCGGCGCAACGGATACGATAAACATCATCGCGCGCAGCGAGCTTTTAAGCGCCGTCGAGGTCTGCGGTGCGGAGAAGCTCTGCGTCACGGGCGAGCTGAGATCCTTCAACAACAAAAGCGGCGAGGGCGCAAAGCTCGTAATAACCGTGTTCGCAAAGGAAATACTCCCTTGCAGCGAAAATGATCTCAACCTCATCTGCCTGACAGGAACGCTGTGCAAGCCGCCCAATCTGCGCGTTACGCCGATGGGGCGCGACATATGCGACCTGATGCTCGCCGTAAACCGCAGGTACGGCCGCTCGGACTATCTGCCGTGCATCACCTGGGGGCTTAAAGCGCGCGAGGCATCTTACTGGGACACCGGCACGACGGTTTCCCTCGAGGGGAGAATACAAAGCCGCCGCTACATAAAGCTCATCGGCGGCGAACCGGTCGAGAAAACGGCGTTCGAGGTGTCAGTCACTGAGATCGAGGAGTTGACATAATATAATTGGCCTGCCATATACGGTAGGCCAATCGGTTTACATAATCATTTTCTCGGCGGTATGATCTCTATCCAGTAACCGTCGGGATCTTCGAGGAAGTATATGCCCATACCGGGATTTTCATAGCATATGCAGCCGAGTGCGGCATGCTTTTCATGTGCTTTTTCCATGTCGTCGGCGACGAATGCGAGGTGGAATTCCTGCTCGCCGAGGTCATACGGCTTATCGCGGTCGCGCAGCCATGTCAGCTCAAGGGTGAAATCCGTCACGCCGTCGCCAAGGTAAACGAGCTTAAAGCTGCCGTCGGCGGCATTTTTCTCGCGCACGGGCTTGAGGCCGAGCGCCTCGTCATAGAATTTAAGGCTTCGTTCAAGATCGAACACATTAAAATTAAAATGGTTGAATGAAAACATATCGCACCTCCGATGTTTGTTTGAACTGTATTTTATTATGTTTTGCCGCCGTATGCAAGCAAAAAACTTATTGGCATTTGCCCTGCCGTGCTTTATAATATAGTATAAAGTATTGTTTTTCATACGGAGTGCTGATATGAACTATTCCGAGCTTATAGATAAATATGTTCCGGCAGACGATGTTTTCCTTTTCAACACCGGCTGCGCGCAGAAGGCGTGGCTGCTGCTCGGCTGCCGGTATATAGACGCGATCAAAATGCACCGATTTGCCGTCTGGGCGCCGAACGCTCAGAGCGTTTCGCTCGTCGGCGACTTCAACGGCTGGGATCCATCGAAAACGCCGATGGAAAAGCGCGGCGGCATATGGTATTGCTTTGCCTCCGGGCTAAAGAGCGGCGATCTGTATAAATACTGCGTAACGACGCAGTCCGGCAAAACTGTGTGGAAATCCGATCCCTTTGCGCAATGGTCACAGTCGGGCGTCAACACCGCGTCCATGGTGTGGACAGGCTCGCACGTCTGGCGCGACGAGGCTTTTATGCGCTCTCGCGCAGGCAAAAACTGCTTTGCAAGCCCCATGTCGATATACGAGCTGCACCTCGGCTCGTGGAAAACGCCCGAGGGCGGCGTGAACTATGCCTCCATTGCGCCCGAGCTTGCAAAATACTGCACCGAAATGGGCTTTACGCACATCGAGCTTCTTCCGCTGACCGAGTACCCCTACCCAGGCTCATGGGGATATCAGGTCACCGGCTACTATGCACCGACGAGCCGCTACGGAACACCTGACGAGTTTGCCGAGTTTATCGACATCATGCACAACGCCGGCATCGGCGTTATCATGGACTGGGTCCCGGCGCATTTTCCGCGCGATGAGCACGGTCTCGCTAAGTTTGACGGCACACGCCTTTTTGAATGCAAGGAAGAGCGTATGGCCTCGCATCCCGAGTGGGGCACGCTGATATTTGACTACGACATGCCCGAGGTACAGTCGTTTCTCATATCCTCGGCCTGCTTTTTCTTTGAAAATTACCACATTGACGGCATCCGCGTTGACGCGGTGTCCTCGATGCTGTATCTCAACTACGGCCGCAAGGACGGCGAATACACGAAAAATCGCGAGGGCGGCAACATAAACCTCGGCGCTGTGAGCTTTCTTAGAAAGCTCAACACCGCTGTTTTGTCAAGCTACCCCGGTGCCGTCACGATAGCAGAGGAATCAACGGCGTATCCGATGGTGACTATGCCGCCCGCTGTCGGCGGGCTTGGCTTCAGCTTCAAGTGGGACATGGGCTATATGCATGATACGCTCGACTATTTCTCGACCGATCCGCTGTTCCGCAAGGGCTGCCACGATAAGCTGACGTTTTCCATGATGTACGCTTTTTCGGAAAACTTCATCCTCGCCTATTCGCACGACGAGGTCGTGCACGGGAAGAAATCGATGCTTGATAAAATGTTCGGCAGCTACGAGCAGAAGTTTGCGACTCTCCGCGCGCTGTACGGCTATCAGTTCGCACATCCCGGCAAGAAGCTGTGCTTCATGGGCTCGGAGTTCGGGCAGTTTATCGAGTGGAATTATCAGCAGGAGCTTGACTGGCTGCTGCTTGACTACCCTATGCACGAAAAGCTGCGCGAATACTACGCCGCGCTCAATCATGTATACAGCTCATTCCCTGCGCTGTATGAGATAGATAACTCGTGGGACGGGTTTAAGTGGCTCAATGTGAACGATAACGCGCTCAGCTCGATCGCGTTCCTGCGCTCGGCAAGGCCGGAGCAAAACAGTTATCTCATCTGCGCCTGCAACTTCATTCCAAACGAGCATAAGAATTTTATCATCGGCCTGCCTATGCCCGGCAGGCTGCGCGAGATCCTCTCGAGCGATGACGTGAAATTCGGCGGCTCGGGTTTACATAACGCAAAAACGATACGCAGCCGCGACACAGGCTTCGACGATCTGCCGTACAGCGCATCGATCGATCTGCCGCCGCTGTCGGTTGTCTATTTTGAATACATTCCGGAAAGGATGGCTGAGAAAAATGAAAAAGCAGTTCAGAAGCATTCTAAATGAAAAAGGGCGCAAGGAGCTACCCAATATTCTGCTTGCAGCGGCCGAGTGCGCACCGCTTTCAAAAACCGGTGGACTTGCCGACGTTGTCGGAACGCTACCGAAAGCGCTTAAAAAGCTCGGCTTTGACGCAAGGGTCATCACTCCGTATCACCGCTGCATAAAGGATAAGTACGCTTCCCGGGTCGAGCACATGTTCGATTTTTATGTAAACCTCGGTTGGCGCACCCAGTACTGCGGCATAGAGCGCCTTGAGCTTGACGGCGTGTGCATTTATCTTGTTGACAGCGAGTTTTACTTCGGCGATAAGATCTACCGCGGCGGCCAGGCCGAGGGCGAGCAATACGCTTTCTTTACGCGCGCCGTGCTCGATGCGATACCGAACCTCGGATTTAGGCCCGACATAGTCCACTGCAACGACTGGCACACGGCAATGCTGCCCATGCTCGCAAAAACGCAGTACGGCGGCGCGATGCAATCGTCCCTGCGCTGGCTTTTGACGATACACAACATTGCGTACCAAGGAAAATTCGGCTTCGACTACGTTCAGGATCTTCTCGGAGTTGAGGATAAATACTACACGCCCGAGTTCATGGAGCTAAACGGCTGCGCTGATTTTCTCAAGGCAGGCTGCGTTTTTGCAGACCGCATAAACACCGTCAGCCCTACCTACGCAAACGAGATAAAAACCGCCTATTTCGGCGAGGGGCTTGAGGGCATTCTCGACGCAAGGTCGCACGAGCTGTCCGGCATAATAAACGGCATTGACACCAAGGTGTTTAATCCCTACACCGATCCTGCGCTCCCGGCGCGGTACAACAAGGGCAGGCTGAGCGGCAAAAAATTATGTAAACTTGCACTTCAGCGTGATTTCGGTCTTGAGCAGCGCGAGGATGTTCCCGTTTTCGCAATGGTCACGCGCATGACCGAGCAAAAGGGCTTTGACCTTGTAGAGTGCATGCTCGACGAGCTGATGCAGTATAACGACATGCAGTTTTTCATGCTCGGCAGCGGCGACAAGGAATACGAAAACTTCATGCGCGAAGCCGAGGCTCGCTACAAGGGCAGACTGTGCGCATACATTGGCTATAACGAAGAGTTATCTCACCGCGTTTACGCCGGAGCCGATTTTCTGCTCATGCCCTCGCGCTTTGAGCCTTGCGGACTTTCGCAGATGATCGCAATGCGCTACGGCACTCTGCCTATCGTGCGCGAGACCGGCGGCCTTAAAGACTCCGTGAAGCCGTACAATAAATTTACCGGCGAGGGCACCGGCTTCTCTTTCGCCGATTTTAACGCACACGAAATGAAGGACGCCATGCTTTTAGCGCTCGAATGCTATCATAAGCCCGAGGTCATGTCCTCGCTCGTGCGTCAGGCAATGGAGGCCGATTTCAGCTTCGACCGCTCCTCCGAGGAATACGCACTGCTTTATCTATGGATGCTCTGAGAAGAAAGATAAACACCTACTCCGGCTACGACGAGCTTTGGTCGGACGGCCGGCTGTACATTAAATATTACGGCGCAGCGGAGCACGAAGTGCTCTTCGACGGCAGGCACTGGCAGCCGGCAGAAGCGGTTTCCGAAGCCGCGCGGCTGTATTTAAGCTCAGCGGCAGCACTGCTTGACGCTGCAGATAAATGCGCGCAGTTTAAATACCCGTCCGGCAGGATCTATGAGTTTCTGCCGGACGATCGCAGCCGGCTTCTCCCGGCGGAGCTTTTTCGCCTGCTCATGGACGACAAGGGTCTCGGCATAGACGAGGCAATAGCCGTTCTCGTGCGCGCGTTCGGAAAGGCGCTTTGCGGCATGGCGGAAATTGAGCCGCTTCAGGAACTTCAGCCGAGGACTGCATTTCTGGACAAGCTGCTGCGCGACGAGCTTAAAATTCGTCAGATCGCCTTCCACGACTCATACGACGTCTCATTCCGCTCGCCGGTCGGCGCTGTGGAGGAAGGAGAGCCGATCGAGCTTTCCATAGCCTCGTTCGGCGGCGTTGCGGATGCTTCGCTCTGCGTTTATGGCGACGATTTTTCGCAGGAGCTTCCCATGCGGCGCGCAGGCGACATGTTCACGGCGCAGTTTATCGCGCCCTCGCCCACCGCGCTGTTTTACAAATTCAAAATTAACGGCGAGCATTTTCTGTGCCCCAATGACGACGGGCACACATCGCGCGTCTGCTCAGACGGTGAGGGCTTTCGGCTTACGGTATACAAGCGCGGCTTCAAAACGCCGGAAAAATTCTGCCGCAGCATCATGTATCAGGTTTTCCCCGACCGCTTTGGTTTTTCCGACGACGGCACCGCACAGGCAGGCATTGAATATCACCGCCGCCTCGGGCAAACGCCGGAAATGCACGGAAGCATAGCCGAGCCGGTCAAATGGCAGCCGCGCCCCGGCGAGAAGGACTACGCCCCCGATGATTTTTACGGCGGCACGCTCAAGGGCATAGCAAAAAAGCTGCCGTATCTCAAAGCGCTCGGCATCGGTACGCTGTACCTGAATCCGATCGTCGAGGCGCGCTCAAACCATCGCTACGACACGTCAAACTATGAAAACGTTGACCCGATACTGGGCAGCGTCGATGATTATGTAAACCTTTGTGCCGAGGCCGAAAAGCTCGGCATCGGCGTTATAAACGACGGCGTTTTCTCGCACACGGGCGCGGACAGCATTTATTTTGACCGCTTCGGCAGCTACGGCGGCGTCGGTGCGCACGCGAGCAAGGCTTCGCCGTATTTTAACTGGTTTGACTTCCGCTCCTTCCCCGACGATTACCGCTGCTGGTGGAACTTTAAGGATCTGCCCGAGGTAAACGAGGAGGACGCAGGCTGGCAGGATTACATCATCCGTGCAGAGAACAGCATCGTTAAGCTGTGGCTTCGGCGCGGTGCTTCCGGCTGGCGGCTCGATGTTGCCGACGAGCTTCCCGACGATGTGCTCGCGCTTATACGCGATGCCGCAAAGGCCGAAAAGCCAGACTGCACCATCATCGGCGAGGTTTGGGAGGATGCAGTGCTCAAGGTAAGCTACGGCCACCGCCGCAATTACGCTTTAGGCTATGCGCTTGACAGCGTGATGAACTATCCGTTTCGCTCGGCGGCGATAAGCTTTGCGCGCGGCGAGTCGGACGCATTCGCGCTGCGCGATTTTCTTCTCTCGCAGCAGCATAACTATCCAAAGCCGATGTACATGGCGCTGATGAACCTATTGTCATCCCACGACGTTGAGCGCCTGCACTCTGCCCTCGGCGCAAGCGAGAGCCTAAAAGCTCTCGATCGTGCGCGGCAGGCGGCGTTTTCGCTGACGGCGGAGCAGTCAAAGCGCGCGGACAGGCTGCAAATGCTCTGCGCCGTTATTCAGTACTGCACGCCCGGCGTCCCCTGTCTGTACTACGGCGACGAGGAGTGCCTTGACGGTGCCGGCGATCCGTTCAATCGCGCACCGTTTGAGTCGTCGGGCAATAGTTTACATAACTTTTATGCTAAGCTTGGCCAGATACGAAACGGCAGCGAGGCGCTGATGAGCGGAGAAGCGGAATTTTTCGCCGCCAATCCCGATGTACTCATCATTCGCCGCACAGCAGAAAGCGACTGCATCATCTGCGTTATTAACCGCGGAAGCACGGAGTTTGTGCTGCACGGCAGCGGACTTGTTCCTCTGCTCGGAAGCAGCCGCGATGGGCTTGTGCCGCCATGCTCGGCAGAAATATTTAAGTTGACATAATTATTTGAGGTGCTGATATGGACTATACAGAAGTGCTCGCAAACGCGAAAAAGAACATCGGCCCGAACTGTAAGGTGTGCCCCGAGTGCAACGGGCTTGCATGCGCAAACACCATGCCCGGCCCCGGCTCAAAAGCGCCCGGAAACGGTGCAAACGACAATTGGAAGGCATGGCGCGGCATTAAGCTCAATATGGACACAATTTTCCCCGACGCGCCTGTTGACACCGGCATTGAGCTTTTCGGCAAAAGCCTTTCAATGCCGCTGATCTCCGCGCCGGTCGGCTCGCTCAAGGCGCAATACAATCCCACAGACGATATACGCGACTTCAACGAATGCTGTGCGCAGGCTGCCGAGATATGCGGCATTGCGTCAAGCTTCGGCGACGGGCTCGATGCAAGGGTATTTCCGCACGGCTGCGAGCTGTCGAAAGCGCACGGCGGCATCGCCATCCCGGTGATTAATCCGCTGAGCATGGATACTATAAAGGCAAATCTTGACCTTGCCAAAGCGGCGCAGCCCTTTGCCGTTTCGCTCGTAATCGACTCGGCGGGTCTTCCGCATCTGAAAAAGGTCAGTCCCGATGCAGGTGCAAAAAGCGCCGAGCAGCTGCGCGAGCTTTGCGAGTACGCCGAGATGCCGGTTATCATCAAGGGTGTTATGACCGCGCAGGGTGCTGCAAAGGCGGCCGACGCAGGCGCGGCGGCAATAGTCGTTTCAAACCACGGCGGTCG
>UMGV01086783.1_pt1 | contig 10108 bp, 7 predicted proteins | sample 1965361 | NCBI WGS metagenome assembly UMGV01 (sample SAMEA4836081, study PRJEB28245) | human gut metagenome | biome: gut microbiome; material: fecal sample | place: Denmark | collected 2008
CACGCTCCATTCGCGGAACAGGTGTTATCTTAGCACCTACCGCCCCTTTTGTCAACACCTTTTTTCACTTTTTTCAAATTATTTTTCAGAGCCAGATAGAGACAAATCCATCCATTGATGTTATAATAGGAAAACCGTTTCATTTTGGAGGTATTTCCCTTGGATTTCCAACATATTGAGGCAACTTTCGGGAAGCTGGAGTACCGTTCGCTCTCGTTTTCGAAAGGTCTTAATATTATAGAAGCGCCGAATGAGTCCGGCAAGTCGACGCTTCTCGCGTTTCTTCGCGTGATGCTCTACGGCTTTCCGCCGCGGGAGCGCGGCGCGCTGGCGGACAAGAACCGCTACGCCCCATGGTCACTATCGCCGATGCGCGGCACGCTGGCTCTCACATGTCAAAAGGGTGACATTACGTTGCAGCGCGACACCGCGCGCGCGAATAGTCCCATGGGCCGCTTTTCCGCCGTCTATACCGGCAGCAGTGAAACGGTCGACGGCCTGACCGCCGCCGACTGTGGCGAAACGCTGCTCGGTGTCCCGTGCGAGGTCTACGAGCGCAGCGCGTTCATCCGCCAGAGCAGCCTGACGGTCGACGCGAGCACCGAGCTTGAGCGCCGCATCGCCGCGCTCATCACCACAGGCGAGGAGGGCCAGTCGTTCAGCGAAGCGTCCGCCGCGCTCAAAAAGCAGCTCAACGCCCGCAAATACAACAAGTCCGGCCGCATCCCCGCGCTCGAGGCCGAGATCAGCGCACAGGAGCGCGCGCTCGAGGAACTGTCGCAGCTCACGCGCAGCAAGCGCAAGGCCGAGGAAGCCCTCGCCTCATTCGATGCCGAGGAAGCCTCGCTGCGCGAACAGCTCCGCGCACACGATCTCTGCGATGCGCAGGACGCCCGCCGCGCCGCCGCGGAAGTGCAGCAGGCATGGCAGAGCACCGAAAGCAAAGCCGAATATCTTCGCCGCGCGCTGATTGAACAGAATGTGCCCGCACGCGACGCGCTGGAGCAGGGCCGCGCAAGGCTCAACGCGCTCTCTTCCCTTAAGGTTGAGGCCGCGGACGCGCAGAAGCGCTGTGGCACCGCCGAAACCGCTCTGTCCGATTTTGACGCAAGACCCGCCGAGCGCCCGCGCTCACTATTACCTTATATAATAGTAAGTGCCGTGCTATTGCTGCTCTTTATATTTGTTTCCGCATTGCCCAGCCCTGTCGCTCTGGCCGGGTGCATCGTCTCCGGCGCTGCGCTGGCTGCACTTCTTGTCTTAAACTGGAACAACGCACGCAAAGTTCGCGCCGCATATGAGGAAAAGCGCGGTGTCTTAGAGCAAGCCCTGCGCGATGCGCGTTCTGACGCCGCCGCACAGCAAAAGCTGTATGATGCCGCCGTGCGCGAGCTGCTCGTGCTCATCCCCGCGGGCGACATCTCCCGCGTTGGCGCATATCTCGACGCCGCGCTGCAAAAATACGCCGAGCTGGACGCCCTGACGCGCGAGGCGCGCGACCTGTCGCTGCGCTGCGAGCTGCTTTCCGCCCGCGCGCCGAAGGGTGACGTTCCCGACGAGCCAGTTGTGCGCCCCGCACGCTCCCGTGCGGAGCTGCAAACTGCGCTCGACGCGCTCGCACGGTGCCGTCGTGAAACGCAGAGCACCTTTGACTACACCTCCGGCCGCTGCCGCGCCATCGGCGACGCCGCCGAGCTTGAAGCCGCACTCACGCAGAAGCGCGACGAGCTTGCGCAAAAACAAGCGGAATACGACGCCATCGCCCTCGCGATGGAATCGCTGCAAAGCGCGAACACCGCACTGCAAAACCGCTTTTCTCCCGCGCTCAGCCGCCGCACCGGCGAACTTTTCTCCCGCCTGACGGGCGGCAAATACGAAAGCGTCCTGCTTGACCGCACGTTTTCCGCGCAGGCGGGCGAAACGGGCGAGAGCGTTTCCCATGACGCACAGCTTTTGAGCCTCGGCACGCTCGACCAGCTGTATCTTGCCGTGCGCCTCGCCATCTGCGAAAGCGCCCTGCCCGCGGACGATCCCCCGCCCATCGTGCTCGACGACGCACTTGTCCGCTTCGACGACGAGCGCTGCCGCGCCGCGCTCGAGCTTTTATTAGAGGAAAGCAAATCCCGTCAAATTCTGCTTTTCACCTGTCAGCACCGCGAGAGCGCGTATCTCTCCGGCCGCGACGGCGTCACATTCCTGTCCCTATAATTCCAAATTGATAAAGGAGAAATTGAATGACCACACTGCAAGCCCTTCCCCTGCCTTCCAACTTCGAAGACCTCTGCGAGCTGTTTTTGCTCTACATCGCGTACAGCACCCTCGGCTGGTGCGGCGAGATGCTATACTGCTCCATCCCCAAGGGTCACATCTGCGAAAAGAGAGGCTTCCTCAACGGCTTCCTCTGCCCCATTTACGGCCATGGCGCGCTGCTCGTGCTGTATCTTCTGCACGGCGGCTTCCAGAATCCGGTGCTCACGTTCATCTTCGGTGCGATCGTCACATCGATCCTTGAATACTTCACGAGCTGGATCATGGAAAAGCTCTTCCACATGCGCTGGTGGGACTACTCCCATTATAAATTCCAGATCAATGGCCGTGTGTGCCTTCTGAACTCCACATGCTTTGGCCTTGCGTGCGTGCTGCTGTGCCACCTTGTCCAGCCCTGGCTGTGGGAGCACATCGTGAATCTCGGCCCTACCATCACCGTACCGCTCGCGTCCTTCATCTTCGGCATCTATCTGATGGACACCGTGCTCTCCATCCGCAGCGCCATCCAGCTCAGCTCTCAGATGGGCAAGCTGCGCGAGCTGCAATCGGAGCTCAAGGACTATGTCGCCGAAAAGCGTGAGGAGAGCCAGGAGCGCAAGGCCGAGCGCCGTGCCGAGGTACGCGAGCGCGCCCGCATGCTGCGTGACGGTGCGGATATCTTCGAGCGCCGCCTGCTCCACTCCCACCCCGACATCCGCAAGTCGCGTGAAGACCTGCTCGCCACGATCCGCGCCCGCCTGAACGAGAGTGAGACCGAGGCCAAGAAAGCTGCCGACGAGCTCTTCGGCGATGAGCGCAAGGCGTAATTTGCCAAGCCGCGCGCGGTTGACTTCCGCGCGCAAACGGTATAAACTAAGCGCGCCGTCGTTAAGCTGACGGCGCACCATGCAGCAAAGGAGAATACTGATCTATGAGCGAATGCACCCATAATTGCTCTACCTGCGGCGAGAGCTGCGCTGAGCGTGCAACGCCGCAATCCCTGCGCAAAGCGCCGCACCCCGAAAGCCACATCGGCAAGGTGTTCGGCGTTGTGTCCGGCAAGGGCGGCGTTGGCAAGTCCATGGTCACAAGCCAGCTTGCCGTCACGCTGCACCGCCGCGGTTACAAGGTCGGCGTCATGGACGCCGATATCACCGGTCCCTCCATCCCGCAGGCCTTCGGCGTGCACGACAAGGCCGTCGGCACGCAGACCGCGCTCTACCCCTGCGTCAGCCACAGCGGCATCGAGGTCATGTCCATCAACCTGCTTTTGGAGGATGAGACCGATCCCGTCATCTGGCGCGGCCCCGTCATCGGCGGTGTCGTCCAGCAGTTCTGGACGGATGTTGCCTGGGATGTGGACTATCTGTTCGTCGATATGCCCCCCGGCACGGGCGACGTGCCACTGAGCGTCTTCCAGTCCATCGCGCTCGACGGCATCATCGTCGTCACCTCCCCGCAGGAGCTTGTCTCCATGGTCGTGGAGAAGGCCGTGAAGATGGCTGAAAAGATGGACGTCCCCATCGTCGGCGTCGTGGAGAACATGAGCTATGTCGCCTGCCCTGACTGCGGCAAAAAGATCTATCTCTTCGGCGAGGGCAAGAGCGAAGAGGCCGCAAAGCGTCACAATCTTCCCCTCCTCGCCCAGATGCCCATCGACCCGAAGCTCGCCGCCCTTGTGGACGCGGGCAAGATCGAAGAGTTCGAGGGCACATGGCTGAACGCCGCCGCCGATGCGCTCGAAAAGACGCGCAAGCGCGCCGAATAACAAAAAACAAGCGCAAAAAATCGCACCTCGAACGAGGTGCGATTTTTTATGTTCTGTTTGTGGCTCAGTCGTTGGAATAGTTGTCGAAGTAGCCCTGAATGTAAACGATGGGCGTGCCCTTGTCGCCGCTGCCGCTCGTCAGGTCGCAGAGCGAGCCGATCAGGTCGGTCAGGCGGCGGGGCGTCGTGCCCTCGGACACCATGTTGCCGACCAGGCTCTCGCTGGTCTTCTCGCGGATGCGCTCTTCGATGGCTTCCTTCAGCGCCTCGCCCTTGAGATCGCCGAAGTCATTGTCGGCGAGGTACTTGAGCTTCAGCTCGTTCGGCGTGCCGACAAGGCCCTTGGTGTAGCCGGGGGAGACGACGGGGTCAGCGAGCTCCCAGATCTTGCCGACGGGGTCTTTGAACGCACCGTCGCCGTAGACCATGGCCTCGATGTGCTTGCCGCTGGCCTTGCTGAGTCTCTCGCCCAGCTCCTCGGCAACGGCCATGCAGTCGCGCGGGAAGAGCTTAACGGTCTCCTCGGTCGCCTTGTTGGAGCCGAGCAGGCCGTATTCGGCGTTGTAGCCGCTGCCGTCGACGCTTCTGTTGAGCAGATCGTCGAGGCCGAGCACCACGCGGGCGCCAGCGGCCTTGAGCAGGCGCTTGCTGCGCGCGCGGGTGTGGATGTCGCAGGTGATGACGGCGTCGGTGTAGTCGCACAGCGTCTGCACGCGATTGCCGAAGATGACCTCGACCTCAGCGCCGGCGTCGGTGATGATGCCGGAGTAGAAGTCGATGTAGTCGACGCCCGTGAACGGGTGCACCGCCGCGCCGAATTTCTTGCGGAATTGTTCGAGCGTCAGAACATCGCTGTACGGGTCGACGCCCGCCTCGTCGAGCTTGTCCCAGTCGACAAGGCCGTTGCCCACCTCGTCAGAGGGGTAGGAGAGCAGCAGCACGATCTTCTTGCAGCCCATCGCCATGCCGCGCAGCAGCAGGGAGAAGCGGTTGCGGCTCAGGATTGGGAACGCGACGCCCACGGTGCCGCCGCCGGTCTTTTCGCGCACGTCTTTCGCGATCTGGTCGAGCGTTGCGTAGTTGCCCTGCGCACGCGCCACAACGGATTCCGTCACGGCGACGACATCGCGGTCGCGCGGCTCGATGCCCGCTTCCTTCCACGCTTCCATCACGGAAGCGGCAGCGACCTCAGCAATGTTATCTCCCTCGCGGATGATGGGTGCGCGCACGCCGCGCACGACAGTTCCGATCGTTCTCATCTTGATCTCCTTTTTATTTTATAGTCAGCGCACAAGGCGCTCTTGCAAAGTCATACAGTTTGGTATTATAATCACGGTATAGGGATAAGTAAAGCATCGTTTTTTGATAATAAATATAAATCATTCTTATGGTTTAAGATCAGGAGGGTTTGCCAAATGGTCAAGCTGGAGCTTTACCGCGTCTTCCGCGAGGTCGCCGAGGCCGGGAATATTTCCCTGGCAGCGGAGAATCTCTACCTTTCGCAGTCTGCCGTCAGCCAGAGCGTCAAGCAGCTCGAGCAGCAGCTCGGCACGCGTCTTTTCCTGCGCTCGCCGCGCGGCGTCACGCTCACCGAGGACGGCCGCCTCTTATTTGAATATGTGCGCAGCGCCATGGGTCTTCTCGAGACCGGAGAAGATAAGCTCCAGCAGTCGCGCACGCTTCAGGCCGGCACGCTCGTCATCGGCGCGAGCGACACGGTGACAAGTCAATTCCTGCTGCCGCATCTCGACGCCTTCCACCGCCGCTATCCCAACATCCACATCCGCATCATCAGCGGCCGCAGCTATAAGGTGCTGGGGCTTCTCCGCGCCGGAAGGGTCGATATCGCCTTTGCGAGCGCCCCCGGCGATGCGGACGACTTAGAGCACATCCCCTGCTTTGAAACGCATTCCTGCTTTGTCGCCGCGCCGGACTACCCCTGCGACTTCACCCGCGCCTACACGACCGAGGAGATCGCCGCATTTCCGCTCATTCTTCTTGAAAAGAAGGCCTCCTCGCGCACTTACCTTGAAAAATACTTCCTCCAAAGCGGCGTCAGGCTCACGCCGGAGATCGAGCTCGGCGCGCGCAGCCTTCTTGTCGACCTGGCGAAGATTGGCTTCGGCGTTGCGGGCGTCACGCGCGAATTCGTCCAGAGCGAGCTCGCCGTGGGCGAGATCCGCGAGCTTTCCACCGCTTTTTCCATCCCGCCGCGCACCGTCGACCTCTGCATGCTGCGCAACGTTTCACCCAGCGCCGCAACCGAACGTTTTGCCCGCGATGTGCTTGAAAAATTACAGGGCAAATCCGTTTCCGTTTAAATTCTGCAAGGTTTCCGTCATTTTGTGCATCGAGTCTGCATAATTTTTGTCATTTTCGCCAAGGCGATTTTCTTGACAAGATTTTTACGGCATGTTACCCTCTTTTTCGCTGCAACGAGCGAAGATACACGATTTTCAGGATCTTTTTGAAACTGAAAGCGCTGGAAAACTCTGGAGAACTCATTCAGTTGGGTGCCGAAGGGGCAAGGCCTTTGCTAAAATTGTTAAGGCTGAATCTCTCAGGCAAAAGGACGGAGAGCATCGGCACCATGCCGGTTCTTCCGTCCTCACTTTTTCTCTCTATTGTTTTTTAAGCTGTCGATCTTCTGTTGGATCGGCAGCTTTATATTTTTTGCATTTTCGACTTTACAATATAAGGAGAGCATCATGGCTTCATCATTCGAGACCACCCTTTTCCCTATCGTTCAGACCATCAACGAATACCTCAGCAACTACGTTTTGGTCATCCTGCTGCTCGGCGTCGGCATCTGGTACACGATCAAAACGCGCTGCGTACAGGTCCGCTGCTTTAAGGAGGGCTGGAACCGCGTGTTCGGCAACATCACCCTCAACGGCAAGAAGGGCGGCGGCGGAATGAGCTCGTTTCAGGCGCTCGCCACTGCCATCGCCGCCCAGGTCGGCACCGGCATCATCGTCGGCGTCGCGGGCGCGATCCTCACCGGCGGCCCGGGCGCGGTGTTCTGGATGTGGGTCATCTCGTTTTTCGGCATGGCCACGATCTACGCGGAAGCGACGCTCGCGCAGGAGACGCGCATCGTCGAGCCCGACGGCACGATCAAGGGCGGTCCTGTCTACTACATTACGACAGCCTTCAAGGGGAAATTCGGCAAGTTTCTCGCAGGCTTCTTCGCCGTCGCCATCACGCTCGCGCTCGGCTTCATGGGCTGCATGGTGCAGTCCAACTCCATCGGCGCAACGATGGAGACCGCGTTTGGCATCCCATCCTGGGTCGTCGGCATCGTGCTGATCGTCATCTGTGCCTTCATCTTCCTCGGCGGCGTGCAGCGCCTTGCGTCCGTGACGGAAAAGGTCGTGCCGCTCATGGCGGCGGTATTCCTCTTCGGCGGCCTCATCGTGCTTGTCGTTCGCATCAAGTACATTCCCGAGACCTTTGCCATGATCTTTCGCTACGCCTTTGAGCCGCAGGCCATCGTCGGCGGCGGCTTCGGCTACGCCATCAAGCTCGCCATCTCCCAGGGCGCGAAGCGCGGCCTGTTCTCCAACGAGGCCGGTATGGGCTCCACGCCCCACGCCCACGCGCTCGCCAACGTCAAAAATCCGCACGAGCAGGGCACCGTCGCCATCATCGGCGTGTTCATCGACATGTTCGTCATCCTGACGCTCAACGCCCTCGTCATCATCTCCACACTTTACGCAGGCGACGGCCCGCTCGCCGGCTGCGGCGCAGCGGCGCTGAGCAGCACCTTCAATAAGACGAACCTTGCCCAGTGCGCGTTCGGCACGGTGTTTGGCTACAAGGCGGGCAGTATGTTCGTCGCGATCTGCCTGTTCTTCTTCGCGTTCTCCACGATCCTGAGCTGGAACCTGTTCGGCAAGATCAACATGGTCTACCTCTTCGGCAAAAAGAGCGCCAACGTCTACACGCTGCTCGCGCTGATTTTCATCTTCCTCGGCACCACGATGTCCAACGACCTCGTCTGGGAGCTGAGCGACATGCTCAACCAGCTCATGGTCATCCCCAACGCCATCGCCCTGCTCGCCCTGACGAGCCACGTCGTCAAGCATTCCCACACGCCCGACCGCCTGTCCGGCCGGGAAAACGGCTGATATTCCCCAAAAAAGCGCAAAAGAGCGCGGCTTTTATCAAAAGCCGCGCTCTTTTTTCATGCTCCACCCGCATTTTTTAATGTTTTGCGGCGTAATTCCTTTTCGGAATGGTATTCCATTTTCTATTCATTAAAAAAATAAAAGTTTATCATCAATTTGCATAATATTTTTGATGAATCTTTGGCGGTTTTGAAGCCGCCGCTTCTCTTGACTTCTTCTTTACGGCATGTTACGCTTTTACTGCTGAAACAAACGAATATCTACCGATGACGCTTTCGGGATCTCGCAAACCGGAAGCCGAGGAAACTCTGGAGAACTCATTGAATTGAGTGCCGAAGGTGCAAGGCCATGGTGGTCGAATCTCTCAGGCAAAGGGACAGAGAAGCAGGACGTTTTTACGTCGTCGCACCGTTTCTCCTCCCCGCTCAACTGAATGCTACTTCCGGAGTTGCTGATTTTCGTATCGGCAACTTCTTTTGTTTTTAGAGGAGAGAGATAACCATGTTTGAATCCATCGAAAGCACCCTGTATCCCATTGTATGCGACATCAACACCTACCTGAGCAACTACATTCTCGTGTTCCTGCTGCTCGGCGTGGGCCTGTGGTACTCCATCAAGACCCGCTTCGTGCAGCTGCGCTGCTTCAAAGAGGGCTGGAACAGCGTGTTCGGCAACCTGTCGCTGCGCGGCAAGAAGCATGACAGCGGCATGAGCTCGTTCCAGGCGCTCGCCACCGCCATCGCCGCTCAGGTCGGTACGGGCAACATCGTCGGCGCGTCCGGCGCGATCCTGACCGGCGGCCCCGGCGCCATCTTCTGGATGTGGATCATCGCCTTCCTCGGCATGGCCACGATCTACGCGGAAGCGACGCTCGCCCAGGAGACCCGCATCGTCGAAAAGGACGGCACGGTCAAGGGCGGTCCTGTCTATTACATCACGACGGCCTTTAAGGGCGGCTTCGGCAAGTTCCTCGCCGGCTTCTTCGCCGTCGCCATCACGCTGGCACTCGGCTTCTTCGGCTGCATGGTGCAGTCCAACTCCATCGGCTCCACGATGCAGACCGCCTTCGGCATTCCCTCTTGGATCGTCGGTATCATCCTCGTCGCGATCTGCGCGTTCATCTTCCTTGGCGGCGTACAGCGCCTCGCCTCCGTCACGGAGAAGGTCGTCCCCATCATGGCGGCTATCTTCCTGCTCGGCGGTCTGATCGTCCTGATCGTCCGCATCAAGTACGTCCCCGCCACCATCGGCATGATCTTCAAGTACGCTTTCCAGCCCCAGGCCATCATCGGCGGCGGCTTCGGCTACGCCATCAAGACCGCCATCAGCCAGGGCGCCAAGCGCGGCCTGTTCTCCAACGAGGCCGGTATGGGCTCCACCCCGCACGCCCACGCCCTCGCAAATGTTGACTGCCCGCACGATCAGGGCGTTGTTGCCATGATCGGCGTGTTCATCGACACCTTCGTCGTCCTCACGCTCAACGCGCTCGTTATCATCTCCACCCTTTATACCGAGGGCGGCCCTCTCCACGAGTGCGGCGCGGCTGCGGCCAGCACCACGCTCGGCAAGACCAACCTCGCCCAGACCGCCTTCGGCGTCGTCTTCGGCGAGAGCGCGGGCAACATGTTCGTTGCGGTGTGCCTGTTCTTCTTTGCCTTCTCCACCATCCTGAGCTGGAACCTCTTCGGCAAGATCAACGTTGCCTACCTCTTCGGCAAGAAGAGCACCGTGGTCTATACCGTCCTCGCGCTCGTGTTCATCTTCCTCGGCACGATGATGGCCAACGACCTCGTCTGGGAGCTGAGCGACATGTTCAATAACCTCATGGTCATCCCCAACGCCGTTGCGCTGTTCGCTCTCACCAGCCTTGTTGTCAAGCACGCCGATGACCCGAACCGCATTCCCGGCAAAAAGTGATCCTTTCCATCCTCTGTTAAAATAGGCAAAAGCGCCCCCGATTCGTT
>UMGV01045981.1_pt1 | contig 10086 bp, 10 predicted proteins | sample 1965361 | NCBI WGS metagenome assembly UMGV01 (sample SAMEA4836081, study PRJEB28245) | human gut metagenome | biome: gut microbiome; material: fecal sample | place: Denmark | collected 2008
CTTCGCCGGTCTGACCGTCTGTTCTCAGGCGGCGTATTCAGCAACCGTACACGAATATTTGCTGTGCTACGCTAAAGACTCTACAAAATGTCTGGTAAATGGTACGCCCTTAACAGAAGATCAAATAGCTGAATACTGTTATTCTGATGGAAACGGTGCGTATCGCTTATTAGGACTTCGTCAACGAGGCGTAGCTTCTCTTCGAGAAGATAGACCTGATATGTTTTTCCCCATATATGTCGATCCTACAACACAGGAAGTGTCCCTTGATTTTCATGACGGCTGGCTAACTGTTGTGCCTAAAAAGACTGATGGCAGAGATGGGCGATGGATGTGGGGAAAGCAAAAGTGCATAGCAGATAAATCCCGGTTAGTAGCACGGATGATTGAGCGTAGAAGTGAGTATGATATTTTCGTCAAGGACTACCTTGTTCGTGAAAACGGGCAGAGGACAAGAAAGTATAAAACAATTTGGGATGATAAGTGCATTAACAATCAAGTTGGAACGCAGGAAGTAAAAAAGCTACTTGATGGCGAATATATGTCATTTCCTAAATCCTGTGCGTATATTCAAATGATATGCCAAATGCTATCCTCCAGCTCAGGAATAGTTCTCGACTTTTTCTCCGGTTCTGCCACCACTGCCCATGCGGTCATGCAGCTCAACGCCGAGGACGGCGGACACCGCAAGTTTATCATGGTGCAGCTTCCCGAAAAGTGCGATGAAGAAAGCGAAGCCTACAAAGCCGGATACAAGAATATCTGCGAAATTGGCAAGGAGCGCATCCGCCGTGCGGGTGAGAAGTTGAAGCAAACCTTGAAAGAAGATGGTGGTAATTTCAGACATCTTGCTAAGTATGCCAAGAACGCACCTCTAAAAGAGATAACTCTCAACGAACAGAAGTTCTCGGTACCCATTATTCCTCCGCGTTGGAGTGCATCTGATGAAAGCGTCGACAATAAGAATATGTCTGATGCACTCGATACCGGCTTCCGTGTTCTCAAGTTGGATGACACCAACATGAAGGACGTTTACTACGCGCCGGATGACTACGATCAGGGGATGATCGCGGCACTGGAATCCAACATTAAGGATGACCGCACCGACCTCGACCTGTTGTTCGGCTGTTTGATCGACTGGGGCTTGCCTCTGTCCCTGCCGTACAAGTCCGAGCAGATCGACGGCTGTACTGTCCACACCTACAACGACGGCGATCTGATCGCCTGCTTTGATGCCAATATTCCCGAAAGTGTGGTCAAGGAGATCGCACAGCGCAAACCGCTCCGTGCTGTCTTCCGGGATTCCGGCTTTGCGTCCAGCCCGGAGAAGATCAACGTGTTCGAAATTTTCAAGCTCTATATGCCAGAGGATGCGGGCGACATTTCCAAGCGCGTGAGGGTGATCTGATATGCAAAACAAATATCAAATGAAAGTCTATGGAACGAGGTACGAACCAGAGCTGATATGATAACTGAAAAGCTCGTTATCAACGGACCATATTCAGAAGACATTGGCCCTAATGTGTTTAAAAGAGAATGCGAAGACGAGGTTATTCTCTGCCTAAACTATGATGGGAAATTTGGCTTAAATAATATGAACAATTATTTCCAAGCTGCAAATACCAAGGGTGAGGCCATCCCATGGGCTGAGTGGAGTTATAAGGTTGGCGATCCCATTTTTTTCAATGACTCAAAAAGGTTTGATCTTTTGTATAACAACCTCAAAGGTCGCATTGTCGATATCGAAAAGCATTCAGGCTCCATTTCCTTCACCGTTGATGTTGAGATTCCATTGACTGAACTAATGTGTAAAAGAGACGGCATTGAATTTATTGAGTCTATAGAAAATGGAACACGGATTCGTTTTGCAGTATATGAGTATGATGAGAGCAAAAAAGGTGAGGATTTGGACGAGAATTTACGACTCAAGTCTGTTGTTCCGTTTCAGCTTGCATATGCCGTTTCAATTCACAAGGCGCAGGGCCTTGAGTATGACTCTGTCAAGGTGATAATTCCAAGTAATAATGCTGAGAAAATAACCCATGGTATCTTTTATACAGCAATTACTCGAGCCAAAACAAACCTAAAAATTTACTGGAGTTCAGAAACAATGCACGATGTTGTAAAGGGATTTGCAACCGATGAGTCGAAACGGAAGAGTCTCGAAATCGTGAAAACTAAGTTGGGGAAAAACTGATGTTCGCGATTTCATTACCATCACGACACACCTCAAATTCTGCGCCGCAATAGACAAAGAATAAGAAAATCCCTCTGAAATCGTTGATTTCAGAGGGATTTTGGTCCGAGTGAGGTGACTTGAACACCCAACCTCGACATCCCAAATGTCGCGCCCTACCAGTTGAGCCACACCCGGTTATTCACTTTTCTGCCATGATACCACGGCGAGGGGTAAAAATAAAGTTTTTTCTGTCTGTGGTCATTTATGTGGTCAAAGCCGCTTTTGTGCCGTTTTCGGCAATCGGTGGAAATCCCGCAAATACAGGTGTCACAAGGCTTTGCGGCGTTTCGCCTTGCCCTGTTCCGGATACCGCCACGGCACTCCCAAACCACCCGCGCTACCAACTGCGCTAATCCCGGATTTTTGGGTATTCAATTTTACGCCAACTGTGGTCAAACATGTGGTCAGGCGGTTTTTTTGACCACCTCGGCTTGCGGGGGAAGTGCCTGTATCGCAGACATATCAAGGGATTGCGGTCACGGTATTTTCCGGCTTGAAGGGGGAGCGACCCGCTCCCAAATCAAGCGCGATACCAACTTCGCTATACCCGGATATTCAATTTCGCCCATCATACCACGGCCCACGGCGGGAGGAGAAATGTAAAGACAGTTTATCCTACCATGTTTCTCCCGAAAAAGCAACAGGAGCGCACAGATTTTCTCTGTGCGCTCCTGCCTGCTCCGTATTGCCGTTCTGCCCGGCGTTATGCCCGGGGGAGGGTGATGTCGGCGCGGAACAGGTCGCCGTCGATGGACAGATGGAATGTACCGCCCATGAGCTGCACCAGACTGCCGGCTATGGACAGGCCCAGGCCGCTGCCCTCTGTGTGGCGGGAGGCGTCACCCCGGACGAAGCGCTCCATCAGCTCATCGGGGGAGATGTTCAGCTCAGCGCGGGAGACGTTCTTGAAGCTGATGGTCACATGCTCCTCGTCACAGGCCGCCACGGCGTAGACCCGGGTGTCCTCCAGGGCGTATTTGCAGATGTTGCTCACCAGATTGTCCATGACGCGGCTGAGCAGCTTGCCGTCGGCATAGACGGAGACGGCCTGCTCCGGCGGGCGGGCTACCAGCGTCAGGCGGCAGTCGGCCAGCCGGTCCTGGTATTCGCCCACAATCTGGTCGAACAGCACGGAGACGTCCGTGGGCTGCAGATCTACCGGCAGCGCGCCGGAGGACGCCTTGGACGCCTCTACCAGATCCTCCGTCAGCTTCTTCAGGCGGCGGCTCTGACGATCCAGCACGGCGATGTACTCCCGGGCGGTTTCAGACTGCACGTCCTCCTTCTGCAGCAGGTCCACGTAGTTGACGATGGATGTCAGAGGAGTTTTGATGTCATGGGACACGTTGGTGATCAGTTCAGTCTTCATGCGCTCAGCCCTGGTCTGCTCCTGCACGGCCTGCTCCATGCCGGAGCGCAGGTCGTTCATGCGCTGGCCGTAGCGCTTGAAGTCGCCGATGAGCCGCTTGGTGTCGATGTTCTGGGAGAAGTCGCCGTCGGCCATGTTTTCGCCGCCTCGCTGCAGAATGCGGAGGTTCAGGGCAATATACAGAATGACCAGATACTCCACCAGCTTGATCATCAGGAAGATACCGCTATTTGGACCGTAGGTGCTGCCCACGAACAGGATCGCCTCGATGAAGAACACAGCCAACGTCAGCAGGGCGGTCTTCCATATCAGGGGCAGACCGACGGCGATGCGGTACAGGCTGCGGCACGCGGCCCTGACGATGCGCCACAGCAGACGGCAGCACCGGGCGATGAGCGAGCCTCGCAGCACCGTCCCGGCCTTACACTGGGCGGAAAAGGCGCACAGGAACAGCAGGAGAAGCGGTGTCAGCGCCGCACAGAAAAAGATCCGCCCCCACTCGTAATAGAAAGTATTCCAACCCATGCAAAACAGGCACAGCAGGACGAGCAGCCACACGTCAGCGGGTATCTTGTCCAGCCATGTCAGGTGGATGCCGTCTCTGCCCTGCCAGTGGCCGCAGGAGGTCATGAGGAAGCAGAAACAGAGCAGTGTCAGCGCCGCGAAAAGCGCGGTGAGGAAGATGGTCAGGCCGGTGTGCTCCAGCAGCCAGGAACAGACCAGGTAGGAATAGCTGGGGGCTTGGCCGCTTTTCTCCAGCAGGGTGGCGGAGATGGCGATGGGCTTATCCAACGGAGATACCCCGCCGTCCACCAGGTGATAGGTAAAGGTGCTTTGCGCGGTATAGAGGATTTTTTCGCCGCCTGTCAGATCGAAGTTGGAGAACCACACCTCGCCGCTGTCGGGGTCAAAGACGTTGAGCTGGCAGGCGGAGGACTCCCGGGGGAACTCCTCGGCGAACAGCCGGGGCAGGTCGTCCAGCCGCTGCTGGGCAGTCTCCGGGTCGTAAGCGACGGTGGTGGAGGTATCCGTGCTTGAGTAGTAATACGACCGGTCCATCAGTCCTACGCTGTCCAGCTGGCCGCAGATAAAGCTGTTGGCCACGTCGATGGCGCTGTAGCACTGCTCCTGATACAGCCCCTGACGGAGGGACTCGCCTCTGTCCAGGAATACATTGTTGTAGGCCAAAATGCCGATGCCCAAGCCGCCCAGAACGGTGGCCAAGCCGAAGAGCAGCGTCAGAAAGAAGGCGGCCAGCTTGGCCCAGGTCGCGTTCAGCCATGCTTTCATGTCAATCGTCCCTCCATTTTATAGCCCTTGCCCCACACGACCTTGATGTACCGGGGATCGGAGGGATCGATCTCCAGCTTCTCCCGCAGGTGGCGGATGTGCACGGCGATGGCGCCGGAGGCGTTGAGGGGCATATCGTCCCACACCCGGCGGTAGATCTCGCTGGGGGAAAACACCGTGCCGGCGTTCTGCATGAGAAAGCGGAGAATGTCGTATTCCTTGGGGGTGAGGGACACTGTATCGCCGTCCACGGTGACGATCTTGGCATTGTCGTCCAGACAGATGCCGCCGATGACCAGAGTGGAGGGCTGCACCTGCCCGCCGCCCAGATGCAGATAGCGCCGCAGCTGGGAACGCACCCGGGCCAGCATTTCCACCGGATTGAAGGGCTTGGTGATATAGTCATCTGCGCCCACGTTCAGGCCCAGCACCTTGTCAGTGTCCTCGCCCTTGGCCGTCAGCAGTATGACGGGGACGTTGCTGGTCTGCCGCAGCTGGGCCATGGCGGTCAGGCCGTCCATCACGGGCATCATGATGTCCATGAGGATGAGGTGCACGTCCTCCCGGGCAGCCACGGACAGGGCCTCCCGGCCGTTGTAGGCGGTGAGAACGCGGTAGCCCTCGGCCTTGAGATAGATCTCCAGGGCGGAAACAATATCTTTTTCGTCATCGACGACAAGAATGGTATACATGGCGGCCTCCTGTGGTTGAGTATATATTCAACCACATCATACCTCTTTTATTCATACAGGGCAAGCCCTCAGTTTTTCAGCATGGGTGTGGGGACGGCGGCAAGGCGGACGGAGTGGTGGATAGGCTTCCACTCCACCTTCATAAAAAGCGCCGCCAAAGAGATGGGCAGGTATGTCAGCATGAACAGGGGGAAGGTGAGGGTATAGACCAGCTTCTGCGCGGTGGTGGCGTGGATGCGGTGCCACTCGGTGACGGTGGTGATGCCGCCCAGCACCAGCAGCGTGGCCAGAATGCTGCCCATACACTCCAGCAGGGAGCGGAGGGCGAACCACACGCCTGCGCCCTGCATCAGCCCCAGTATCGTCAGCGTGATGTTGGCCAGCAGGCACAGGGACGTGAGGACAAAGGCCGGCAGGATGGACATGGACATATCAAAGCAGCTCCAGCTGCCCCGGGCCGCGCCCCGGAGGAGCTGGCCGCCGTAACGCAGGAACACCTGCACGTAGCCCTTGGCCCAGCGCAGGCGCTGGCGGCAGGACTGGCGGAAATCGGTGGGCTGTTCGTCATAGAGCACGGCGCTTTCGCAGATGGCGATCTTCTCACCCCGGAGAATGTGGTATACAGAGAACTCGATGTCCTCGGTGAGCAGGTAGAAGCGCCAGCCGTGGCTCTCGTTCAGAATGCGCTGGGAGAACAGGAAGCCCGTTCCGCCCACGGCGGCGCTGCTGCCCAAGCGGGTGCGCGCACCGTTGAGATAGCGGCTCTCCCGCAGAAACCACAGGGCGTATCCGGCGCTGATCCAGTTGCCGCCGAAGTTCTTGCTGTTGCGGTAGCTGGTGATGATCTCGTGGCCGTTGGAGAACATCTCGTTCATCCGCTCTATGTAGTCCGGGGCGAGGATGTTGTCGGCATCGAATACAAAGTAGCCGTCAAAGCCCGCCGGGTAGTCCGCGCCGATGTGCTGGAGCAGGAAGTCCAGGGCGTAGCCCTTGCCTACGTTCAGTTGGTTGAAGCGCTCGTATACCACCGCGCCGTGACTGCGGGCGATGGCGGCGGTGCTGTCGGTGCAGTTGTCCGCCGCCACGAACACCGTGACCAGGGACATATCGTAGGTCTGCGCCCTCAGACTGTCCAGCAGGCCGGAGATAACATTCTCCTCGTTCCGGGCGGCGATGAGCACCGCGTAGCGGTGGGCCTTGGACGGGGAGGCCAAAGGCTTCGACTTTTTGGCCAGCACCAGGGGGATGTAGAGGAACTGGTATGTGTAGCAGATGAAAAACAGCGCCGAGATAACGGCGTTGATGGTACGCAGCGTGGTCTCCATAGAGGCACATCCTTTCGTTTCTTTCTGCCTCTATGGTAGTGAAAGCGGGATTAAGAAACAAGCAGGCGGAAGATTAAGGTTTCCTTAAGAAATAAGCGTGCCTTACGGCAGATTGGAGGGAATGATGAGCAAAAATGAAAACAGGCTGAACTTTTCCCAAAGCTGTATGCTTTGCACCGCCGAAGTTAATAAGGCTTTTCCCAAAGCGCATTCTGTCGGAAACGGCTTACTACATCAGAACGGACATGACAGTCAAAAGAATCGCCAGAAATGCAAAGCTGATCCCGGAAAACAGGAGAAGAAAACTCTTTCCGCCATTGGGAACACGGCACGTATATTCCCGAAATGTAATGAGGCTTGCAAGAGAAGCCACCAGCGTCCCTGCACCGCCCACATTGACGCCAACCAGAAGAGCGCGGGCATCCTGTGTGAAGCGACTGAGCAGAATGGCGGCAGGGACATTGCTGATGATCTGGCAGGTGAGCGCGGAGATCAGCATCGTTCCGTGGGACAAAAGGCGGGCGAACAGCACCCGGACGGATTCCATCCGGGCAAGATTGCCGGAAAAGGTGAAGAAAGCGGCGAAGGTAGCCAGCAGTCCCCAGTCTACGGTCTTCAATGCGTGCCGATCCAGTAACCAGAGTACCAGAACAATGACAGTCAGGCCAAGAACATAGGGTGCCAGCCGCAGCACCATGGCAACGGCTAAACAGAACAGTCCGCCATAGACGGCAGCCTGGCGGGAGTCTACTGCGACCTGCACTTCCGGCACAGAAAGCCGGTCTTTGGGAAATGCCAGGCAACACAAGAGAATGAGAATGGTAGACAGAATGAAGGGCGGCAGCATTGCCGAAAAGAACATCCTTGCGGAAAGATCGTAATAGCTGAAAAGATAAAGATTCTGCGGATTTCCGAAGGGCGTGATCATTCCGCAGAGATTGGCGGCGCAGTTTTGCAGAATGAACAAGAGCGCGGCGTGCTTTTCCTGACCGGTAGAGGAAAGGACAAACCAGCCAAGCGGCAGAAATGTCAGCAAGGCGGTATCATTGGTCAGAAGCATAGACCCGAACATGGTGATGACCACCAGTGCTGTGCATACGCCCCGAACCGTGGAAAAGGTGTGCACCATCCGCTGCGAAAGAGCGGAAAAGATCTGCAGGTCTCGCAGAGCACCTACCACCGCCAAAACACTAAACAGACAGGAAAGCGTTTTGAGGTCGTAATAGCCTAAGTAGTCCCTGTCGGGAGGGACAAAGAACGCCGTTGCAGCCGCAGCCAGCAGTGAAATGGCCAGCATAGCATTGGTACGGCACCAGCATTGAATCTTGCGCATAAAAAAATCCCCTTCGCGTGAATATTTCCGTGAAGAAGATAACACATTTCGGGATGATTTACAATGAAGTTCTATTAACCCGGCAAACACCAAACGGCAACGCAAATCGGCGCATATTTTGCGCTGCTGGAAACAATAAAAAGGTATCAAAACGAAGGCATAGAGCCACCGGGCGGAGCGCAATGCTCCCGCCAGGTGGCTCTGCATGTTTTCGGTATGGGTCAAAATGTGGGTCAAAGCGTTTTCAGCGCATCAAGAAACGGCGGCAGAACATCGTAGATGATCGCACATATGACGGTCCAGTTGGTATCCTCGTAATGATGCACCAACCTGTGCCGCAAGCCCGCAATTTTCACCCACGGAATGTCGGGATGCTGCGACTTAAAATTCTCCGTCAAGTTGGCGGCGTGCTCGCCGATGTTATAAAGAGGCGTTGTGACAGTCCATTGAATGGTTTCCTCCGCGAAGATCCTATCCGGAGTGATACCTTCTTCCGACACATAGCGCAGGAGCTTTTCCACAGTCTCCCGCATTTTCGCAATTCTCTGCTGTTCGCTGTACTTCATGCGATCTGCACCCCCTCCGCCATCACGGTGTCATAAAAAGCGGAGCCGGCGTTAAGCTCCCGCAGTTCGTACACGTCCACGGGCTTTCCTAAGGTGCGATGCAGCTCCTCCGCGATACAGAAAACATCGGTAGGGTCGAATTTGATCCCGCCAATCACAATGAGGTCAATATCGGAAGAGGCATCCGCTTCCTGCCGCGCATAAGAGCCGAACAAAATTGCACGCTCGGCATGGTATTTTTTCAGCAGCCGCCGCACGGCGGTAAAAACTTCGTCCTGCGTATAGACCCTGTCAGACATTTGCTTCGCACCTCCTTCGATGAATTTGAATGTTCCCTACCATGCAGTATACCACAAACATGGGGATTTCACAAGTGCTTACGATGCCCACATCTTGCGCTGCTGGAAACAATAGAAGAGCATAGACGGCCTCCCCTCAGTTCCGTGAGCATTTCTCCGCATCGATGGCAAGCACCACCATCAGCGCGTACAGGGAGTTTTCCTCGTCTGCCACGTCGATGACGTAGGTATCTGTCCAGTGGAACAGCTCTTTGGACACCAAGGCCACCTGCTGTCCCGCTGCGTCCACGATGGCGTAGTCCCACTCCATGAAGCTGCCCTCCACCCGCCAGCCGTTGAAGTCCAGCGTGAACGACGGTCGCAGGAACGTGAACTCTTTGCGGATGGTGCCCACGCACTGCTCCCCAATGTACAGGTCAAACTTGGAAAGGAAGGTGAACACCTGCTGCTGTACTGTGGCGATGTGCTGCCCCATAGGGTCGAGGATATGCAGACAGTGTCCCCACGACAGCTTGCCCTCCACTGTGAAAGCCACCGCGCCGTTCCCGTCCATGTGGTAAATATCGTAGCTGTCGAACCATGAAAACATCCGCTGCTTGAAATAGAGCTTCATGCCCATGCACCTCGCTTTCTGCCCCTATTGTACCAGCCGCTGCGGAAATGCGCAAGCGTTCGTGGAGGGTCAGTCGTTTTTGTTCGCCGCCACCAGCTTAATGATGGCCCACGGGATGCAGACCGGCCCGGCGATAAGCCCCACCATCCACTTGCGCAGAATGATGCTGCCGATATCACCCACCATGACGTAGTGGGCGTAGATAGTGCGGTTCACCGCCCAGTAGCCCACGAGGCTGTACAAAATCGCCAAAACAGTTTCCATGAAAATACTCCTCTCCGTATCTTGATACCCGCAGTATAGCGCAGCGGCTGGACAGGCATTGTCCTTTCCAACAAAAAGTTCCGCCGGTGCAGTCGC
>UMGV01084431.1_pt1 | contig 10075 bp, 9 predicted proteins | sample 1965361 | NCBI WGS metagenome assembly UMGV01 (sample SAMEA4836081, study PRJEB28245) | human gut metagenome | biome: gut microbiome; material: fecal sample | place: Denmark | collected 2008
GGCTGAGATCGGCATGAGCACCGAGGGCTACGAGTGGTATCTGGAGCTGCGCAAGTACGGCACGGCCCAGCACGCGGGCTTTGGCCTGGGCTTCGAGCGCCTGGTGATGTACCTGACCGGCATTTCCAACATCCGCGACGTGCTGCCCTTCCCCCGCACCTGCGGCGGTTTCTGATCGCACCCGCCCACCCTTGACGCCCCTTGACCGGGCATGGAGAAAAACATGGAAGCTGAATTGTTCAAAACCATCGCCCACGTTGCCCCGCCGGAGCAGATTCCCGCAGGCAAGTGGCTGACCACCCTGAATGCCCTGCTGAAGCGGGATATGCAGGGCGGCATGGATTGGCTGAGCCAGTGCAAACAGGCCCTGATCAAGTGGAGCGACCGCCCCCAGATGGAGGGCACCGTGGCCGGGGCCTATCTGTGGGACGGCACCGGCGAAACCCGGCTATATCTGCTGTTTACGGACGGCCAGCGCCAGGGCGGCATGAAAAACCTGTACGCGGCGGTGTGCGCCCCCAGCGAGGGGCTGATCTGCCGCCCTCTGAGCCAGGAAGAGCACGATTTTGTGCGCCAGCTCATCCGTTTTGAGCTGACCGAGGGCTTCGTGATCCCCCGCATCATCTACGCCTATTCCGACGCAATTCCCCAGGACGTGTGGTTCTGGTGATGTGGGTAGTCTGGTAAAGCGTAAGGTCCCTTGTGGTCGCACCTGCTGTACGCTCCCTATTTGTACATTCACAAATAGGAAATAGACGATAAAAACCGGCAGCTGCCAGAGAGAATTTCTCTCCGCGCAGCTGCCGGTTTTGGTTTATTTGCTTTTTATTTGGAAAGCCCGTGGTTCGTCAGGAATCAGAACCGCCGCAAAAAGGCCAAGCCTTCCCCTCGAGGGGAAGGTGGCACGGCGAACAGCCGTGACGGATGAGGTGGGGCGCAAATCAGCACAATGAACCTATCGTGTGCAGTTTTCTGGATTTTTGCGCCGATTTAGCCGCTTTACATGCTTTACCATCACACCAAACTGTCATACTAATCCTGTTATCTTGCTAGCTCTTCAGCTCAATGGGTGTGGCACCACTCTGTTCGATGGCTGCTTGTATTTCAGGGGATGCAGTTAGAAATCCACGTACCACTTGACTTCGTCCAGTGGTGTTCCGTCCTTCCACAACATCTGAGCCAGTTCTCGGTCCGCTCCCGTTCTCAACGTTGCGTAGTAATTCTGGAATTCCTTCTCGTCCTTCTCCGTCCGATTGCGCAAGATTTCCGATCTGGCCGCCTTGTCCGTCATAGCTTGCACCTCCTGTGTAGGCTTCATTGGTTCCATCATATCCTGTGTTTGTGGTACAGTCAACCACCATATAATAGCCGCATTCGCCATGGCAAAAGCCTTCCCCTCGAGGGGAAGGTGGCACGGCGCCAGCCGTGACGGATGAGGTGGGGCGCAAATCAGCACCATAACTCAACCGTAAAGGCCCAAAGCCCACCATCCCCAGGCAAACCCGGCAGCATCGTCACACAAGCACAAAACAAAAAGAAAAGGCCGTGCAACCTAACGTTGCACGACCTTTATTCTGGTGCACCATTCCCATCCAAAAACGAACCAAGTACTTCTTCTAAAGATACCGGGCGGCCGCCCTCCTGATAGTTGAAATTCACCACGATACGGTCATCGAACAGATAGATCGAGTTCACAAAACAGTCGATGACCTTTTCCTGAAAGACGATATCCGCCGGGTCGCCGTGGCGGAACTGATCGAACCAGAACAGAATCTGCTCCCGTGTGATGGGCGGCTTCTCGATCTGCTCCTGCAGAATGCTGGTTTCCAGCGCTTCCCGCTGCTGTTCCAGCTCCTCCATCCGCGCCTTGGTGGAGGGCGTCAGGATGCCCTGCTCGATGGCCGTCACCAGATTGTCGATGCGGCGCTTGACCTCTTTCAGCTCGGCCTGCAAGACCGGCAGACGGGTGTTTTCCTTGCTCTGGTATTCCAGCAGCTTGTCCGCCAGCAAGTCGATGACCCGGTCATTCAGCACCTTTTCCAGTGCCGTCTGCACCACAAACTGTTCCAGCGGCTCCTTGCGCACCGGCTTCAGGCTGCAAGCCTCCTTGCCGCTGCGTTTTCGGGTACCACATTTATAATAACAGTGGACCGTGCCCGTGTGGCTCCTGCCGCTCTCCCCTGCCATCATGGTGCCGCACTTGCCGCAGAACAGCTTGGTGGTCAGCAGGTAATGGATATCTGCCTTGTTGTGGGCCGGTGCCTGACGGTGAATCTCGCACCGGCGCTGCACTGCATCGAAGCAATCCGGGTCGATGATAGCCGGGATGGCGTCCGGGATGACGGTATCCTTGTAGCGGTATTCGCCCAGATACCGGCGGTTCTTGAGCAGCGTCTGGAAGCTGTTCTTGGTGAACGGGTTGCCCCGGCTGTTGCGGATGCCGCGTGCGTTCAGCGATTCGATGATGCTGCGGATGCTCTCCCCCGCCGCGTACCGACGGAAGGCTTCCTGCACCACCGGCGCGGTATTCGGATCGATCTGGTAGTGATGCTCGCTGTCAATGCGATAGCCCAGCGGCACCGGACCGCCGTTGAACTTTGCCTTTAAGGCATTTTCCTTGTGACCGCGGCTGACCTTCTCGGCCAGCTCCGCCGAATAGTACTCGGCCATGCCTTCCAGCAGACTCTCCAGCATGATGCCTTCCGGCGTGTTGGAGATGGGTTCTGTCACCGACACCACATGGACACGGTTATTTTTGAGGATGCGTTTATAGTGAGCCGAGTCGTACCGGTTGCGGGAAAAGCGGTCCAGCTTCCACACCAGCACCGCCTCAAAGGTGTGGGTGGCGCTGTCGTGGATCATCTGCTGGAACTGCGGGCGGCTGTCGGTCTTGGCGGACAGTGCCCGGTCGATGTAGGTCCGCACCACGGTGATGCCGTTCTGGTCGGCATATTCCTTGCATTCCCGCAGCTGGCCCTCGATGGATTCCTCCCGCTGGTTGTCGCTGCTGTAACGGGCATAGATCACGGCATTCATGGCGTGCACCTCCTTACTTGTGCTTCTCCTCTTCTCCCATATTGAGAATCATCTGTTTCAGGCGGCGGTTCAGCTCGCTGCCCGGCGTGAAGCAGGCTTCCACGAACTCGCTCCAATCCGGTTTGCGTTGCACCACTTCCTGTGCCTCCTCCGGCGTGACGCAGACATACTGCCCGCGGGGGTCCTCACACAGGCCGAAGATATAGTCCAGCGATACATTAAAATAAGTGGCATACCAGACCAGGATACGGTAGGGCGCCGCCGCCCGGTCAGTCTCGTACCGGTTGATGGCAGCCTGATTGGTGTCGGCCAGTGCCGCCAGCTGGGCCTGGGTCAGCCCCGCGTCCTTGCGCAGCACGCGAAGGCGGGTGCCTACGGATACATCCATGGAAAGACCTCCTGCAAAATTCGTTAATTCAAGTATAATCGAATTAGAGGTCTTTCGCAAGTATTTTGTTCCGCTATACACAGAAGCTACTTTTACTCCACATCTCTCACTGTCGTGATAGCCAGCGCTGCCGCCAAGCACAAGGCGGTAACACCTGCGCCATAACCAACAGCCTGCCAAGGAATCGAATACCCCCCGCCCAGAGCCAGCCAATAGGGCATAGGTGTTGCATAAAACAATAGCGCGGACAAGGGAGAAACTGCCGCCGGATCCGGGGCAGAAACGCTCACAATGACTCCAGCCAGAGTCACCACAAAGCAGAAAGTAGCCCCCGCCAATTCACTGCTGCAAAGTCGGCATACCAGCCAAACCACCGCATAGCTTGCCTGCAAAATCCAGGCGCTCTGCATCCAGAAAAACGCCGTGCGTCCCGGCTGGGAGAGGGCTCCCGTGACAACCGACAGCAGGAAATACAACACCATGTACCACCCTTGGAGCATAATCGTTTCCGCCGCAAAACTTCCAACCATATATCGGACCCGGCTTACGCCATGGGCGACCGCCAACCGGGCAGCGCCCGCTGTTTTGTTCTGGTGGAATGCCATCACCACCACGAGAATGACTGCAATCCACGCAAGGATGCCCACTGACAGCACCGTGCCGAGAGCAGCATCCGCCGCGCTTCCCACTGGCAACGAACCGCCGGGAAAAATGCCTACCCGCCTGCCGTCTGCCCAAGTAGCGTCCACAATGCGGGATTCACTGACTCCCAGAGCAAACGCCATGCACAGCAGACTGAACAGAGCCAGCATTCCTGGCAGGCGAGTGCAGCGAAGGGCATACAAAGCTGCGGAGAAAGTGCTGGCCCGGTGCATTCCCTGTCGAGCGGCAGATTTTTCCCTACGCCGCAGGACTGCGTGCGCCTTTCTGGCACTGCGCTGCTTTCCGGCATCCGGACGGTGAAGTGCCATCCATCCCAGCCCTGCCGCCACAGCAAGGGCCACAATCACCCAAGCTACAAATTCGACACAAAACTGCGGCGTGATGTTCAAAGCACACAGCCGGGACCAGTAATAGGTGGGCATAGCCTTAGCCGCCAGTTGTATCAGAAAAGGCTGAGTAGAAAAATCTTCATACTGTACCTGATAAAGCAGCACTCCTGCCAACGGCAGAATACTGGTCACCAGTGCCGCGGCAGCATGGTTTTTCAGCCAGAGTGTAAGGACCGACGCCAATGCCAGGAAAGCCCCCAGCACCAGAAGATTTCCCACCGATACTGCGCAGAACAACAGAACTGTTCCGAGCGCGGGCGCAATTCCCATCTGGATGGCTGTGATGATAAAGCAGATTCCGTAAAAGGCCAGCTGCAAAAGCAGGCAGAAACCGCAGACCACCCCGAATTTGGCGCTGTATAGAGTGGACAACCGTCCTCCATGACTGACGAACAATTCATCGGTGCGTGCCCGGCGCTCCGACGCGAATTGCGCCACACACAGATTGACGGGGATCAGCCAGCTGAACACTGTCAGGCTCTGAGAGCTGCGCACCAGCTGCAAGCCGGACCGCCCACTTCCCATCGCCACATCCTTGAAAAATCCGATGGAGTCAAGCGGGTTCAGAAGATCACCCGCCACCATAAAATACATGGTCCCACTGTTGGCAAACCACAGCAGCACCAGAACAAACCCCAGCAAAGCCCATAGCTGTGCTTTTGCATGGAACAGTTTGACTCCTTCCGCTTTAGCCTGCATCGGCATGGCTGTCACCTCCCACCAAGGCCGTGAAATATGCCTCCAGCCCTTCGCTGCGCACTGCCAGTTCCTGCACATGCAAGCCATTCTCCATTAGCACACCGGAAGCTGTCGCTGCTGCCTCGTTTCCTACCGGGGACAAGCGCAGCCCCTCCACTGTTGCCTGACAGATAGCTTCCGGAAACATCTTGCGGAGGATGTCTACCGCCCGTCGGTCATTGTCCGTACGGACTAACAGATACTTGCTGCAGCGGGCGTCCAGTTCTTCTGCCGTCAGTTGTTCCAGCAGCTGCCCATTATGTAAAATACCGTAGCTTGTCGCAAGCTGGTGCAACTCGCTGAGGATATGACTGGACAGCAGAATCGTCATCCCCTGTTCCCGGTTCAGTTTTTCCAGAAGATGTCGCAGTTCCTGTATCCCCATCGGGTCCAGTCCATTGAGCGGTTCGTCCAGTACCAGAAATTCCGGTTTCCCCAAGAGAGCAACCGCCAGCCCCAGCCGTTGGCGCATCCCCAGCGAGAATTTTCCGGCAGGTTTGCTGCCAGTGTCTTTCAGACCCACCAGTTGCAGGGTGGGAGCAATATCCGCCTCATTTAACCCTTGCTGCAGGCACTGCACTTTCAGGTTTTGCCATGCGGTCAGATCCGCGTACAAGGCAGGGCCGTCCACAAGGCACCCCATCCGACGCCGCATTTCTGACTGTCGGGCAGCGTCTGCCGCACCAAATAGTAGCAGTCTGCCCCGTGTGGGGCGAGTCAGACCGCATAAAATTCGCAGCAGGGTGGTTTTCCCCGCGCCGTTTTCTCCGATCAGACCGTAGATCTGCCCGCGCGGGATTGTGATGCTCACATCCCGCAACGCCACCGTATGTCGGTATTCCTTGCAAAGATATTCCGTCGCAAAAACCGCTTCTCCGTATCCTTCCATGCTCTTCGTCTCCCTTTCATTCATATAAGCCCATTTATTTAGAAAACGATTTGGGAATGGAAATTTTTGCAATGCAAGGTATTTGGGGCAAAAGAAGCATCTCCAAGAAAAATGCCACAAGAGCCAGATGGCTCTTGTGACCCACAAACTTCACCCTTTCTTTAGCTTTTTCGTTTCCGGCACCACGCCAACTTTCAGGAAATTTTTATGATTCCTTGCTCTTTCTCATTTTTTCTTCCGCGTTTTTCCTGTTTTTCCACTCATCAAACAGCCGTTGTCCCTCTTCCGACTGGTAAAACGCCTGGATCTTTGGCAGCAGGAACCGGGCAAACCGTTCCAGCTCCTGCTGGGGCACACCGTCCTCCCGGTGCTTGGCGGACACCGCTGCCTGTGCTATTTTTTTCTCCTGCCGATCTTCCGTAGCGGCTCCTTTCTGCAGGGCTGCCCCCTGCTGCCTTATGATGTGTTCTGTCATCGATCCTGCCCCTTGGCCCTCTGGCGGCGCTGCTGACGGTTCAGCCGCTTTTCTTCCTGTTGGCGGCGGCAGATGCCCAGCACAAACGCCTGCACCTGCTCTGGTGCCACCCGCATAGCTTCCCGGTAAGGCCGTGTCTCGTTGAGCACCGCATCCAGCTGTTCCTCGCAGCGGTGGAGGCGCTGACGCACTTCCTGTTCCCTCATCGTGCTTTGCTGTAGCTGCATCTGCAGACTGCGGTTTTCTGCCTGCAGTTTGCCGCTGGCTTTTGCCATCTCACACAGCGTCTGAAAATCTTGCACCGGTAGTTCAACCCGCTTTTCCAGCACGCCTTTGGTTTTGGCCCGCTGCTCGATGTCCGCCACATCGCGGATCGACCCGGAAATGTTCTTCACCTGGGAGATAAGCTCCTTCCGCTGGCCTTGCAGATGTTTGGTCTGGTCAAACAGTTCTGCCACTGTCTGGCGGTCCTTCTGGACCTTATATTCCAGTACGTTCAGGTGTTCGACATCGCTGCCCTGTACACCACGCTCAAAGTCGGTAAACCCCGCCTGCCGCATATGCTCGAAGAATTGCGTCTGCAGCAGGCTGTAAGAACTTACCAACCGGGGCTTGCCGTTCTTTTTCAGCACAGGCTGTCCCTGTTCGTCGGTCATGGGGACCATCGGCCACTTTTTGCTGTGGCTCACCTGCATGATCGTCTCCCGCACGGTACCCCGCAGCGCCGGGTCCTTGCACCGTTTGGACCAGCGGATCTGCTTTTCCACCACCGGCAGGTAGACAACATGGAGGTGATAGTGGAACACATCCCTTCTCAGCCGGTCACTGGCTTCCCGGTTGCGCTCGTCGGCGTGCATGACTGCCGAGATGATGTACTGTTCCCCGCCTGCGATCCCCTTGGCCAGCTCGTACACCTCGGCGTAGAATTGCTTGGCGTACTCATAGCCGCCGTGGGTCTCGAAATAGTCGGTGTTCACATCAAACACCAGCTCATCAAAGACGTAGGCATCCGGTTTCAGACCTCGGGTGGAAACGACACCTTCTTCCACCATCCGGTCAAATTGCTGGGCATAAGTAGCTGCCTCGCAGGTTTTGAAGGTCACATTGTTGCGGCTGTATGCCAGCAGCACATCCGGGTTGGAGTACACTTCGTTCTTGCGTTCGTTGTGCCGTTCCCGCACCGAGATGGCATTTTTACGGTAGCGCTCATTGCGCACCACGGTCCGATGGATTTTGCTGATAGGCGACTCCTTTCTTGGGTACGGTTCTGCTGCGGATGGGGTACGCAGATGCTTTGGAAAGCATCTGACCCACTATGACACTTTCCGGCGCTGCCGGCAAAGTGCCAGTGGGCCCGCTGCGGCGGGAGGGATTGGGATACGGCTGCCAACCAAAATCGGTGTGCCATTTTTTCCCGGTTGAGCCGCCGTCGTAGCGGTTACTACGTCTGTGGTTACCTCTGGAAGCCACTCACCATAGCCTTTGCTCACCTTTTGCAAAACGCGGGGTGTGGAATTCTTTCTCTATCTCTCTTTTAGTTAGATATATCCTTCTATCTTTATCGTGTCGGTTTTTCCGACGGGTCGGTGTCGGCAAATCCGTCAGCTGCCTGTCCATTTTTCTGACAGGTCGGAGCGGAAATTCCGACGGGTGGTTACAGCTCGTTAGGTTCCTTGGGCCGGGGCAGGTTGAGGTAATACCGCCGGGCCTTTCCGTTTGGCTGTCCCGGCACCGGCTCCAGCAAACCACAGCGTTCCAGAGCGGCAAACAATCCGGCAGCCTTCTCCCGCTGGCAGTGCAGAAGCCGTCCGGCACTGGCCCGTGAAAGGCTCACACAGGGCCTGCCGTTGGCTTTCCAGTGCCCGGTGGTATCCTGGGCCGACAACCGCAGCAGCCCCAACAAATGGCCGTACAGCAGCTTGCTTTCGCCGGGAAGTTCCCGGTAAGGTTCTTCCGACAGAAGGCTGGACGGGATCATCAGGAACCCATCGATACGGTTCAGGTTTTCCTCTGCGGGAACGAGTTCATGGTTCAGATGGCACCTCCTTGGGTTATGGGTTGGTGACGGACTTTGGCTTCTGGCATCCCTCTTTTCCGGTTGGTTTTGTCCTTAAAAGATGTTTGATTATTCCATTATAGATTTTTCCGACACATACAGCATATAACGGCTTGCAGTCAGTTTCAAGATGTGTTAGACTGTTTTCATGTTGGATGATTCACACGTTTCTCTAAACTGTAGCCGAAACACGGCAAAACACAGAGCCATTTTCCGCCAACTATGCTCCAACACAGGATGGTGACAAATTTTGAACTACCAGACGTACCTTTTCTTTGAAGGCCGCACCGAATATGTCCAAGGATACGACACGCCCCAACATACGTATCCGCTGGGCTCCCTGGTGTTCGGCGTCCTGGACCTGGATACCGCCCCCTATCTGGAACGGGGCCGCACATTGCTGGAAAAATTCCGGGGTGTAGAATTCTCGGAAGATCAGACCATGCAGCAGAGTTTGGCAGCCCCCGACACCTGTGTGTATTACCATGTGGCTTCCTTTTACCATGATTTTTCCACCGCTGTGCGGCAGGTTTCCCCTGCTCTGTTTGATCTGGTGGAAGGCTACACGCTTGCCAACTTCCGTCGCAATGAGCGGGAACTGAAAGCTACCCAACATAGCCTGTGGCGATTTATACAGACTAAAAAAAATGACAGTTCGTATACATTTGATGAATTGCGCGCCAGAATGTCCCACCTCGGCGAATTGACCTTGACCAGTGACATCATGGAAGGGTTCTGCCGGAACTTTCCGGAGTACACCGACCAGATGAAGGTATTTATCCAACGTGAAACCGGGGACGCCTCCCTGTGCCGGACGGCGCTGTCGGTATTGGAATCCTTTGTAACCTTGCTGCAGCAGTTGGTTGACGGCAAAACAGATCTGCGCCATCTGATCGAGGTTACACTGGTAGACGAGGACGGCCGCCCCAGAACGGAGCATAGCCAGCGACCTTCGGAGCTGCTGGTAGAACTGGCCGAAAATGGCGATCCGACCTACCAGAAATACCACAAGCTGGAGGACGACATCCATATCCAGACCCGTTACAAACGGCCTGCAGACAACAAAAAAGGCGGCATTTCTGCCGCCACGTTCTACGCGAGCGATACGCTGCCCGCGTTACTCTTTTTGGAATTTATACAGATGTGTGCCCAGGATCTGCCGGTTGCCGTCTGTGAAAGCTGCCACCGGCTGTTTGTTCCCTTCTCCAGCCGCGCCAAGTATTGTGAGCGAATGCTGGACCCGGAAACCGGCGCCACCTGTAAGGACATTGCCGCCAAGCTGGCCTATGCCGAGGAACTGAAGGCCAACAAAGCCAAGGAACTCTACAACAAGATGCGCAACCGCTACCAGATGCGCTGCGCCCGCGCCCCCGACAACCAGAAAATGCGGGATGATTACAACGCCTGGCGCAAGCAGGCGCAGATGGCACTGAGTAAGTAC
>UMGV01052376.1_pt1 | contig 10054 bp, 7 predicted proteins | sample 1965361 | NCBI WGS metagenome assembly UMGV01 (sample SAMEA4836081, study PRJEB28245) | human gut metagenome | biome: gut microbiome; material: fecal sample | place: Denmark | collected 2008
ACTATGACTATCAGCGGCTGCAATATGCCGAGCAGCAGCGTAGGCACTGTGTAGTGCGAGGCCGCGGCGCGCAGCACCGTGCCGTCCGAGAGCCGGAGCGCGATGTACACCGTCTTTTCGCTGAGCGTGGCGGAGACTCGCTTGCCCTCGCCGCTGCCGGTCTGGAGCGCCTGGGCGACCTCCTCGCGGTCGGCGTGGTTCTCCATGGAGGAGGCGTCCGCGTTCGTGTCGTAGAGCACGGTGCCGTCCGAGTCTATCCAGGTGAGACGCAGGCCGTCCTGGCGGCCGAAGTTCTCAAGATAGGCCTCTCCGCCGGACTCGACGCCCGCGGCGGCCAGCTTTGCCTCAATTGCGAGCTGGGACTCCTGCCGGGCGGAGAAATAGCTGTACAGCGCGCCCATGACCAGCACGAGGCAGGCTATGAACACCGCAAAAGCCGCGAGAAAGACCGAGCGGAAAATGCATTTAGTCATGCCTCACGCCTCCATCCTGTAACCGACGCCGCGAACGGTGCCGATGGCTGCGCCCGCGTCGCCCAGCTTCTGACGGAGGGTGCGGATGTGGACGTCCACGGTGCGGGTCTCGCCGTCGTAGTCCGTGCCCCAGATCTCGCTGAGCAGCCGGTCACGCGTGAACACGACTCCGGGGCTGGCCATAAGGGCGTGCAGCAGCTCGTACTCCTTGAGCGTGAGCGTGACCTCCCTGCCGTTGGCCGTGACGCGGTGGCTGGCGGGGTCTATGGTTATGCCGTGGAACTCCATGGCGCGCTCGGTGCGCTCCGGGTTCGACCGGCGCAGCACGGCGCGCACGCGGCTGACCATCTCCATCATGCCGAAGGGCTTGACGAGGTAGTCGTCCGCGCCGGAGTCGAGGCCGTTTATCTTGTCGTACTCCTCGCCCCGCGCCGTGGCCATGATGACCGGCACCGAGCGCGTGGCGGCGTTCAGGCGGAGCTTTTTGAGTATCTCCAGCCCGTCCTCTCCGGGGAGCATGACGTCGAGGATGATGAGCTCGGCCGGGGTCTTTTTCAGCGCGGCGAAGAGCTCGGCGCCGCCCTCCACGCCCTCGGCCTCAAAGCCGGTGGAGCGCAGGGCGTAGACCTCGATGTCCCGTACATTCGCGTCGTCCTCTACACAGTATATCATCACAGCATCTCCCTGCCCTTGTAGAGCCCCGTGGCCGCAAACTCCACCCACTCGGCGATGTTCGTCGCGTGGTCGCCGATGCGCTCGAGGTACTTGGCGATCATGAGCAGGTCGAGGGCGTACTCGCCGTCGCCGGGGCGGCGGGAGAGGCGCTCTATCATGGCGCTCTTTATGGCCTTGAACACGTCGTCGGCCTCGTCGTCACGCTTGGCGACGGCGCGGGCGGCCTCCGGGTCGCGGCTGACGTAGGCGTCCACGCTGTCCGTGACCATGGCGACGACTATCTGCGCAAGAGACTTGAAGAGCCCCGCGTCCTCCTCATCGAGGGGGCCCATGAAGCCCGCGGTCTCGGCGATGTCGAGCGCCTGGTCGCCTATGCGCTCCATGTCGGTTATCATCTTCAGCGCAGCGGAGATCTGCCTCAGGTCGCCCGCCACGGGCTGCTGCTGGAGCAGAAGGCGCAGGCAGACGCGCTCTATCTCGCGCTCCTTCTGGTCTATCTCCTCCTCGAGCGCGCTTATGCGCTCCGCCTGTTTCCGGTCCGCGTCCAGGACGGAGCGGGCCGTCACCGCGATGGCCTCCTCGCAGAGCGCGCCCATGTTGATGAGCTCGCGGTTCAAGAGCGCGAGCTGTCCGTCGAATCTCTGTCGCATATCAGCCAAACCTCCCCGTGATGTAGTCCTCGGTCCGCTTGTCCTGCGGGTGCGAGAATATCCGCTCCGTGTCCCCGAACTCGACCAGCTCGCCGAGCAGGAAGAACGCGGTCTCGTCCGAAACACGCACCGCCTGCTGCATATTGTGCGTCACCATGACCACAGTATAGCGGTTTTTGAGTTCCATCGCAAGCTCCTCGATCTTCGAGGTGGAGATGGGGTCGAGGGCGCTGGTGCTCTCGTCCATGAGCAGTATGTCCGGCTCGACGGCGAGGGCGCGGGCGATGCACAGGCGCTGCTGCTGGCCGCCGGAGAGGCCCAGCGCGCTCTTGTTCAGGCGGTCCTTGACCTCGTCCCAGATGGCCGCGTCGCGCAGGCTGCGCTCCACGATGTCGTCCAGCTTGGCCTTGCCGCGCACGCCGTGGGTGCGCGGGCCGTAGGCGATGTTGTCGTAGATGCTCATCGGGAAGGGGTTGGCCTTCTGGAACACCATGCCTATCTGCTTGCGCAGGCGCGTGACGTCCACGTCCTTGCCGTAGATGTTCTCGCCGTTATAGAACACCTCGCCGGTGATGCGCACGCCGGGCACCAGGTCGTTCATGCGGTTGAGCGTCTTGAGGAAGGTGCTCTTGCCGCAGCCGGAGGGGCCGATCAGCGCGGTTATCTTGTTGGCGGGTATCTGTATGGAAATGTCCTTGAGCGCGTGGTTGTCGCCGTAATAAAGGTTGAGCCCGCGGCTCTCGATTATCGTTTTGTCACTCATTTCGGTTCTCCCTGCTCTCAGTGTTTTTTGAGCTTTCTGCCCGCGAGCTTCGCGGAGATGTTGATTATGAACGCGATGACCAGCAGCACGACGGCCACGGCGAAGGCCTGGTCGAAGTCGGCGCGCTCCTTGGCGTAGACGTACAGCGCGACCGTGAGCGTGGCGCCCGAGCTGTCGAAGAGGTTCTTGAAGAACTCGGTGAAGCTGCTGCCGTAGTTCTGCATGAACATGCTCATGCCGGCGGTGAACATGAGGATGGCGCTCTCGCCGACGATGCGGCCGATGGCGAGGATGCAGCCGGTGACGATGCCGTCCACGCTCGAGGGCAGGACGACGGTGCGTATCATGTGCCACTTGCCGCTGCCGAGGGCGAGGGAGCCCTCGCGGTAGCTCTGCGGCACGGTCTTGAGCGACTCCTGCGTCGTGCGGATGATGGTGGGCAGGGTCATCATGACCAGCGAGAACGCGCCGGCTATCAGCGTCTTGCCCAGGCCCAGCGACTCGCAGAACACGATGACGCCGACGAGCGCGAAGATGATGCTCGGCATGCCGGAGAGCGTCTCGGTGGCGAACTCGATGGCGGAGACCAGCTTTTTGTTCGTGGCGTACTCCGTGAGGTAGATGGCGCTGCCGACGCCGAGGGGCAGGATGAATATCAGCGTGGCGATGATTATGTAGAGCGTGTTTATGAGCGCGGGGAGTATGCCCTGCACGTCGTTTATGACGCTCTCCTCGCTGGTGAGGAACTCCCAGCTCAGGCTGGGGATGCCGCGGTAGAGGATGTAGCCTATGAGGAAGATGAGCAGGGCGCAGATTATGGCGGCGGAGGCGTACAGCAGCGTGCGCATCACGATGTCGTAGGCCCTGCGGCGGGGGCTGAGCCCCTGGGTTATGGAGACGCGTTCGTTCATCAGTTGCCCTCCTTGTTCCGCTTGAGGAAGATGTTGAGCACGGCGTTTATGAGCATGATGAAGAGGAAGAGCACGAGGCCGATGGAGAAGAGGGCCTGACGGTGCAGGTCCCCGGCGTAGCCCATCTCGCCGGCGATGGCGGTGGTGAGGAACTTGACGCTGGAGAGCAGGCTCGGCATGTTGGCGACGTTGCCTGCGACCATGAGTATGGCCATGGCCTCGCCTATCGCGCGGCCCACGCCGAGGACGACGGCGGCGGCGATGCCGCTCTTCGCCGCGGGGGTGGAGACGCGGAAATAGGTCTCGAGCTCCGTTGCGCCGAGGGCAAGGGACGCCTCCTCATACTCGCGGGGCACGGCGTCGAGCGCGGTCTCGGAGACGGAGATGATGCTGGGCAGTATCATGACGGCCAGGACCACGACGGCGGCCAGCAGGCTGTCGCCCGCGGGCAGGTCGAAGACCTTGCGTATCGCGGGCAGGAGCACCATCATGCCCACCAGACCGTAGACGACGCTGGGGATGCCGGCCAGCAGGTCGACCACCTCGCGGATGACGGCCGCCACCTTGCGGTTCGCCACCTTGGAGAGGAACACGGCCATCAGAAAGCCGATGGGCACGCCGATTATTATGGCGCCGGCGGTGCCGTAGATGCTGGTGAGGATCATGGGCAGGATGCCGTAGGAGGGGCTGCCGCTCTTGTTGGCGGGGTCCCAGTTCGTGCCGCCCAGGAAGTTGAACAGGCCCACCTCACGAATGGCGGGGATGCCGGAGACTATCAGGTATATCGAGATCACGAGCACAAAGGCGACGGCCACGAGCCCGCAGATGAGAAACAGCGCGCGCATGACGTTTTCCAGGGCGTCCTTCGCCCGGTGCTTCGAGTCTATGCGCTCCGCGGCCTGCTCCTGCGCGGCAGCGGCGGGGTCATTCTTCGGCATGCGCTCCTTGGTCCTGAGCTTCACTTTGCCGCTTCCTCCCTTCGGTGTTATGACTTGGTTCAAAGCTGTTTACCTCTTTCTCTTTCAGGGGTGGATCTGACAGAAGTTCACGCGCCGGGTCTGAGCGCCTGTCAGATGCACCCCTCACGACAGGGCAATAGGCCCCCGGTGTGGGGGCCTTTGCCTTTATTCTGCGCTGGCTCAGCCGTTGGCGGAGACGGCGCCGGCGGCGGCGATGATGTCGGCGACATCAGCGCTCATGGCGTAGTTCAGGAAGGCCTGGGCGGCCTCGGAGAGCTCGGTGCCCTCGACGGTGACGATGACGAAGGGGCGCTGGATCGGGAAGCTGCCGTCCGCGACGGTCGCCTCGGTGGGGGCCACGCCGTCAACGCTCACAGCGGAGACGGTCTCATCGACAGCGGAGAGGGAGGCGTAGCCGATGGCGTTCGGGTTGGAGGCGACATTGCCGATTACGTCGCCGGTGGAGGAGTACTCGTTGAGGTAGGCGCACTTGTCCTGGATGCCGAGGATCTCCTCGAAGGCGCTGCGGGTGCCGGAGGCGCTGTCGCGGCCGAACACGGCGATCTCGGCGTCCTCACCGCCGACCTCGCTCCAGTTGGTGATCTCGCCGGTGAAGATCTTGGCTATCTGCTCGGTGGTGAGCTCGGTCACGGGGTTGGCGGGGTTGACGACGACGGCGACGCCGTCCTTGGCGATGACGTTCTCAACGGCGCCTTCAGCCTTCTCGTCGTCCGTCAGGGCGCGGCTGGAGAGGCCGAGGTCGCAGCTGCCGGCCAGCACGCCGCTGATGCCGGAGCCGGAGCCGGAGCCGTTGTAGTTGACGGTCACGCCGGGCTGCACGCTCTTGAAGCCCTCGATAAGGGCGAGCATGACGTCGTTCATGGAGGTGGAGCCGTCGGTGTTCACGATGCCGGTGAGCTCGATGGGCTCGCTGGAGGGAGCTTCGCTTGCGGGGGCCTCGCTGGCAGGGGCCTCGGAGGCGGGGGCTTCGGAGGGGTCGGAGGCGGGCTCGCCGCAGGCGGCCAGCAGGCCGAGGCAGCAGACCAGTGCCAGAGCTATCGCGAGAGTCTTTTTCATCTTTTCAAATTCTCCTTATATGTATTGTCGCGCGGGCGTTTCCGCCCTGCATCATGGAGAATAATGAGCCCGTGTAAAATGAAAAAGCCCCGGTGTGTTAAATCGGGGTAAAGTTAAAAGTTTAATTTTTCTCTAATCCACGCGCGCTAAAATAGGCTTTACAAGATGTGCGCGTTGACGCGGGGCGTCCCGGATGTTAGAATACAAGATGTTGGATGACGCGGCTTTGCGCGCTTTGCAAGGGGTTTGAGCGATGGATAAAAAGAGCGGCGGCTCGTTTATGCAGAAGGTCGCGGCGGTGATCGTGGACAGGAAGACGTTTTTCTTCCTCACCTTCATCGTCATGGCCATTTTCTGCGTTTTTTCCCGCAACTGGGTGAACGTCAACGACGACATAACGAGCTATCTCGCCAAGGACACCGAGACCCGGCGGGGTCTTGACATCATGGAGTCGGAGTTCACCACCTTTGCCACGGCCAACGTCATGGTCTCGAGCATCACCTATGACGCCGCGGAAAAGCTGGCGCCGAAGATAGGCGCCATAGACGGCGTCCACTCCGTCGAGTTCGACGCCACGGAGGCCCACTACAAAAACGCCTCCGCCCTCTTCGCCGTCACCTTCGACGGGGACACGACCTCCGAGGTCAGCGAGAAGGCCATGGACGAGATAAAGTCCCTGCTCGCCGGCTATGACACGTACATAAGCTCCGAAGTGGGCAACCCCATGGAGCAGACTATAAAATCCGAGATGGTGGTCGTCCTCGGCATCGCCGTCTTCATAATCATCGCCGTCTTGCTCTTCACGTCCAAGACGTACATGGAGATACCGGTGCTGCTCATCACCTTCGGCGCGGCGGCGCTGCTGAACATGGGCACGAACTACTGGTTCGGCACCATCTCCTACGTCACGGACTCGATAGCGGTCGTGCTGCAGCTGGCGCTGGCCATAGACTACGCCATCATCCTCTGCCACCGCTACACGGAGGAGCGCGAGCACCTCGAGGCGCGCGACGCCGCCGTCGCCGCCCTCTCCAAGGCCATACCCGAGATCAGCGCCTCGAGCCTCACCACCATCTCCGGCCTCGCGGCGCTGACGCTGATGCACTTCCGCCTCGGCTACGACATGGGCATCGTGCTCATAAAGGCCATAGTCATGAGCATGCTCTCCGTGTTCCTGCTCATGCCGGGACTGCTGGTGCTCTTCTCCAAGCTCATAGACAAGACCCACCACCGCAGCTTTGTGCCCAAGATCTCGCTCTGGGGCAAGCTGACGGTCAAGACCCGCTATGTCATACCGCCGCTGTTCCTTATAATCGCTGCGGCGGCTTTCGTGTTTGCAAACCGCTGCCCCTACGTCTACGGCTACAGCACCCTGGACACGGTCAAGCAGAATGAGAGCAAGATAGCCGACAAGATGGTGGCCTCCACCTTCGGCACGGACAACCTCGTCGCCATGCTGGTGCCCTCCGGCAGCTACGAAAAGGAGGCCCAGCTCCTCAACGTCATCTCCGCCCAGCCCGAGGTCGAGAGCGCCATGGGCCTTGCGAATATCGAGGCCATGGACGGCTACACCGTCACCAGCGCGCTGACGCCCAGGCAATTCGCCGAGCTCACCGACCAGGACATAGAGGCCGCCCGGCTGCTCTACGCCGCCTATGCCGTGAACGAGAAGGACTACGGCCAGATCGTCTCCTCCATCGACGACTACACCGTGCCGCTGGTGGACATCGTGCTCTTCCTGCGCGACCAGGAGAACGCGGGCTACATCACGCTCGAGCGCGACATGAGCGACATGCTCGACGAGATGTGCGCCGAGCTGGAGTTCGGCCTCGCCCAGCTCGAGGGCGAGAACTGGTCCCGCTTCGTCATCTATCTGAACCTCCCCGAGGAGTCCGAGGAGACCTATGAGTTCCTCGACACGCTCCACGGCATCGCCGGGGCGTATTACAGCGACTGCGTCCTCGTCGGCGAGAGCGTGAACGCGCGCGACCTGCGCTCCTCCTTCTCGACGGACAACCTGCTCATCAGCATACTCTCGGCGCTCTTCGTCGTGGTGGTGCTGCTCTTCACCTTCCGCTCCGTGGGCCTGCCGCTGCTGCTCATGATCGTCATCCAGAGCAGTATCTGGATAAATTTCTCCGTGCCCTATCTCACGAGCTCGAACCTCTTCTTCATCTCCTACCTCATCGTCAGCGCCATACAGATGGGCGCGAACATAGACTACGCCATCGTCATCTCCAGCCGGTATCTGGACCTCAAGAAGTCCATGCCCATCAAGGAGGCCATGATCGAGACGCTCAACCAGGCCTTCCCGACGATAATCACCTCCGGCGCCATGCTGGCTTCGGCGGGCCTCATCATCGGGCGCATGACCTCGGACAACACCATCTCGTCCATAGGCACCTGCCTTGGACGCGGCACGATAATCTCCATCTTCCTCGTCATGGGCGTCCTGCCGCAGATTTTGCTGCTGGGCGATATCCTGATAGAAAAGACCGCCTTCGCCATAAAGGCCCCCGAGATAACGCATGTCGAGGGCAGCACGATACGCCTGCACGGACGAGTGCGGGGTCAGATCTCCGGCTTTGTGGACGCCGACATCCAGGGCGTGTTCCAGGGCAGCCTGCACGCCATGGTCGAGTCCGGCGCCATAGAGGTGGACGAGACAAGGGCCGAACTCCCGCCGGGTGACGACACGACACCTGCGGACGACCGAGGGGAGGACACTAGCAATGAGGACTAAAAAGGCGCTGTCGCTGCTTCTGAGCCTGCTGCTCGTGCTGGGACTGCTGTCCGGCGCGGCGGGCGCGCTCGCCGAGGACGCGGCGCAGACCGGCGTCACCTATTACATAAACGGGCTGGAGGACCTCCTCAAGCTCGCGGACAACTGCGCCGTGGACACCTATTCAAAGGACGTCACCGTCATACTCCAGACGGACATCGACCTCACGGGCTCGGAGTTTTCCTCCATCCCCACCTTCGGCGGCGTGTTCGAGGGCGGCGGCCACACGATATCGGGCCTGAACCTCACGGCGAACCGCTCGCACACGGGCTTTTTCCGCTACATCCAGCCCGGCGCCGAGGTCAAGGAGCTCAACCTCGCGGGCAGCGTCTCGCCCGGCGGCTCCGCCGAGTACGCGGGCGGCCTCGCGGGCAACAACGCCGGCACCATCCGCGACTGCTCCTTCAACGGCACGGTAGAGGCCCTGACCTCCACCGGCGGCCTCGTCGGCGCGAACGAAAAGACCGGCGTCATCGAAAACTGCCGTGTCTACGGCACCGTCACCGGCCAGCACTATACCGGCGGCATCGCGGGCCAGAACCTGGGCAGCATCGTCCGCTGCGTGAACACCGCCGCCGTCAACACGACCAGCCAGGAGATAAACACCGACCTCTCCGGCCTGAGCATCACGAACCTCGACTCCACCACCGAGCTCATCAACGACTACACCGACACCGGCGGCATCGCGGGCTTCTCCTCCGGCACCCTCAGCGCCTGCATGAACACCGGCGCCGTGGGCTATGAGCACATGGGCTACAACATCGGCGGCATCGTCGGGCGTCAGTCCGGCTTTGTTGAAAACTGCACCAACAGCGGCAGCGTCCTGGGCCGCAAGGAGGTCGGCGGCATCGTCGGCCAGATGGAGCCCTACCTCTCGCTCGACCTATCCGCCGCCTCGGCCGAGAACCTCTCTGCCGAGCTCTCCAAGCTGCACGACCTCCTCGACGTCGCGCTGCTGAACGCGGGCGACTCCTCCACCAACATCACCAACCGGCTCAACTCCGTCTCCGGCTACATGGGCAGCGCCTCGGACGACCTCGCCTACATCGCGGGCGAGACGGTGGACTTTGTGGACAACACCGTCGCCTCGCTCAACGACATCCTCAGCCGCATAGACTACGTCTCCGACGGCGCGCCGTACATCCTCGGCGACGTGGAGACCGCGGGCAGCCACATCTCGGACGCCATGGGCTGGCTCGCCGAGGTGAACCGCGACCTCTCCGTCATCACCCACATGCAGGGCAGCAGCTATGACGAGACGAGCCACCGCCTGCTCTCCGTCACCACCGGCACCGGCGGCTATGCCCGCGCCGACACCACGAACCCCGCCGCGGGCAGCCTCGTCACCGTGACCCTCACGCCCGACACGGGCTATGAGGTAGGGCGCATAGAGGTCGTCGACGCCGACGGCGCCAGCGTGCCCTATGACTACGACCCCGCCGCCGGGACCGTGACCTTCACCATGCCCGTCCTCTCCGGCGACCCCGTGAACGACCCGGTGAACGCCCGGGCCAAGAACACCGTAGTGCGCGTGGCCTTCGCGCCCACGGCGACCTATTTCGAGGATACGCAAAGCCCCGTCAGCATCGCCACCAGCGCGGGCGGCACGGTCACGGCCACCCCGGGCTCCAGCGGCATATACGTCCTCGACATCAGCCCCAACGACGGTTACGAGCTCGCCTCCCTCTCCGTCACGGACGAGAGCGGCGCTGCGGTGCCCTATGAGCGCATCAATGACCTCGGCACGCAGTACGCCTTCACGCT
>UMGV01080226.1_pt1 | contig 10027 bp, 6 predicted proteins | sample 1965361 | NCBI WGS metagenome assembly UMGV01 (sample SAMEA4836081, study PRJEB28245) | human gut metagenome | biome: gut microbiome; material: fecal sample | place: Denmark | collected 2008
ATTGCGTTAGTCATGCGATTGGTACGCAGTGAAATGTTTGAAGTCATGCGCACGGATTACATTCGTTTTGCACGGGCCAGGGGCGTACCGAAACGAAAAATCTTCTTTAGACATGCGTTGAAAAATACGCTGTTGCCGGTGATTACGATCACGGGACTCCAGATCGGAGGCATCATCGCCTTTTCGATCGTGACCGAAACCGTTTTCCAGTGGCCGGGTATGGGTCTGCTGTTTATACAGGCGGTTCAGTTTGCAGATATTCCGGTCATGGCAGCCTACCTCTGTCTAATTTCTCTAATTTTTGTCGTCATCAACCTCATTGTTGACTTGCTCTACTTGGCAGTGGATCCGAGGCTGAAATCAGATGCAGCAAGCAAGGAATAAAAATGAACAGTGTTAACTTAGATAATTTTGCAGATCCTTTTTTCCTTGGAGAAACGAAGGAAGAACTGCGTCGTATTCGTCAGGATTTTCACATTCATCCCGAAATCGGCCTGATAACGCCGAGAACTTCCCGCATCATTGCTGATTTACTGAGAAAGTACGGGGTCGATGAAGTTCACGAAGGCATCGGAGGTGACGGCGTGGTAGGCGTCATTTACGGAAGGCTTCCAGGAGAGGCTTCCGTCGGCCTGAGAGCGGATATAGATGCACTGCCCTTAAAGGAATTGTCCGATCATGACCACGTATCTCAAGTCGAAGGCGCAATGCATGCCTGCGGCCACGACGGTCATGCGGCAGCATTATTGGGTGCGGCTAAGAAACTCGCTTGCGAGAGAAATTTCGGAGGTAAAGTTGTTTTAGTTTTCCAACCCGGAGAAGAGGGATGGTCCGGTGCTAAGCACATGATGGAAGACGGGCTTTTTGAACGTTTTCCGATGCAGGAAATTTATGCCCTCCATAATTCTTCTGCGATTGAACCGGGACGAATCGCTTTGAATTACGGCGCGATGCAGGCAGCTGCGGATGCTTTCACAATCGTCGTGAAAGGCAAAGGCGGCCATGCATCTCGTCCCAATTTAAATCACGACCCTGTGATTGCAGCCGCACACATTATCTTGGCACTCCAAACGATTGTGTCTCGAGAAGTTGATCCGTTGGAGACTGCGGTGGTTTCGTGCTGCTCTCTTCAGGCAGGCGACCCTCGTGCGCAGAGCGTTTGTCCTGATTCCTGTCAAATTGTCGGTACCGCCCGTACTTTCTCTCCAGATGTTAGGGATTTAGTGGAAAAAAGAATCGGAGAGATCAGTGCATCTATCGCCGCAGGCTTAGGCTGCACGGCAGAAACCGATTACGGCCGTTTTTATCCGCCCTGCATCAATACGCCGGAACAAGCAGCCTTTATGGCCGATGTCGCCGCCGGGTTTGTCGGTGAAGAAAATGTGGATCGCAACTATCCCAGAATGGCCGGCGGGGAAGATTTTGCCTTCATGCTGGAAAAGGTTCCCGGTGCTTACATCCGAATTGGTCAGGGCGGCGCTTCTGCGCATAATCCGTACTTTGACTTTAACGACGAGATTCTTCCTCTGGCAGCCAGCGTTATGGCGGCAACAGCCGAAAAGAGGCTTCGAAAATTAAACGGCGGAGGCGACGGTGTTAACTAAAAACAGCGGGCAGCCTTCTGCATTCAAGCGTTTTTTAGAAAGCGACTTGATGTGGAAGTTTCTGCACTCTCCGGCTGCGATCATCAGCTTTGTCATTTGCGCCGGACTCTTGCTCTCTGCTTTTTTTGCGAGCTGGATCGCACCTTACGATCCTTTTGACCTGACTTCTTTTGACTTGTCGGATGCCTTTTTGCCTCCGGCTTGGATGGAAGGAGGCAAGTGGCAGTTTTTGCTGGGAACCGACGATCAAGGAAGAGATCTGCTTTCAGCCATTTTGTACGGGCTTCGGGTTTCCTTAGAGATCGGGTTATCTTCAGTCTTTATTTCTGTCGCGCTGGGTGTGTCTCTCGGTTTGATTTCCGGATATGCGGGCGGAGTTACGGATGCAGTCATCATGCGCTTTTGCGATGTGATGCTGAGTTTCCCAGCGATTCTTCTAGCTCTGCTGATTGATGGCATTATTCGCGTGATTCTGCCCGAGAGCATGCATGATCAGGCAGCCTACGGTGTTCTTATCTTTGCAATCTCTCTTTCCGGCTGGGTGCGTTATGCCCGTACGGTCAGAGGTGCGACGTTGAGTGAGAAGAAGCGCGATTATGTTCAGGCCGCAAAACTTTTCGGTGTGAGTCCGACAAGAATCATGTTTACGCACATCCTGCCCAACGTTTTGGGTCCGGTCTTAGTGCTTGCGACAGTCCAAGTGGCCTTGGCGATTATTACGGAAGCGACCTTGTCGTTTTTGGGTGTCGGTGTTCCTCCGACGACGCCGTCTTTGGGAACCTTGATTCGCATCGGTAATGAGTTCTTATTCTCAGGCGAATGGTGGATCACGATTTTCCCCGGTGTTGCACTTATTCTCTTTGTGCTGTCCGTCAATATGCTGGGCGACTGGCTGCGCGACGCACTTAACCCGAAACTTCAATGATGATTATGAATAATCAGCCGCTTTTAGAGGTTCGGAACCTCAAAGTAGAAATTCCGACAAGGAAAGGAACTCTGATTGCATTAGAAGATGTTTCTTTTAACTTGAAGGCCGGAGAAATATTGGGCGTGGTCGGAGAGTCCGGAGCCGGTAAGTCTATGGTCGGGAACTCCATCATCGGTCTTCTCGGAAAACCTGCCCATATCACGCACGGCGAGATCCTATTGGAAGGGAAGCGTATTGATAACTTGTCGGACGATGAAATGGAAAAGATCCGAGGCAAGAATATCGGTGCGATTTTCCAGGATCCGTTAACCAGTCTGAATCCTCTCTTTACGATCGGGGACCAGTTAATCGAAACGATCCGCATTCATTCCGATCTGAGTGAGAAAGAGGCACGTGAAAGGGCCATTCGTCTTTTGGTAGCGACCGGGGGGCCGGCCGCAGACAAGCGAATGGACAACTATCCTCATCAGTTCTCCGGAGGTATGCGTCAGCGTGTGGTTATTGCATTGGCGCTCAGTGCAGATCCGAAACTCATCATTGCTGATGAGCCCACAACGGCGCTCGATGTATCGGTACAGGCTCAGATCATTGAACTTCTTAAAAAGCTTTGTGAAGAAAACGGTACGGCAGTTATTTTGGTGACGCACGATATGGGTGTCATTGCCGAGGCAGCGGATCGCGTGGCTGTGATGTATGCGGGACGCCTGGTCGAACTTGCAGATAAGCGGACGCTCTTTAACGAGCCGCGCCATCCTTATACACGGATGCTTTTGGATGCTATCCCGGATTTAAGCCAGACCCATCGGAGACGCACGCCGATTTCGGGCGAAGTGCCCAATCCGCTCTCACCGCCCACAGGCTGCCCGTTCCATCCCCGCTGTCCGCTTGCCAACGAACGCTGCCGCAAAGAAATGCCGCTTCGACAAATGATTGATTCACACGGATCCTTCTCTGAGGTGGCTTGTCACGCAGCAGAAGAAGGCAGGTTGTAATTTTTCATTGCGGTCGGCTGCTCAGACGTAAAAAAGAAAAATCCACAGTTTTTCAAACTTGCTACACTTAAAGTTTCAAATTTGCGTCTGTGCAGATTTTTATCGTCGTGTAAGCCTGGAATGATTTATCGTAAAGCACTCACATCCGAGTTATCCAATACCGCGGGAGGAGCATTCACTGTGCTCTTCTCCATTGTCGTTACTATCGGGCTTGTACGAATTCTGAATCAAACCGCAGGCGGCCGATACGACACAGGCTCTATCTTGGAAGTGGTCGCTTACACTTCTTTGATTAATCTGCCGGCCCTTATCTCATTAGCCCTGTTTTTAGCGGTTTTCATGACGCTGAACCGCTATTGGCGCGACAGCGAAATGTTCGTCTGGTTTTCCGCGGGCGGTTTGAGTTTGACATCCTGGATCCGGCCGGTTTTGCGCTTTGCACTGCCTGTCATACTCGTTGTCGCAGCTTGCTCGGTTGCTGTTTCTCCCTGGTCTAGAGCGCAGGTGCAGGCTTATCGCGATCGTTTTGCTCAGAAAGAGGACATCAGCAAACTTTCTTCGGGTCGATTTATTGAAGCAAAGAGCGGTCGTCAAGTTTTCTTTTTAGAAGGGGTCGATCAGGAAAAAGGTAAAGTCAAAACGCTTCTGATGGTGGAGCTCAAAAAAGACGGTTCCCGCTCCGTGCTTGTTTCCGACCGCGGTCATATAGAAAATAACCCGAACGGTGACCGCTACATTGTTTTAGACGACGGCCGCAAGTACGACACTAAGCCGTCGGGGCTCGGAGCCTCAGTGTCCGACTTTAGAGAATACGAAGTCAGAATGGACAGTTCTCCGTCGGAAGTCGGCGCGAACAAAAAGCTAAACGCGATGCCGATTGAGGAGCTGGTCAAAAGAACAGACAATCGTGCTAGGTCTGAGCTGTTTTGGAGAATATCCTGGCCGCTGGTTGCGCTAAATTTGGCCCTGCTTGCCATTACGCTTTCCTATAACAATCCGCGCTCCATGAAATATTACGGACAGACAGCAGCGGTGCTGATCTTCATCCTTTATCTCAATGCGCTGTCGATTTTCCAGACCTGGATCACGCAAGGAAAGGTCGGCATTTTGAGTGCGACTTTGTACATGAATGTTCCGGTCGCAGTTCTGACCGCTTTCCTGTTCTATCGCCTGATGACGATAAATCAAGGGCGTTTTGATGCTTTCATTTATTGGCTGCTGAAGCCTTTCAGAGCAGCGGCGGGGTTGTTTAAGCGTAAGAAGGAGACACCATGAAAATCGTCTCCCGAATGATCTTTGCCCAGATCATGAAGAACTCTCTTTTTGTTCTTCTGACTCTGGTTGCCTTGTTTGCTTTCTTTGACCTCATCGGTCAGTCCGGCAATATCGGTACATCTTATTCCATGGGGCAGGCTTTCCTGCTGACGGCGCTGATTCTGCCGACACGATGCTATGAAGTGCTGCCGATTGCCGTGATGCTCGGCTCCATTTTTACGCTCTCGCGGCTCGCTTCAACGAGTCAGTTTACGGTCCTTCGCGTCTCCGGCATCGGACCGTGGCGATTCTGCGGCATGCTCCTTATGCCGGGTATCGTCCTTGTGATCTGTGCTTATCTTCTCGGAAATTTGGTTGCGCCTCCGGCTCAGCGTCTGGCAAAGGAATTCAAACTGGATATCAGCGGCTCAGCCTTTACCGGCAAAGAGCTCGACTCCGGCATCTGGGTTCGCGACGTGCAGCGCAATGAAGCAGGCGAACCGAAGAAAATCAGTTTTGTAAACGTTCAGAGGCTGCGTCCCGGAGAGGCGGCTTACGACTGGGTTATTTACGTCTTTGATCGTCCCGATCATCTGACGTCGATTGTGACGGCTAAGAGCGGTACGTATTCCGAGCAGGACGGCTGGGTGCTTCATGATGTCGTGGAAGAAACCGTACCGACGCTGCCTAAAGAGTCCAGAGCGCAGACCCAGGCGAGGGTAGAACGAAAAGTCATGAAGTCGATGGTTTGGGGCAAGAGCTTAGACGGCAACATCTTCGGCCTGCTGATGATTAAGCCTGAGGACATGTCTCTGCAGGAACTTCACTATTACATTGAATATCTGAAAGAGAACGGCCAGACTTATAAGCGCTTCGATACGGCGTTCTGGTCTAAAGCCTTCTACCCGCTGGCGATCTTAGTCATGCTGCAGCTTTCGATGCCTTTTGCTTATCAAAATGCGCGAGCAGGCGGTATGGCGATCAAGATTTTCTGCGGAATCATGATCGGTATCTTCTATTACGCCCTGAACAATCTCTTTGCGTTTATGAGTGCATTGGATAGTGTGCCGTCCATTATTTCGGCGATCCTGCCCTCGGTCATGATGACGCTCGCGGCCATTATTGCTATGTGGTATGTGGAGCGAAGATCCTGAGCAATAGATAGAGCAAAAGCGCCGATTCGGCGCTTTTGCTCTTGCATGAGGCTGGAAAAAATCAGTCTGTTTCTTCCTTTTCTTCCTCTTTTGTTCGTTCTTTGATGTCTTGAATAATGCGCTCAGCGGCGAGCATGTCTTCTTCTTTACGGAGGTTCTCTGCGATCACGCAAAGCGATTTTTCAAGGTTATCCAGCTCTTCCTGACTCAAACCAACGAGTGCTCTGTCCTGCATTCGCTTCATATTGGTTTTGAGGCCTCGTTCGATATCGCAGCCTTTTTTCGTTAATTTGACATACTTGCAGCGAAAATCGGCAGGGCTGTTTTTGCGCGTAATGAATCCCTTCGCTTCAAGACGCTTCATTAAACCGGTAATTGTGGGGTGAGACAACAGCAGCGCAGCTTGGACGCTTTGCTGGGTTACCTCATGTTTGCGGTTTTTGAAAAGGAACATCATGACGCTTGCTTGAGAGGATGTAATACCCAATGCGTCAAAATCCGCATTGCGGCATCGCTCCATCTGGTTATAAACGTAACGAAGGACTTTCAAAACGCCTTTCTCGTACTGATCACTCACTTTTAACTCCCACCTTTAGAGCGAGAAAACTACGTTCACTCACCCTTATGAACGAACAAATTATATGAATAAAAAAAATAAGCGTCCTTTGCAGGACGCCTATAGTGGGAGAATGAAGAAATTAAATTACGCAGTTTGAGTTTTCTTCAGTTTTGCCGTTTCCACGAACTCCTTTAAAGCTTCGGCGGTATGGGTGGAAGCCTTGAGTAAACGCTGGGGTGGGCCCGCAAAGACATTTTTGCCTCCTTGGCTACCCCCTTCGGGACCCATATCGATAATCCAGTCGGCTTCTGCGATCACATCCAGGTTGTGTTCAATGACAATAACGGTGTTGCCGGCATCGACAAGTCGATGCAAAACTTTTATCAATTTATCGACATCAGCCATGTGGAGACCGACGGTCGGCTCATCAAGAACGTAAACCGTCTCCGGCAGCTTACGGCCGCCTTTGCGGATGTCGTCCTTTACCTTAGAGAGCTCAGTGACGAGCTTGATGCGCTGGGCTTCGCCGCCGGAGAGTGTCGGAGAAGGCTGGCCCAAGGTCAGGTAACCGAGACCGACGTCCTGCATCAGTTTCAGCGGGTGAAGAATAGACGGGACCGACGCGAAGAACTCAACGGCTTCATCGACTTCCATCTTGAGAACTTCACCGATGCTTTTGCCTTTCCACTTCACTTCCAAGGTCTCGTCGTTAAAGCGCATCGAATCGCATACGTCGCAGTGAACCTTCACATCCGGCAGGAAGCTCATTTCCAAGGTTTTAACGCCCTGGCCTTCACAAGCTTCACAGCGGCCGCCCTTCACATTGAAGGAGAAGCGGGAGGCGGTGTAGCCGCGAGCCTTTGCTTCTTCGGACTGAGCAAAGAGTTTACGGATATCGTCCCAGAAACCGATGTATGTGGCAGGGCACGAACGCGGTGTCTTGCCGATCGGAGTTTGGTCTACTTCAAGGATGCGGTCAACCGTTTCCCAGCCGGAGATACCTTTGCAGCCTTCCGGAGCCGGGACGGATTTTCCTTTCTCTCGAATCAAGGCGACCATGTTCTTTAAGAACACCTCGCGGGCTAAGGTCGACTTACCTGATCCCGAAACCCCGGTCAGAACGGTTAAACGTTTGAGCGGGAAGGAAGCGGTGACATCCTTGAGGTTATGAGAATTAGCACCGTTGACGGTGATCATCGGATCGGACTTCAATGTGCGGCGTTTTGCTTTGCACGTATGCACCAGCGGATGCTTTAAATAGTATCCGGTCAGAGAATTCTCAGCGGCCTCAATATCTTCAACGGAGCCTTGAGCAATCAGGCGTCCGCCTCGGGTGCCGGCGCCCGGACCGATATCGATGACGTGGTCGGCGCAGCGAATCGTTTCCTCATCGTGTTCTACCACCAGCAGAGAGTTGCCCTTGGAGGTGAGCTGCTCAAGTGCGGAAAGCAAAATCTTGTTGTCGCGCGGATGCAGACCGATTGTCGGCTCGTCCAGGACGTAACAGACACCCTGGAGGTTAGTGCCGAGCTGGGAGGCTAAGCGGATACGCTGAGCTTCACCGCCCGAGAGCGTCGGTGCAGAGCGATCCAGGTTGAGGTAAGAAAGACCGACTTCCTTCAGGAAGGACAAGCGAGAGCGGATCTCCTGGAGCGCATCTCGAGCGATGTCGGCTTCACGGCCGGAAAGCTTGATAGTGCTGAAATAGTCCGCAGCCTGATCAATCGTCATCGCGGCAACATCTGCGATGGACTTGTCATTGAAACGGACATTGAGCGCGATCGGATTGAGTCGCCGGCCGTGACAGTCAGGGCAAATGATCAGCTCTTCAGACATGGCTTCGGCGGTCAATTCACCGGTATTCTCGTCCACCGCCAGTGCGGTTTGGAACGGCTTAAAACCGTTGCCCATACAGGTCGGGCACCAGCCGTGCTTAGAGTTGTAAGAGAACAAGCGCGGGTCAAGTTCGGGGAAGCTCTTCTGGCAGTTCGGACAGTTGGAGGTCGAAGAGAAAGTGCGTTTTTTGCCCTTTTGCTCGATATCCAGAATTCCCTTGCCGAAATCTAGTGTGACGGCGACGAGCTGTTTGATTTCTCCTTCGTTTTCGGAAACTACTTTGACCGTACCGGTGGGCAGGTCGATGTTGTGTTCCGTGAAACGAGACAAAGAAGGAAAGCGGAGGGTAGAGACTTTTTCTCCGTCCACGATCAGGTGCTCATAGCCTTTGTTTCTCGCCCAAACCGCCAAATCTTTGTAGAAGCCCTTGCGGTTTTTGACCAGAGGTGCAAGGAAAGTAATTTCCTTACCCTTATAAGCTTTCATAATCGAAGCGAAGATCTGTTCCTTAGACTGCTTGATGACCGGCACGTTGCAGGTCGGGCAGTACTGTGTTCCGAGCTTCACGTAGAGCAGACGCAGGAAATGATAAATCTCCGTCATGGTTGCGACGGTGGATTTCTGGCCGCCGCGGGAGGTGCGCTGTTCAATGGCAACCGTCGGCGGGATACCGTAAATGGCGTCGACATCCGGTGCGCCTGCAGGCTGCACCATTGAGCGCGCAAAGGCGTTGAGTGATTCCAGATATCTGCGCTGACCCTCGTTAAAGATCAAATCGAAGGCCAAAGTTGACTTACCCGAGCCCGAGACGCCGGTGACTACGGTGAACTTGTTGCGCGGGATCTGAAGAGAAAGGTTCTTCAAATTGTGTTCGCGTGCGTTGACGACCGTGATGGCGTCTTTGGGGTAAGACAGGGCCTTCGGCTCTTCCTGAGGCTTGAAGTCCGTGAAGTAGGCGCTCGGATTTTTTTCCTTGAGGGCTTTGTTGTAAGCGGCCAAAGCCAAGCCGGTCGGTGTGTCCTTGATACGGAAATCTTTGGGCGTGCCCGCAAAGAGTTCACGTCCGCCGCGCTCGCCGCCTTCGGGTCCGAGTTCGATAATCCAGTCGGATGCGTTGATCACGTCAAGGTTGTGTTCAACCAAAAGGACGGAGTGACCGGACTGAACCAGTTCCTGCAGCGACTTCATCAGTTTGAAAACGTCGTCAAAGTGCAGGCCGGTCGTGGGTTCGTCAAAGATGAAGAGCGTGTGTTTGCTCTCGCCTTTGAGAGCATCGGCAAGGTGCTTGGCGAGTTTGAGACGCTGAGCTTCGCCGCCGGACAAGGTCGGAATCGGCTGGCCGAGCTTGAGATAGTCCAGGCCGACTTTAACGAGCGGCTCGAGATTGCGCACGATTTCCTTGTTTTCTTTGAAGAAGTCGAGAGCTTCGGCAATCGTCATATCGAGCACTTCGGCAATGTTGGCTTCTTTGCCGTTGCGAGACAGTTTGACCTCGAGGATCTCACTGCGGTAGCGGCTGCCTTTGCATTCCGGGCAGCTTAAATACACATCGGATAAGAACTGCATTTCGATGTGTTCGAATCCGCTTCCGGAGCAGGCAGGGCAACGGCCCGTTCCGGAGTTAAAGGAGAACGTTCCGGCTTCATATTTACGCTTCTTGGCTTCCGGAGAAGCGGCAAAGAGACGGCGGATGGTTTCGA
>UMGV01077250.1_pt1 | contig 10022 bp, 10 predicted proteins | sample 1965361 | NCBI WGS metagenome assembly UMGV01 (sample SAMEA4836081, study PRJEB28245) | human gut metagenome | biome: gut microbiome; material: fecal sample | place: Denmark | collected 2008
GTGGATGCTTATATGTTTATTTAGAACTTTTCACTCTCAAGATCTTTCCTCTTTCTTTTTATTCCCGCGCTATTTTCTGCGCCTGTCATTCCGAGCCAGTGCTCGCACTGGCGCGCAGCGTGTCGATAAACCTATCCTGTCATTCCGAGGAGCACCCCAAGGGTACTTGCTTCGCGGCGCGAAGCGACGTGGGAATCCGTAATCTTTTAGCTGCAAATAGCTGCAAATTCGCAGAAAAGCGCAAGAATTGTGCGATTTGGAAACGGATTGCCACAACCAGTCTGCGGACTGGTTTCGCAATGACAGTGCGGGAACATTTCACTTGACAATATCGTAAAACGATGTTATAAATATCGTAGAACGATAACAGGAGGTGGCGCCATGCCCCGGAAAACGTTGGACACCCTGTCCGAGCCTATGTTTTACGTTCTCATGGCCCTGCGGCATCAGCCGCTGTGCGGTGCGGACATCGCCCAGTGGATCTCCGACCGGACAGAGGGCCGCCTGACCCTCGGCCCGGGGACGCTCTACACCATTCTGGGCAAGCTCACTGATGAGCAGATGATCCGGGAGACGGCGGTGGAAGGCCGCAAGCGCACCTACACCATCACTGAGGCCGGGCAGCGTCTGTACGACAACGAGCTGACCCGCCTGCGGCGCTGCGTCCGCGACGCGGACAGAGAGGAGGACACGCCATGCTGAAGCTCATGCCCTACGAGTCCTACGAGATCGATGCCCTGGAGAGCTGGCTGGACGAGCAGGCCCGGAAGGGCTGCTTCCTCAGTCAATCCCACGGCAAATGGCTGCAATTCTACCGTGACGCGCCCCGCCCCCTGCGCTGCCGCATCGACGTGAAGCCCGATCCCGGCTACCACGAGGATCGCGTCGCCGCGTTCCGCGACATGGGCTGGGAGTACGTCTGCGAGCTTTCCCCGCAGCTGGACGTCTACACCTGCGGCGACCCATCCGTCCCCGACCTGAACACCGACGAGGACACGCTCCACAGCGTGCTGGACGGCCTGCTGCGTAAAAAGCAGACCGCCAACGTGGTAGCCGCCCTGCTCCTTGTGCCATACGTCTACTTCGTCCTTGTCCTGCCCGTCCTCCGCAGTCATTACACCGGCCTGTACGATATGCTGCTGGGCGGCTACCTCTTTCTCCTGCCCGCCCTGCTTTTGGTGCTGGTCTGCTGGCTGGCCGCGCTGATCCGCGGCTTTCTGGATGCCCGGAACGCCCGCCGCCGTCTGATGCTCCACCGCACATACCACACGGAAAAGCGGGTGAAGCGGCGGCAGCTATGGGCCGCCCTCTCTCTGCTGGCGCTGGCAGCCGCACTCTGCTGTCTCTTCGCCGCCAGCCGCTCCTACAGCTCCTCCACCGATCGGTATTTCGACCCGGCGGATTACCCCGGCCCGACCATCACCCAGGTGTTCCCCGACCAGCTGCCGCCGCTGCCGGAGAGCGGGCCTTACTACTTGCGGGTTCACGATTTTGCCTTCCGCTCCGGCGGCCTCGTATACGACGGCGTCAGCCTGCGGCAGCTCCGCTTTCAGGACGACGGTCAGTCTCTCTATGTGTACGACATGGATCAGATGGACATATCCTTCCCCTGGCTGGCGGAGGGCTACGTCCGGGAGCAGGCCGAGGCTCGCAACGGCCACTCTGTCACCGTGTCCGGCTGGCCCGCCGCCTACCTCTGCCGCTGGCCCACCGAGGACGGCACGGACGAATACCAGCAGCTCCTGCTGCTGGACGGCCACACGGTGTGGAACGTCCTGTATGCCGGCCCGGACGACCTGTCCGCCGCGCTGGGTGTATTTGCGAAATAAGCGCAGAAAGAACCGCCCAAGGGCGGTTCTTTTCCTCATTTCAGCACGAACGTCATCTCCACCGGCTCGTGGTCGGAGTAGGCAAAGCCCGTCTCGATGACCTGGGACTCCTGCACCTCCACGTTGGCGGACACCAGGAAGCCGTCCACCGTCAGCACATACTGCCCCGGGTGGTACGGCCCGTCGGCGTTGCGGCAGGACGGCACGGGGTCGCTTTCGTCCAGCGGCGCTATCAGTGTAATGTCCACGCCGTCGAACGCCTCGTCCGGGATAGGCTGCGCCCAGGAGTAGTCCTGGTCCGCCTCGCCGAAGTATGCAGAGGAGTCCCCCAGCAGATCCTTGTTGAAGTCCCCTCCGGCCACGCACCAGTTCCCCGCCTCGTACTCCGCCTGCATATCCGCCAGCAGCAGCTCCAGCTGCTCCGTGGCGATGCTGCCGTCGCTGGTGTAGGCCGACAGGTGCAGGTCATACAGCACCAGTTCCCTGCCGCTCTCCACAGGAATACGGCTGACGGAGTAGCAGCGATCCAGGTCCAGCAGCTTCATGAAGCCGCTCTCCACCGGCAGCTCCACCCGCTCCGCCGCCGTGATGTCCGCCCGGGAGAACGTCAGCAGCCCGGATCGGGACGCGCCGTGGGGGCTGTTCAGCGGGTACATAAGGTACGGCGAGTCGTAGTTCTGGGCGAACACGCTGCACTTGTCGGACAGCGCCGCGTACAGCAGCTCACGCTCGTCCAGCTGGTACGTGCGGGTAGACCCGATGTCCACCTCCTGCAAGAGATAGAAATCCGCCTGCCGTTCCTTCAGAAACGATGCGATGCTCTGCACGTTGGCCGTGACGCGCTCCCTGCTCCACGCCCGGGACTCCGCGCCGCCGTCCATGAAGAAGCCGTAGTCCGGCTCATACGCACCAAAGCCGATGTTATAGGAGATCACGGTGTACGGCTGCCCGGTCTGCACCGCAACATCCGCGTCCGGTGTATGCAGCGGCGTCAGCTCCATATCACCCAGTCGATGGTAGTCGATAAACACATAGGCCACGTAGCCGCCGATCAGCAGCACCATGGCCAGCACCGCGCACAGCAGCGCTTTGACCCATTTTTTCACGTTTCGAGCCTCCCTCGGTTTACTTTTTTCCGGAATTATAGTATACTCCCTTTGAACGCATTTGAAAAGAGGTATCCGTCTTGAAAAAGATCGTCATTCGCTTCAATGCGCCGGTGATCCTCGCCTTCGCCCTGCTGAGCTTGATCGCGCTGCTGCTGGGCAAGTGGACCAACGGCGCGACCACCATCCAGTTTTTCTCCGTCTATCGCTCCTCCCTGTCCGATCCACTGACATACGTCCGCTTCTTCGGCCATGTGCTGGGCCACTCCGGCTACGAGCATTACATGGGCAATATGCTGCTGTTGCTGCTGGTCGGGCCGGGCCTGGAGGAGAAATACGGCAGCGGCACGATGGTCTGGACCATCGCCGTCACGGCGCTGGTAACGGGCCTGGTGAACTTCATTTTCTTCCCCAACACCATGCTCCTGGGCGCCAGCGGTGTGGTGTTTATGATGATCGTCCTGTCCTCCTTCACCGCCATGCGGAAGGGTGAGATCCCCGTCACACTGATCCTGGTGGTCATCTTTTACTTAGGCGGTGAGATCATCGACGGCCTGTTCAAGCAGGACAACATCTCCCAGATCACCCACATCGTGGGCGGCCTGTGCGGCCTGGTGTTCGGCTTCACCATCCGCCGGGGCAGGAGGTAAACGGCCATGTATATCGCCATCGGTATCGCCGCAGCGCTGTTTACCGCCGACCGGGTGCTGAAGTATCTGTCCCGCACCGGCAAACTGCGGTATGAAGGCCGGCTGCTTCGCCTGACCCATCTGGAAAACCACGGCTTTTTCATGAGCTTCGGCCAGCAGCATCCCCAGCTGGTACGCTGGATGCCCTGGGTCGTATGGCTGCTGGCGGCGGCGTGCCTGCTGCCCCAGCTGTCCAGGCGTCCCTTTGCCGCCCAACTGGGCATCTCACTGGTGCTCTCCGGCGGCGTCAGCAATCAGTATGACCGCCTGCGCCGAGGCAGTGTCACCGACTATCTCCAGTTTCCCCACCGACGAATCAAAAAACGGGCGCTGGTGTGGAATTTGGCGGACTTCATGCTGCTGGGCGGCGTGGTTCTCACCGTACTCGGCCTTCTGCGGGAGTTGATCAGGAAATAAAAAATCGGGCCTGTGGCCCGATTTTTTATTTCTCTTTGTAGTACAGCCGACAATGGCAGTAGCCTTCAAAGTCCGGATCGGCGATTTGGTCCTTGAACTCCCTGCACATACACCTGTTCTCCTCTGTCCGGGCCAGGCGGCAGGGGCAATACCCCCCTGTCCGTTTCAGGCCCTCCCGGACGGTCTTCACGACCTCCCGGTCGTCGTTCAGGCGCACCTTCATCGAAAGTCCCTCCCTTACTCGTGGCTGTTGAACCAGTCCTCGCAGAACCTGGCGATGGCCGGCACGATGTCCTTCACGTATCGCCGGGTGGTGTTGACGCACAGGTCATAGGACTCCTTCGCACCCCACTTGCTGTCGCTGTACATCTGGTGGTGCTGGGCGCGGTTGCGGTCGATCTGCTTCATGCGGCTCTCGATCTCCTTCACCGTCAGATGCTCGCCCTCCGGGGCGCGGCGCTGGCAGCGCTCAACCTTGGAATCCTTGTCCGCGTAGACGAAAATGTTCAGGGGCTTGTAGTCCCGCAGGATCACGTCGGCGGCGCGGCCTACGATAACGCAGTCACCCTGCTTGGCAAAGTTCTCCACGATCTGCCGCTGGGCCACAGCCACCCGGATGGGCTGATCCATGACCTGGAAGGGCTGCATACCGAACCGGTGACCGATGGTCAGCGGATAGGCCGCCTCGATGCTCTTTTCCGCCACATGGGCCACATAATCCTCGTTGAATCCGTTCTCCTTGGCGATCATCTCGATGATCTCATGGTCATAGCAGGGAATGCCCAACGCGCCCGCCAGACGCTTGCCCAGCTCGCGGCCACCCGAGCCAAATTCACGGCTGATAGTGATGATACGGTTCATAATACGACCTCCTCACAGTTATACAGTTATGTTCAGTATTGATAGCAGCTCCCGCCCACAAACTCACGAACGATGGAGTTCAGCGGCACGAAAGGCGTATGCAGCGGCGGCACGGTGTTCACCACGTCCACCAGATCTGTCAGATTATGCTCCTTCATATACTCCGGCGTCAACTCATCCTGATAGTTAGGTATCTCTCCCAGGCACTTGGCCAAAATGCACAGCTCGTAATCGTGGAAGGAGTCGATGTGGATCGCGGCATTGTCCTTGTAGGGCTGGATATAGTTGACCTCGCCCCGGTTCACGCTCTCCGCCCGCTCCACCGTCTCCCGCAGGGAGTGCCCCCGGGTGTTATAGTCGCGGATGAGCCGTCGGGCCACACGGATCTGCTCGGGCCGCACCACCCGGTCCTTCTTCGTAAGGATGCGGGTGCGGGGCGCCACATACACACCAGTGGCCGCGCCGCGGATTTTGTCGAAGATCAGCGGGTTCAGCATATGGATGCCCTCGGCAATGACAATGCAGCCCTTATGGCCCTGCATCTTGTTGTAGCCTCCGGTATTGCCGGTTTTGAAATCATACCAGGGAATATCCACCTCTTTGCCGTCCATGAGCTGGCCGATGCAGGACACCAGCAGGTCCACGTTCACGCAGTATGGGGACTCCCAGTCGGTGGCCTCCTGCGGTCTCTTATCCAACGGCAGGAAAAAGTTATCCATACTCAGCAGACATACCTGCACACCCAGGTTCTCCAGATAGTCCTTCAGCCGCATGGCGGTGGTGGTCTTGCCGCTGCCGGACGGGCCGGTCAGCGCCACGATAGGCCGGCTGCTGGCGGACAGGATGCTGGCCGCCGCTGCGGAGACCTTGTCGTGAAACACCTCCTCGCAGCGCAGAACGAACTGTGTCTCGTTGTTCATCGCCTCGTTGATGTTTTCCAGGTCGATAATGCGCATAGCATCGCTCCTCAACAAATCAAATTTTTAACGATGGTATTATACCACTCTTTTCCCCTCACGTCAAAGGGGCAAAGACGCAAAAACGCCACGGACGCGCCAAAGCCCGGAAGCAGCTTTTTATACAAAACCGCGACCCATGAGTCTGTGATAAAAGCACCCCCACCGGGGTGCTTTTTCTGCTGTCATGCCACGGGGAAGATAAACTTCAGCGCCAGAAAGACCACCACTGCAACAGGCGTGGCGATAAGAAAGCGCCTGCAGTTTCTGTGGGCGCGCTCCGCCAGCGCCTCGTTCTCATGCTCGTTTTTCCAGCGTACATAACTCCAGCCCGCGCTCAGCAGGCAGAGGATCGGCACAAAATAAAGCCCAATCAGTGCAACGTAACCCATAGTGTCTCCTCCCGTTTATAACTGCGGCTATTATAGCATAGTACGCCAGGCAGCGTCAACCAAATCCGTTTTCTTCTCACAAGACGTCATTTCGTGTTACTTTTACCCTGTATCTTGTTGATTTCATCGAGAAAATATGGTAATATTGCTATAGTTTGCATACTCAGTGTGTTGCCGGGGATCATGCCGCGCAGAGCACGGTGAGGAAAGGGAGCGGTTTTATGAAAAAACGCATTCTGGCATGGCTGCTGGCCATGCTGACAGTGTGTTCCATACTGCCCGCAGCAGCATGGGCAGACATATCTGACACATGGGCCACAAGTGGCTCCTGCGGCGACCACGTTCAATGGTCTCTATCCTCCAATCACAGTTCTTTATATATTCGCGGATACGGGGATATGCGGGACTTTTCCGACGACTCCAGCTCTGCTTACAAGCAGCCCTGGTCCGCCTATTGGCCCGAGATTGACTATGTATGCGTCGATGACGAAATTACCCGCTTAGGCAGTTTTGCCTTTGCCTACTGTTCGAACCTGACAGACATTTCTATTCCCGCCCAAGCTACATCCATCGGTTACAGAACTTTTTACTGTTCCGGAATAGAGTATGCCCGTTTCCAGGGAAACAGCATTAAAGAGATCAGCCGCGGCAGCTTTGAAGGAGCGAGCTTCTTGAAGTCCATTTATCTCCCCTCCAGCGTCACCTTTATCGATCAAAGCGCTTTTTATGGCTGCGCCAGTCTGACGACTGTTGACATTCCCTCCCCCGACTTGACCTACATTGGGGATAGTGCCTTTTATCAGTGCAGAAAACTGAACAGTATCACCATCGCATCCACCAAGCTCGCTTACATTGGAGCAAACGCCTTCTACCAGTGCAACGACCTGACCGATGTTTACTTTGGTGGCACCCGAGCGCAATGGAATCGCATAAAAATTGAAGAAACTGGCAACCAGCTCTTGCTGTATGTCGCTACGATCCATTGTGCCGACGATCCCCTCCCCGCACCGGATATGACCTTGACCAACGCAAATAATGGCAAGCCCACGATCACCTGGACGGCTGTGGATAAGGCGGAGCAGTATGAGGTATACCGCTCTTCTGACGGCATCAATTATTCTGTTATCTATCAGAGCAGCGGCCTGACCTATACGGACAATTCTGCCGCCGCAGGGAGTACCTACTACTACAAGGTCCGCGCCAAAAATGCAAATTCTACCGGTCACTTCTGCGACGCAGACTCTATCGCAAGTCTTGCCACGCCGACCGCACCCTCGCTGACTCTGACCACGGACCGCAGCGGCAAGCCGGTGCTGAAATGGACGTCAGCGAAGGACGCCACGGCTTATGAGGTATTCCGCTCCGCCACCGGTGCAGCCGGCAGCTTCTCCATCGTCCGCCGCACCAGCTATCTGACATGGACGGACGCCAACACCGAAATGGACAAAACGTACTACTATGTGGTGCGGGCAAAGAACGACAGCCTCTGTGGCAAATTCAGTCCGGCGCAGTCCGTCAAATGCCCCATCGTCCTCAGTGCGCCGTCCATGACGCTGGACCTCAATAAGAGTACAGGTAAGCCGGTGATCAGCTGGACCTCCGTCCCGTTTGCCACCCAGTACGAGATCTACCGCTCCGCCACCGGCGCGGATAAGAGTTACAGGATCATCCGCCGCACCGCTCTTCTGAACTACACCGATACCACCGCCGCCAGCGGCACAACATACTATTATGTTGTCCGCGCTATGCGCGGCACGGGCAGCAGCGCCATCTACAGTCGCTTCTGCAAAGCTCAGTCCACAACGAGCGCTGTGCTGCCGTCCACACCCACCGTGACCCTGCGGATAGACGATACCACCGGAAAGCCGGTGATCAGCTGGAGCAAAACAGCCAACGCCGCCCAGTATGAGATCTACCGCTCCACCACCGGTGCGGATAAGAGCTACCGGATCATCCGCCGCACCGCTCTTCTGAACTACACCGATACCACCGCCGTGGCAGGCACAACGTATTACTACGTTGTCCGCGCCATACAGGGGACTTCCCCTAACATCTTCCGCGGCAAGTTCTGCCCGGCCCAGAGCATCCGTTGCGCCGCCGTTCCCGGCGTACCTGACATGGCGCTGACCACGGATATTGATACCGGCCATATTGTCATCAGCTGGAGCGCAGCGACGGACGCGGCCCAGTATGAGGTGTTCCGTTCCACCGATAGCAGCAGCTTCTCCAGCGTCTGCCGCACTGCCGCCCTGACTTGGACCGACCCCAACACGGAAAGCGGCGTTACCTACTATTATAAAGTCCGCGGCATTACCGACAGTGTCAAGGGTGCTTTCTGTGAAGCGCAGAGCATCTTGTTCACAGCTCAGGACATTATAGCCAATGGCTCATGCGGCGACAATGTCACCTGGAAGCTGCTGGGTAGCGGGACAATGCTCATCATTGGCCGTGGTCCAATGTGGGACTATGATCTTTCTTATACCTATGGCAACGAAACGCCTTGGGCAAAGGCAGAGCTTCTCTCCGACATTAAGGAAGTTGTCATTCGCCCCGGTGTAACCTCCATTGGTAGTTGGGCATTTTCTTCGTGCGATAATCTAACCAACGTTATCATTTCAAACAGCGTTCTCTCCGTTGGCAGCTATACGTTCGCCTACTGTGACAGTCTTCAAAATATCACCATTCCCGACAGCGTTTCCACTATCGGCAGTTCCGTATTTTCATCGTGCTATAGTCTATGCAGCGTTACTATTCCGAACAGCGTTACCACTATCGGCAGCTATGCATTCAACGATTGCCGTATGCTCGCCAATATCGCCATTCCAAGCAGTGTCGAAACTATCGGTATGTGGGCATTTTACGGGTGTGAAAGACTTGCCACTGTTACTATTGCCAAAGGTGTTACTTCTATCGGTGAGGGAGCGTTTGGACGCTGTAGGAAACTGACCAGCCTTATTATCCCAGATGGTGTAACCTCCATCAATGACAGCTTGTTCTCCGCTTGTACCAGTCTCACCGATATTACTATCCCCGGTAGCGTCACCGCCATTGGTAGATGCGCGTTTGAAGTTTGCGACAGTCTCGTCAATGTTAACATCTCCGATGGTGTTATCTCAATCGGTGATTACGCATTTCGAGGATGCATCAGCCTCACCCGTATCGTTATCCCCCACAGCGTTACATCCATCGGCCAGTGTGCATTTTCGGGTTGTAATCGCCTGACCGGCATTACTCTTCCAAACGGTATCACCTCCATTGGAAATAGCGCATTCAACGAGTGCAAAAGCTTGGTCAGTGTTGTTATTCCGAATGGCGTTACTTCAATTGAGCGTGATACGTTTTCCTGGTGCAGTAGCTTGTCCAGTGTTGCTATTCCAAACAGCGTGAAAAGCATCGGAGAATCAGCTTTCTTCTACTGTAAAAACTTGGAAAAAATCTACTACGCTGGCAGCCAGGAGAATTGGGCCACAATCTCCATAAGTTCCGGCAATGAATATCTGTTTGCTCCTACAACGATCCTCTATAACCAGACCGAGCCATGGCGCTGATGCACAATTGAGTCACAACCGCTTATAGCAGTAACAGCAGCCCCGCGGCGTATGCCGCGGGGCTGCTGCTTACGCTCGACCACGCAAAAAGCAGGCTGTCCATCGGACAGCCTGCTTTTTTTTGAAAGTATTGAACCTTACTTGGCAGCCTTGGCGGCCTTGATGGACTCGATCAGCTCGGGGACGACCTTGAACAGATCGCCGACGATACCGTAGTCAGCCAC
>UMGV01051344.1_pt1 | contig 10011 bp, 5 predicted proteins | sample 1965361 | NCBI WGS metagenome assembly UMGV01 (sample SAMEA4836081, study PRJEB28245) | human gut metagenome | biome: gut microbiome; material: fecal sample | place: Denmark | collected 2008
ATTGCAAGAGCCAAAGTAATGTGGTGATCGTATACGATGCCGCCATCCGAGCAAACCGGTATATACACGCCTGTCTCTTTGTAATACCTATCTCTTTCGGCGCAAACGTCTATGAGCGAAGTTGCCTGTCCTCTGCCTATACCCTTAGTCTCTCGGGTAATGCAAATCGAACCGCCGCCGATGCCCACCTTGATAAAATCCGCCCCGCTTTCTGCCAAAAATCTGAATCCGTCGGCGTCCACTATATTTCCGCCGCCTACTTTAACGCCGTCGCCGTAAGTGTCTTTTATGTATTTAATTGTCTTACGCTGTCTTTCGGTAAATCCGTCGGACGAATCCACGCACATTACGTCCACCCCTGCGGCGAGCAATGCAGGGACTCTCTCCTCGTAATCCCTCGTGTTTATGCCGGCACCTACCACATAACGTTTATGCTTGTCCAAAAGTTCGCTTTGGTTCTGCTTATGCGAATCGTAGTCTTTGCGGAAAACCAGATACTTTAATCTGCCTTCTTCGTCCACTATCGGAAGCGAATTTATTTTGTGCTCCCAAATAAGATCGTTTGCGGCCTTCAGCGTAATACCTTCTTTAGCATAAACGAGCTTGCTAAGCGGCGTCATAAAGTCGCTTACGAGCCTGTCCTCCGGATCTCTGCTTACTCTGTAATCTCTGCTTGTTACTATACCTACGAGTTTTCCGTTAGCAGTACCGTCGTCGGTAACGGCGATGGTATTATGTCCGTATTTTTCTTTTAAGCTAAGCACGTCTTTAAGCGTGTCGGTAGGCTTAATATTCGAATCGCTGATAACAAAACCTGCCTTATACGTCTTGGCGCGTCTAACCATTTCCGCTTGCGCCTCTATAGACTGAGAGCCGAAAATAAAAGATACGCCCCCTTCTGTAGCCAAAGCGACCGCCATGCGATCGTCGGAAACAGATTGCATAACCGCACTTACCATGGGAATATTCATGGCGATTTCGGGTTCTTCGCCTCTTTTAAATTTAACGAGCGGTGTTTTTAAACTAACAGCGCTCGGAACGCAATCTGCGGGCGTATATCCGGGAATCAAAAGATATTCGTTAAAAGTATGCGAAGGTTCGTTTATAAACTTAGCCATAAATATTCTCCTTTATATTTTTGCTATTTTACCACACGGCAAAAAAAAACGCAACTTATTTTTGCAAAATTTTGCCTCGGTTGCTAAAGAATACAAAAATTATATTTTCACCGCCTACGTCCACACAGAGCGAAAGAAAAGGACACGCTCGATATCGCATTAAAGAGCGTGTCCGTTTTTTGAAAATTTCGGTTATCGCAATCGCAAATAAAACGTTAAGAAATTTTGTCTTTTAGTGCTTTCAAAATTAACTTACACTGCGATTTGTCATAATATTGCTTTGCTACTGCAGTGCCTCCGACCTTAGACAATTGGTAAACGTCTGCGTTTTCTGCCTTTGTCGGCAACGTAATGCCTGCTGACGAAGCAAAAGACGCAAGCTCGTCTATCTTATCGCTGACAGCGTATCTTATTATGTCCGAATCGAGTGCGATGTCCAAATCCTCGTCGCTGAGTGCGCTTATCGTCTTGATATCCAACGAAACGTCGTTTACCTGTATCGTTTGTCCTGCAATTTTTCTTGCTGCAATCAACGACTTTTTCAGTTCGACGGTAGTAAGTACTTTCATTTTTGCTGCGTCTTCTACGAAATGTTCGGCTTTAACAAAAAGCGGCACTTCGGTAGAACCGAATTTTATTTTCAAATTTGCAGAAACGGTGGCTCTCAATACGTCGCTTGCGCTAATCGCATCGATAACCGTGTCCGTAAAAGTAATCTGTATGCTGCCCAAATCGTTAATTTCGCTCGTTTTGGATATTCCCAAAGCGTTAACCGCAAGAAGCATGCGGTATACTTCGTCCGATTTTATTTCGGTAACAAAAGCGGTAGCTCCTTGATACTCGTAAATGTTTTCCGTTGCGAATGAAGGCACCTTTATCTGCGGCAATGCGAGAACCGCAGCCGAAATTATCGCCGTCATAAGCGCACTGTCCTCTCTACCCTCTCCGTAACATGTAAGAACTTTGTCTATAGTTATGCTGTCTACGGTAAACGTATTATCATCTTCGACGAACTTAATCAACGTCAATATTTCCGATTGCTTATACGGATTGCGAATGTCGTTACCTTCGTGCGCTCTCGGGCTGTCTTTTATATTGGCGTTGCTTGCGATTATTGCCCTGATTTTGCCCGAAACGGTATGCTTGAGTATCTCGGAAGCGTATACGGTATCGAGTTTTTCGGAATCGGCATTACCTTCGTTATCCTTTAACTTGACTATTATCTTGTTATACGCAAGACTCTCGCCGCTAATGTCGTTTATACTGTTTATGCCCAACGCCTTAACCGCTGTAAGCAAATCGCATATCTCGCTTACGGTTATCATATCTACGCCTACCGTATCCGTTTCGTTTCGTTTGATGTTTTCGCCCTTTACAGTTTCCGGTACGGTAATATCACTTATCTTGCGTACGTTAAGCGATATTATTGCCGTTAGTAATGCGGACTTCTCTTCTACCTTTTCACCGCTCTTTACATACAACGTCAACAGTTTGTCTATGGTTATTGCGCTTACGTTTATCTCTCCGCTATCCGGAAGTATGGATACCAACGCTCGTATCTCTTCTATCTTGTACGGCTTTGCTTTGTCTCCCTCCTCGTGTGCATGAGGATTATCCATTAGACTTTCTCCGGTTAGCGTATCTTTTATCTTTACGCTTACGGTGTACTTTAGTATCTCGGAAGCATATACCGTGGTTAATACAGAATCGTCTTTCAATTTTTTGATTATTTCGGTTAAATCGAGAGAAACTTCTTTCATGGTAAATTTCTTACCGTCGGCCACGGTTGCGCTGACCCCGAGGAAAACGTCGAGAGCATTGATAAGCTTAACGAGTTCGCCGTTATCTCCGCCCCAACCGCCGTCAAAATTATATTTTGCAAGATTCTCTTTTTTTGCGTTTTCTTTAAGCGACGTCGGTATCTCAATCGTCGTACCGTCTAAGACGTTACCGTTTACCACGAAATTGATAATGGTTGCGTCCAAAATCAAACTTCCGAAAACCTTGTTTTTGTTTACGACGATAAGCTCTATAAGTTTATCCGACATTTCCCTTACGTCGGTTTCGTCTTGCTTAAGAGCAGGCGCTATCAGTATTACTCTGTTTATAAGAGCTTTTATTTCCTCTCTTTTAATAAGTACCTTAACATCTGTTTCCGTTTCCGATATGTCGGCTTTTGCTCCGTCGGGTACGATTATCTCCATATCGCCGTCGCCGATAGACGTCGAGAGCAAATAACTTATCGTATACCAAAGCACATCCGAAGCCAACATGTTGTCTTGCATTTTTTCGTCCGAAAGTTTGTTTATCTCGTTTATAACGTCTACGCTTCCGTCTACTATCCCGTCAATATCGAAATTCGCCTCGGCTATAAAGTCGAATAACTTTCTGAATTCGCCTTTACTGAAATCCGAGCTGCCTTCCATCCCGCTGTCCAACCATTTTTCCGGATCGGAAAGCGATGCCGGAATAACAATCGATTCGTTATCTTTAAGCGCATTTATCAATAATTTTGCAGCCGTTCCCTGCACTATGATGTTTTTTGTAAGTTTTTTTACGGCATCGTTACTTACTATCTCCGATATTTTTAAACTATCTGCGCCGCTTATCTCGGAAATAAGGTCGATTATATCCGACGAAGATTGCAAAATGTCTTTAAGTAAATCCTTTTCGATTATATTTACTTTTTCGCCAGCCGAATTGCTTTCCTTTGCTCTGTCGGAAATATAAATGCTCGAATCTTCTTCTTCACTCATGTCAACCAACATAGCGGACAGCAAAGAGTGTAGGAGCTTTGACTTGATAACGCAATCTATAGGCGCATTTCCGCTTTCGTCAGCCGTTGTCAACACCTCGGCGTACGGTTTAAAATCCTCTAAATCGGAAAAATCAGGCGTATCGCTAAGAAGCTTTATCGTAGTTTCGTTTTTGCAAATGCTTTTCAATCCGTCCAAAAGTGCTTTAATCTCGCCGTCATCGCCGCCGTTGCTGTCGTAACGCACGTTTTCCGGCATATCGAACGAACTTGCCACCGAACTAAGCGCCGTTTTTATCTGCGAATACATATATGACGACGAAAATGCTCTGCCAATAAGTTTCGACTTAGACAACGAATCGCAAATACGATCTACCCTCGTCATATTTGCAGTATAATTTTCGTTTTTTGCATCGAATATGTTTACAATCATGTCAAGAGCGTCTTTCGAAGTCTTCTCTCCGTCTCCGTCGCCAACCTCTTTTCCTTCCGCAGACGCTTCACCGATACCGGGCTTGCCCGGTTTTGCCGAATCTTCGGGATTGCTTTCGCCTTCGCCGTTACTGTCTCCGGACGGCGAATCCTTAGCGACGGTAGCGTAAATATTTAAAGCGTCACCGGCAACGCCGAGCAGGGTTTTCAACTCGCTCGTCCATTCGATTTTTTCGTCATAGTAATAATCGGGACTTACGTAGCCCTCGGCATTGACGTCGGTAAGAACGGTATTTTCGACATACGTATAAAGTCTTTCCAGCACCGGATCTACTTCACTCGCTTTCTCGGTGGACAAAATCGAAAGGTTGCTCACAAACGGCACCATTATTTTTAAAGTGGAAAGCGTGTCTATCTTTCCGCCGATAATGTCTATATACCCCTCTTCTTCGGGAGCCTTGTTCATAGACTCGACTATAACGTCGTAAGCCGCTAAAATATCTTTTTTACTTATCAGCGAAGACGCTTTAAGCACCGGTGCCTTTTTGCCGACAGCCAAAAGCGCTGCGTCCGACGGTATTTTGTCGCTATAGTAATCGGACTTAAATAAAATCTTTATCATATTGACGGTATTCTCGTCCATACCGTCCGAAATCGAAGTTTGATCTATATTTTCTACTACCGAATCTATAAACGAAAGCGCAAAACCGCTGATAAAAGTTTTTGCGTCAAAATTTTCTATAAGTAAGCGGAACTCTCTGTTAAAGTCTTCGTTTTCGAAAAGTTTAACCGCTTCGTTCATGGCCTCGTCATTTCCCGACGAAACGATATTTTTCATTGTATCGCCGCCGTATTTCATGACAAGTGTTGCCACGTTCTTTGCGAATCCGACGTACCCGGTCAACTCGTCCCTGAATTTTATGTTTTCGTCTATCCCTAGATTTTCGTCTACGAGTCTGCCGCTGAATATAAGATCGGTTATATATAGATAGAACGGTACGTCCTCAGAATCCCTTACCGTATTAAGAATTTTGATTATTCCTTTTGTCCCGTATTCATCGAGGCTTCTGTACACCGTATACGCTTGATCTATGTTAGGCTCGCCGAATGCGTAGTCTTCGGTTTTGCCTTCGCCGTAACCGCCGGTTACCACGGACAAAGCTCCGCCTATAAGCGAGACGCACACGAGTCCGGCAACCAATCCTCTCGAAAGTCCTACTATCGCACCCGCAAGTTTGCGTTTTTTGTAAGGAACCCCGCCCTCTTTCTCTTTTTCTTTTTTCTTGCGGCGATATCTGCCTTCGCTGTAAAATATAAGGTATACAAGATAAAATATAAACTGAAGGATTTTATATACGATAGAAAGCAGCAGAGCAAACACTATGTGATACGCAAGCAACACAAGCGCCATTACGTATCCGCTGTCTGCTGCCGTTACCGGGCCTGCGCCTACCCCCGCAAGCATGTCGGAAATGTATTGCGCCAATACTTGTTTCAACGTGGCAAAGTCTCCAGTTACCCCCAACGCATCTTGCAATCCGCTCGGCGAACCCAAAATCGAATTTATCCCTGTCAGTAATAATCCGTCAACAGTGTCGTTATTTATAAGCAACAGATATATGCCCAAACAAATAACAAAAGCCGCAATTGCCTGAATAAGCAAAATAAGCGACTTACGGAATCCTCTTCGCAATCCTCTCAAAAATCCTACTAAAACGAATAAGGCAAAAAGTATCGAAGGCACCCAACAGACCGCCAATCGAATATATTGTTCCATAAAATCCTCCCTTTCGTACAACGGCACCAACGCAAACGCACCGCTTAGATTTTGCGATAAAACCGAATAGCTTATTTTCTTACCGAAGCCGCATTGCTTTTTAGTCGGCTCCTTTCCATTATACTACGGTAATTAACATATGTCAACCATAGGTTTCGTATTTACTTAAACGCATACATGACGTTAAGAATTTAAGCAGCTGAATACATAATAAATCACTATATCGCTTGCTTAAAATGTCTTTTTATAAATTAATGAAGCCCGAAAATTTGTTCGTACGACGTAACGTCGCTCCCACTGCGATAACGTCGCTCGAAGTTTGGCAAAACAACCGCTTGACTAATCTGCCTAATTTTGATAAAATCAAACCGCAGTTTGCAAATACAGAGAGGTTTTGTATGTCGTTTTTTAATCAGGTTTACGAACTCGTCAAATTGATACCCAAAGGCAAAGTTACGACGTACGGCATAATCGCCGCCGCTTTAGGCAGACCTCATTCGGCGAAGATTGTCGGATATGCGCTGCACGACAACAAAGACCCGCAAAACGTCCCGTGCTACAGAGTAGTAAACAGATACGGCGAAGTTTCATCGGCATTCGCTTTCGGCGGCGAAAATGCGCAAAGAGCAATGCTCGAACACGACGGCGTAACTTTTATTGACGGAAAAGTGGACTTAACCAAACATCTGTACAAATTCGGAGATATCGAACGGCTACCGTAAATGCTCGACCGGTTATACGATAAAATTTATATACGTATACTTTTTCTGCTTATTTCTTAATCTCTAAACACAAAATTCAATAACACGCTTAGCAAGCGAAATAAAGAAGTAATAATCGAATAAATTATATTCAAATCTTTACGAATTTCAGCCGCTTAAATACATTCTCGATTGCTATAGTTATTGCTTTTGCTTCCCGATCGTATTTTTACTAAAGGCTTAAAATACTTCCGTATAAAAACGAACGCCTCGAACCAATTAAAATTCGAAGCGTTTGTTTTTGTTATTTAAGCTGCGCTTTCGCTTCCGGACTCATCTCCGGAAGCATTCCCGCCGGAAGACTCGCCGGCTTTCTTTTGTATGCTCTTTTGCGCTTTCTCCACATAAGCCATGTAACGTTTGTCCTCTTCTCCGTCATCCCCCCTCGACAAAACGAAGTTAAGAACTTTATCGCTTGCCTCGTTAACTTTATCGTCGATGACGGACTGCGTAAGTTGCTCGTTAAGTTTGTCGCTAAACGATTGTAACGATTCCATAGGCACGGCGGCGATATATATTACAAGCACCATAGAGAGACACGCATACACTGCTCCCTTAACCAAACCGAGAGCAAGTCCGCCCACTCGGCTAAGCACGGAAATGTTTTCGGGCTTCTTCTTGTTTGCAAGAGCGGTAAGTACGCCGATAAGTATACGCAGTACGATAAAGAACACCACGCCTACGGTAATAACGAACGCATTATAGGTAATTTCTATTGCAAACACCTGTCCTACGTTTTCCAACGAGCTAGATAAGTATACATCCTTACATACTGCAGTTTGAATGAGTCCCACAAAAAGCTTCATAATTCCGTCCGCTTTTTCGAGCAGCATCGCCTTGACTTGCTCATCGGTACTGCCGCTCGCCACCGCCGAACGAATACTTTCCATATCGAGTTTTTTAAGATTATCCATAAGCCCGATATTATAAATTCTATCGTATACCGAACCGTCTTTTATCAGCCAATCGACAACGTTTTCGGTAAGCAGTGCGTTGGCAATAGTTTTTGCCAACAAAAACGTTATTAGCAATGTTAAAAACCAACCGAAAAACGATATGAGCGTCTTAAAAAAGCCTTTAGCCACGCCCACAATTCCGCCGAGCACTATAATTCCAATAAATACGTAATCTATTATAGCCATATATCTCTCCTTATGTGTATAATATAAAAATATTCGTCAATAATTCTATCCATGAACGCTATCTTGTTATGCATCGGCACCGATCTTGTTATCGGCGATTGCCTCGGACCGATTGTAGGTGAAATACTTATAAACAGAAACGTAAACGCATACGTTTACGGCACGCTTACTCGCCCCGTCACCGCAAAAAACTTAACTTCTTACATCGAATTTATAAAATCGAAACATAATCTGCCGATTATAGCCATAGACAGCTGCGTCGGCGAAAATATCGGCAATATCAGCCTCAAATCAGGTCCGCTTGCGCCCGGAGCTGCCGACGGAAAAAAACTTCCTCTCGTAGGCGATTTGTCGATTACCGCAACGACTTGCGCTTATCCGCCTTCGGACAAAAGATTTGCTGCCGTAAGAGTGGGCTTTGTGTATTCGCTGGCTCTCAAAGTCGCAGATTTGATAACCGATCTTATCTCTCGATAAGCGATTTTCCTTCCATCTCAGGCGGAACGGCGAGTCCGATAAGTTCGAGTAACGTCGGAGCCACGTCGCACAAAGCTCCTCCGCTGCGAAGAGTTTTACCTTTCATCTCGCTTCCGACTACGACTAACGGTACCAAATTCGTCGTATGCGCCGTCATCGGTTTTCCGTCCTCTATCATACATTCCGCATTACCGTGGTCTGCCGTAACTATAACGTTGCCTCCGGTAGCAACCGTGGCTTCGACTATCTTTATAAAACAGTCGTCCACCGTTTTTACCGCTTTAACCGCCGCTTCCATTATTCCGGTATGACCTACCATATCGCAGTTTGCGTAATTCATAATAAGCACGTCGGTCTTTCCGATTACGTCGAGCGCTTTTTCCGTAACTTCCTCGGCGCTCATTTGAGGCTGAAGGTCGTACGTCGTAACCTTAGGTGACGGAACCAGAATTCTGCTTTCGCCGTCATTGGGAGTTTCGACGCCTCCGTTAAAAAAGAAGGTTACGTGAGCGTATTTTTCGGTCTCCGCTATACGAGTTTGACTAAGCCCTTTACTCGAAAGATATTCGCCGAGAGTATTCGCTATTCTCTTAGGCCCGAAAGCGACATGCATATTAAGCGATGTGTCGTACTCCGTCATTCCCACATAGTAAATATCTTTTTTCGTTCGCTTGAACATTGTGAACGAGTCATCGGTCAGAACTTTTGACATCTGCCTTGCTCTGTCCGACCTGAAGTTATAAAAAATGAATGCGTCGCCGTCCTTAACACCGTCATAATTTCCTACGACACAAGGCACGACGAATTCGTCGGTAACGCCTTCGGCGTACGAACGGTCGATAGCCTGCTCCGCCGAATCGAATTTTTGCCCTTCTGCCTCGAATACGGTGCGGTACGCTCTTTCCACTCTGTCCCAGCGATTGTCTCTGTCCATGTAATAAAATCTTCCGCAAAGCGTAGCTATTTCGCCGACACCGACAGAAGCTATTTCTTCTTCGAGGCGAGCTATAAACGCTTTGCCGCTGTCCGGAGCCGTGTCTCTGCCGTCGGTTATACAATGTACAAAAACTTCTTTAGCTCCCCTCTTTTTACATAATCTAAGCAGTGCGAAAAGATGATTTATCGAACTATGCACGCCGCCGTCTCCGAGCAAACCGCACAAATGCACTCTGCCGTTATGTTTAAGCGCAAAGTCCACAGCTTTGTTAAGTTGCTCGTTTTCAAAAAACTCGCCGTCCTCTATCGATTTGTCGATACGAGTAATGTCCTGATAAACGACTCTGCCGCTGCCTATGTTAAGATGACCGACTTCGCTGTTGCCCATCTGTCCGTCCGGTAATCCTACTCTGCGTCCGGATGCGGAAATCAACGTGTGCGGAAACTCGTTCCATAATCTCAAAAAGTTGGGTATCCCTTCCTCGGCTATAGCATTGCCGTATTTTTGCTCGCTATAGCCAAACCCGTCCAAAATAATCAGAGTATTTGTTTTTATCATTTTCGTTCCTTTAATCGCAATTACAAATAATCGAAAAATCGTTAGGCTTCAAAC
>UMGV01042376.1_pt1 | contig 9993 bp, 5 predicted proteins | sample 1965361 | NCBI WGS metagenome assembly UMGV01 (sample SAMEA4836081, study PRJEB28245) | human gut metagenome | biome: gut microbiome; material: fecal sample | place: Denmark | collected 2008
CTTATTCTCGATTCAGGGTGACGCATTGACGAAGTCAGGTGAGTTACACCCATTTTTTACTTGGCCGATCTTTCTATAATTACCGATGAGGATTATTTTGTAGTAATGAGTATGACTCCTGTTTTCAGTCCGTCGCTGTTGGCTGTCAGACGGAGCACAGAAGGTTCTTGGCCGCTCTGTATCAGCACCTGCGCCAACCCGTTGAAGGCTGGAATACAGAAAGCGCGGCAGTCTTCGTCTTTTGGATGATCCTCGCCCATGTACTGCGGGTCACCATTGCCTGCGCCCAGTATGCGCCCATTGCCTTCCAGCGTAAATTTTAGCATGTTGCAGGCGTCGGGTACGATGCGCCCCTTCTGGTCGCGCAACTCAACAGTCACCACGCTGAGGTCCCTGCCGTCGGCAGTAATCATTTGCCGGTCAGTTTTCATCACGATCTTCGCTGCAGGCTTAGTGGTCTCAATCTTCTCGGTGAGGATGGGCTTGCCGTTTTTGAAGCCCACCGCCACCACCTTGCCAGGCTGATAGACGGTCTTCCACTTCAGGTGTCCATTGTGGGGCATGGGTTGGCGGCCAAGTTTTTTGCCGTTCACCGTCAGTTCCACTTCGTCGCAATTGCTGTAGGCCCACACTTCTACCTCCTCGCCCTCATGGCCGTGTAGGTTCCAGTGGGGGAAGATATGCAGCACGGGCTCGTCGGTCCACCATGATTTGAGGTAGTAAGCCTCGTCCTTGGGGAATCCGCAATAGTCCAAAATGCCAAACTCTGAGTCGTGAGCGGGATAGCTGAGTGGGTTGGGCTCTCCCCGATAGTCGAAACCTGTCCAATAGAACAGTCCTGCCGCCCAGGGGCGCTCGTCATAGAATTTCCATCCGCGCTCAATGATGTTCTCGTAATTCTGTTCCATGGTGCGGTTCTGGCTCACCATCCTGCCGGGATATTTCTTGTCATTAAAATACCAGCCTCGCGTGCCGCATCCAGTGGTCTCTTCCGTGCCTACGATCTTCCATGTGGGATGGCTCTTTTTTTGGTTGTCCACATCGTTCTGCACGATATAATTGAATCCTACCACGTCGAGACCCTTAATCAACTCCCTGCCGCCTGCATTCGCAATGGTGGAATGGCGTGTTGGGTCAAGCAGATGGGTATATTCGCGCATGGCCGATGCGACGCGAGTGCCCTGGACGGTGTTCTCCATGCCCCATTCCTCGTTGCCATCACTCCAGAGGATGACACTCGGGTGATTACGGTCGCGCTTGATCATTCGCTCCAGCAGTCGCCGATGCTCCTCGTTGATGCCTGTCAGTCGGTTCTCGTCAATGACGAGTATACCCTCACGGTCGCAGACATCCAGCATCGCAGGCGTTATCGGGTTATGCGAGGAACGGTAGGCGTTGCAGCCCATCTTCTTTAGCTGTTTGATGCGCCATGCCTGCAGGGCATCGGGGATAGCGGCTCCCACACCGGCATGGTCCTGATGCAGGTTCACGCCCTTCAGTTTCAGCGGCTGGCCGTTGAGCAAGAATCCATGGTTGGCATCGAACGCTATGTCGCGTATGCCTGTAGTGGTTTCATACACGTCGGTCACACGGCCATTCACTTTCACCATTGTCTGCACCTTATATAAATAGGGATCGGTGGGGCTCCACAGATGGGGGGCGTTTAAGCTCATGGTTAAGCATTGAGCGTTGAGTGTTTGTTTCGCCTTAAGCGTTAGCGTTGAGGTTGCCGACTTGGCCACTTCCCGTCCATTGGCATCCAGCAACCGGTGGCTCACCTCACACTGCTGCGTGGTCATGGAGCTGTTGTTCACCTCTGTTTCTACATGTATGACAGCCTTGTCGTAGGGCTGCTTCAGTCCGGCATAGACAAATGTCCCAAAAGGTGCCACGCTTACGGCAGCCGATTTCAGCAGCCATGCATCGCGATAGATACCTGCTCCCTCATAGAACCAACCTTCTTCGAGTGTGGCATCGGCACGAACGCAAATCAGGTTGTCGCCACCATAGTTCACATATTCCGTCACGTCATACACCTGCGTGGCATAGCCGCTGGGCTCAGAGCCCATGTAAAAACCATTGAACCAAACGCGGGCATTGCGGAAGATGCCGTCGAACTGCAGAGCGATATGCTTGCCAAGGTCACTGGCAGGGATATTGATTGTCTTCCTGTACCATCCCACACTCGTTTCAGGATATTTATAGCCAACGGTCTTGTAGCCATGCGAGTGACTTGCTGCCTTAGCGTAGGGTAGCGTGGTAACCCAGTCGTGTGGTACCCTAACCTCTTGCCATGTCGAATCATTGAATTTGGCAGCATATGGCCCCTCGTTGTGTATAGAGTTGGCCTTCGTCAGATAGTTGAAATACTCTGTTCCACAACCGAAGTCTTTCTTGGGGTCGGCAGCGTTGCCAAGGGCAAACTTCCACCCGTCATCGAGTCTGATTGTTTCACGCACGTTCTGTGCATCCATGCAGGCAATGGCCATCCAGGCCATCAGAATGATCCATTTTTTCAATTCTGTATGTTTTATCTAATTAAACGATATGCAATCACGTCGTGCGCTTTGATGGTCAGCTTACGTTTTGCCTTGCTCTTCTTACTGGTCTTGCCCTCCATCTTGTGCGTCCATAGGTTGTACACCTTATAGACCCGTGTGTCGAAGTTGGTGCTCAGCTTGCTCACCTGTGTGTCTGTAAGGTTAAAGTCTTGCCAGTTCAACTCGTAGGTGATATCCTTTTTCGTGGGGTTTAGTATCGTGAAAGCCCAGTCTCCACCTCTTAGCGGCTTGAACCAAAATTGCAGGGCGCCGTGATTGCAATAGTGAAGTCCCTGAATGCCCAGCGTGTCCTGGTCAATGGCAATCATTTCCTTGTTCATAATGATGCTACGTGTGGCTTCGTTCATTGAGCGAAGGTCGTTGCCGAGAATGAGTGGACTGGCCATCATACACCACATGGTGAAGTGGGCCCGGTCCTCGTTCTCGGTCATGCCGTTACCCACTTCCAGCATGTCCGGGTCGTTCCAGTGGCCACGGCCTGCATACTGTCGCAGCGAGTCATTTAACTGGATGCACTGCATCACACCGAACTGGCTGTAGCCTGGGAAAACGCGCAGCGAATCGAAGTTGCACCAGATATCGGGAGTGGTACGCCACGAGTGTCCGATATCCCTTGCCCATCTCCATGGATGGCTGCTGCCCCATTCGCACATGCTGAGGAAAATAGGCCGTCCGGCCGAACGCAGCGCATCGCTGATGAGTTGGTAGGCACCTTGTGGATTCACGTTTGTGGTGTTGCACCAATCATATTTGAGATAGTCCACCTCCCAGCGCGCATACTGAATGGCATCCTGATATTCATGACCAAGAGAGCCGGGCATGCCTCCACACGTCTCTCTGCCAGCATCACTATAAATACCAAGTTTGAGTCCACGGCTGTGCACATAGTCTGCCAAGGCCTTCATGCCGTGAGGAAACTTTACCGAGTCTGCCTGGATAAAACCATCCGCGTCGCGCTTCCCGTGCCAGCAGTCGTCTATATTAATATAGGTATAGCCCGCGTCGCGCAGACCAGACTCAACCATTACATCAGCAATACCTTTGATGATGTCCTCTGAGATGTTGCCCTGAAACTTGTTCCATGTACTCCATCCCATCTGCGGCGTGTCTGCCAGATGTTCCCATTTCTGTGCCTTTACAGGCATCACCATCAAGGCGAGCATGCCGCCCACAATGGCCATTCTGCTAAAAATCTTTCTCATTTATCTTATTAGTATTTAACATCATCACGCGATAGAACGAAGTCACAGTTGAAAGCATCCTTCCACCAGGAGACGGAAGCACTGCTGTGCGATTCCTCATTAAAAGCTGCCGATGTCGGGTCGTTGGTGCGCCCATAGTCATACCAAGGCATGAAATACAGCCACTTGGCTCCTGCCTTCCACTGACTCGAGATGGTGGCCACGTTGCCGCACTCGGTGAGCGCAGCCATCTTGTTTGGACTTTGCTCACTCAGAAACTTATAATCGAGACGATAACATTCTCCGGCATCACTTTGATTATAAACATCCATACCGACGATGTCAACATACTCATCACCCGGATAATAGTCGAAACCCTTACTGTAAGGCTCGTTCCAGGCTGCCGCAGGGGTGAACACCCAGATGAGGTTGTTGATACCGGCATCGGCGAAACGCTTATACATGACTTGCCACAACTTACGGCAGGCAGCTGCGTCCATGCCCCACCAGAACCAGCGTCCGCCGGCCTCATGGAGCGGACGCCAGATGACGGGAATACCTTTAGCCTGAAGGATCTTGAGATAGGTGGCCACCTGGTCAATATCCTTCATCATGCGCTTGTACTCAGGTGAGCTCTCATCATTGATTTTCCTGATGTCAAAACTGGTCTTGTCTGGATCGCTGCCATAGTAGAACGACCAGTTGACCCCATCGTTGGCAGGCATATTCCAGTGCCACATAATAGACACGATACCACCTGCCTTGTGCCAGTCTTCAACCACCTTGGTGTTGGAATAGTCTATCCAGCCGCCTGGCGTTGAAAACGGCAGATGGATGAAGTCGAAGTTATTGATGGCGGGCCACTTGCCTGTATGCTTGTATACCCACTGAGCTTCGTTGGTGTTCCAGTTTACGTTAGCACAAGCTCCAGAAAGCGTCTTCTTTCCATAGATGCTCTTCAGGTAATCCAGCAGTTTCGCTGTTTCTGGCGAATGTTTGCTGTCGCCTACCGATGGCTGATCAGGCGTGTCGGGAGTATTCTGACTGCCCTGATTCTCCTGATTCTTTGGGGGCTGCGGTGCTTGATCACCAAGATCGTCACCCTTAGAACACGACATGCCTGCCAGCATGATGATAAATACAAATAAAAATTTAATTATTCTTTCCACAGTACTTACTTCATTCTTTTTCAATTGATAACTCATCCCTCATAAGAATAGTATCTGAATATAGTATTTTTGTCAGATATCAGGGATACAGAAATTCTTCTCAGCAACGCTTCTAATGATTCGAGATGAGCACCACCTTGGTGGCCGTGTAGTTGCAACCGCTGATGATGATAAGATAACACCATTGGCACCACGTACACCATACACGGCAGTGGCTGAGGCATCTTTAAGCACTGTGATGTCCGCCACTTCGTTTGGGTCGATTTGTGTGAAGCTACGTTCCACGCCATCTACCAGTACCAATGGATTGGACCCGTTGAGAGATGCTTGTCCACGGATAAAAATGTTAGGATCATCGGCTCCCGGAGCACCGGAATACTGTACGGTGCTCACACCTGGCAGCTTTCCGGAAATAGCATTTCCCAGTGAGGCAACAGGCGACTTCAGCAGTTCTTTGCCGCTAATGTTCGTGATAGCACCCGTCACCGTTACTTTTTTTTGTTGACCATAGGCTACGACTACCACCTCATCGACAGCCTTGGCGTCGGGTTCCAGTGTGATCTTTAGATGAGCAGCGGACTTGACAGCTACATCTTTGCTCTGGTAGCCAACATAGGAAACAGTCAGTGTCTTGCGTTCTGTCAGTTCCAGCTGAAAGTTTCCGTCAATGTCGGTCACCGTTCCAGTGGATGTTCCCTTCGCTGACACTGTGGCACCGATGAGTGGTTCACCGGTTAATGCATCAGTAACGCTACCTCTCACAGTTATCGTCTGGGCACAGACTAAAGCTGGTAACAGCAGCATCAAACAAACGACGCACCATAGGTTTTTTTGGGGTTTAAAGTTCATTTTGACCATTGTTTAATAATGTCATTTGAGTTGAAAGGCTTTGATTGAAAAATTTTCAAGTGCAAATATATAGCATAACTGGCAATCATGCTTTCTCTTATCAATCCCATCACTCCCCGATTGTATCAAAATACATTTGGGAAGTCATAAAAAACAAATGGGAAGTAAGATAAAAAGTATGACTGTCAATGGATAAAAAAAACAATCTGGCGGATATCTATATAGAAATAAACCACTATATTTGCATTTGAAGAAAACTAAAAAGGATGAAGAATACTATTGCTGCTATCTTATGTATGCTGATGGTTGTACTCTCCGGCTCAGCCCAGGAAAGCGGACTGATACATAGTGTTGATGTTATCAACGGGCTGGCTGACAATTGTGTGAAAGGCATACTTAGAGACCAATTCGGGTTCATGTGGTTTGCAACACCCAACGGCCTTAACCGCTACGATGGCTATCGGTTCGTGAAATACTCCACCATACCACTGGGCAACGAGAATGATGACATAGAAGCTATCTATAATGACGGCTCTGGCGTGATATGGCTAATAGTGACAGACCATATCTATGCCTACGACTATCGCTCTGACAAGATCCATAATGACGCTTATAAGCGGCTGGCTGAAATTGGTATCAAGGAAAAACCAACACTTCTAAAAACCGATGATCAGAAAAATCTGTGGGTAACCACAAAAAGGCACATCTTCTATTATGATTTTAAGAGGAAAAGACTCTATACCATCAGAAATCAGACAGGGGCAGCTATCCTGGACGTGACCGCCCGTGACGATGTGGCATACGCCTTAGCCAGTAACGGCGAGTTCTACCAGACTGACTTACATGCCGGACGACTCCGGAGGGAAGGTCACGTCGGTCTGTCAAGCTATTCCAATTGGCACTACATCTATCTTGACTCACGTGGCAGACTTTGGTTTTACTCTGCCCACTCACCGATAAACGACTTGTATTGCTATGACACCCAGCAGCATAGAGGTATGGCTCCCAGCGTAATGACCAAGTTGAAGAATACGATTTTGACCTCGTTGACCGATGACGGCAAAGGTAACATCTGGATAGGAACGGAAAACGAAGGAATAACGATATATGACGGAAAAGGAGAAGTGAAAAGCATTCTGGAGGGCTCTCATGTGAATACGCTATATTTAGACACGCAAAACACTATGTGGGTCGGAACCGGAAAGCAAGGCGTCATCTGGCAGGAACTGTCCGAGCCGTTATTTGTCAATACCAGTTTCGACGGGTTAGAGGATGTCAGCACCATCACTGAGGACGGTCAGGGCGGACTGTGGATAGGTTTCGATGGCGGTGGTCTGGTCAGGAAAGATCCGGCGGGGAAAGATATGCTTTTTACGAAACAAAATGGCAGGCTGCCATCAAATCTAATCACCTGCTCGACAGCCGATACCCATGGGCGTTTCTGGACGGGGACGTTTGGAAGCGGTGTGCTGCAGTGGGATGGTAGGGGAAGATTCGTCAAATATCCCCTGCGTGATGCCAAAGGCAAAGAGATACTTTATGTCAGGTGCATGACCGCCACGCCAGATGGCAGTATCTGGATAGGTTCTCTGCTCCAGGGAGTCTACTGCAAGGATAAAGATGGCAGAAGCAGATCGCTGACGATGGAAAACTCTGAATTGAGGACCAATAGCATTACGTGCCTGTACAGTGATGCCAGGAGTCATCTATTATATATAGGTACGAGCACTGGCTTCTACATATACGACACGAAAAGCGGAAAGTTTCCCAAACGCTCTAAGGCGATGGACTCTTTAAGCGAGATCATGGTAACATCCATTTACAAGGATCATCAAGGGCTCGTCTGGATAGGCACGCGCACGGGTATCATCGTATATGACGCGCATGGCGACAGAATCTATCATATCAATACCCAGGATGGCTTGTCGCATCCCTACGTCAGATCTATCATACAAGACCTCAGAAATCGCATCTGGGTCAGCACGGATCATGGGCTAACGAGCATAAAGGTGCGACGCCAGCCTGAAAGCAAAGGCTATCTGTTCGTTTGCACACCGTATTATGAGGAAGACGGTCTGACAGATGCCACATCGAGCAGCAATGCCAGCTGCCGGACCCGCAGAGGCGAGATCCTCTTAGGCAATGCCAAGGGATTCACCTCTGTCCGTCAGGATGTGGACGAACCTTATTATATGCCAACGAATGTAGTATTCACATCAATGTTAGGAAAAGACATCGTTGTGGACCACGACCAGAACAACATAACCATCGAGGTGTCGGCCATGAACTATACGCGCAAGAACAAAATACACTATCTCTACCGTCTGCGTGGCGGTCAAGAGGAGTGGACTCCTATGGATGGCAATCGAATCACTTTCAACGCGCTTGCTCCCGGACATTACACGTTGGAGGTAAAAGCCACCGACTTGGGAAGCTGGACCAGCAAGGTGTCGACCAAGGAGATCATTGTGCGCCCGCCGTTTTGGTTCTCATGGCCCGCCTTTGTACTCTATTTCCTACTTGCAGGCATGGCCGTATGGCTTTACATGAAGCACTTAAAGAAGAAGCATAAAGAGACGCTGGCAGCAAAGACTATGGAACTGGAACTGCAGCAGCAGCATCAGATGGAGGAGAACAAGATGCGATTCTTCACCAATATAAGTCACGACCTGAAGACGCCACTCACACTCATTATTACACCACTCGAAAAACTGCTTGGTGGTAGTCTGGACAAAAACTTGCGCACAGAGTTGGAACTGGTGTGGCGGAATGCTAAATTCCTGAAAGACGGTGTGAGCCAGCTGCTGGATCTCCGGCGGCTGGATGCCGGCTCTGAGGAATTGCATCTTTCTCATGGCGACTTTATAGAATTCCTACGGAAAATAGTTGATACTTTCAAACACTATTCCGACAATCGGGCTGTCACTATGAGCATGAAGATTAATGCAGCCAGTTTGGAGATGGATTTCGACCAAAATAAAATGAGACGCGTCGTGATGAATCTTCTGTCAAATGCTTTTAAGTATAATACACCACAGGGAAATGTCACGGTTACCGTCGGCATAAAAAGCAATGACCAGCCTATGATGCATCTGGAAATAGCCGACACCGGCATCGGCATCAAGGACGAAAACAAGAAGCGCATTTTCGACCGCTTTTACCAAGAGAAAACGGATGGCGAATACATTGGTAGTGGCATCGGACTTCACATAGTAAAGGAATATGTGGCCATGCATCATGGCGAGATCTATGTCGAGGACAACCATCCGCAAGGGAGCGTATTTGTTGTCGATATACCGATGAGACAATCGGTCATGCCTTCGGTTGATGAACACAGAGACACCGAGGACATAGTCGCTCCGTTGCCTGTACCTGCAAGCCAAACGGGAAAAAAGGTCACTATTCTCATTGTTGAAGACAACCAGGACTTCCGCGCGTTCCTCGAACGTTGTCTCAACGACCAGTATCACGTGCTTACTGCCGGTAATGGCATTGAGGCCCTCAAAGTGTTGGACAGCAACGATGTGAGTATTGTCATTAGTGACATCATGATGCTGGAGATGAACGGTCTGGAACTCTGTAACCGTATCAAGACCGACATCAACTACTCCCACATCCCGGTAATCATGCTCACCGCCAAATCTACCGAAGACAATATTATCACAGGTCTGAAAGACGGAGCCGATGACTATATCACCAAGCCTATCAATCTGAACATCCTGATGCTCCGTATTCAGAAAATCCTTGAGTGGAAGGCCGATAACCACCGTAGTTTTGCCAAGGGCATAGAGATAGCCCCGAGCGAAATTACCGTAAGCTCGATAGACGAACAGTTGATAGAAAAGGCCATAAAGATTGTGGAGGACAAAATGGGCGATACCGATTTTACCGTTGAGGAGTTTAGCACATCCATTGGCATGACACGAGGTCACCTTTACAAAAAGCTGATGGCCATTACGGGTAAGTCTCCTATAGAATTCATCCGAGCAATCCGCATCAAACGCGGTCGCTCTCTATTGGAGCAAGGGCGCACCAATATCTCAGAAGTTGCCTACACCGTAGGTTTCTCGCCCAAGCAGTTCAGCAAGTTCTTCCGTGAAGAGTACGGCTGTCTCCCCTCTGAGTTCATCAAGAAATGATGATTCTCTATCCTGCCATTATGCTGTCTGGATGTACTTTGATACATTTCCTACTTTCGTCATTGGGACACCCAAGTTCCAAGATTGGTGACTA
>UMGV01039362.1_pt1 | contig 9974 bp, 10 predicted proteins | sample 1965361 | NCBI WGS metagenome assembly UMGV01 (sample SAMEA4836081, study PRJEB28245) | human gut metagenome | biome: gut microbiome; material: fecal sample | place: Denmark | collected 2008
GTATATATTGCTTAGAGCTAACGAGTTTAGTGTTATTAGTAATGTTTAACTTATCTACTATATCTGATAGTATATCATTATATTCTGTTTTACCAGTAAATAATGATACAAATTTAATTACATTACCACATTCACCTGTTCCATGATCTTTAAAAAGTAGTTGTTTAGTACGTTTACTATAGTAAATACCAAAGGATGGATTTTTATCCTTCCTAAATGGACTATTGTATATCATACCTACTTTAAATTGACCTATATATTTTGCATATATATCATATTCTGTTACTTTAGAAAGTATCCAATCTAGAGTAATGTTATCTGGGAGTTTTGCTCGCTTTCTACTATACATATGCAATCTGTTTTAGTTTGCTACTAGTCGTGGAATCGAACCACGCCTATCCAGAGATAGATTTTTATTTCTGCTGTGCAGGCTCACGCTTCCATAAATTATCTAATATCCTTAAATTGATAGTGCCATATAGGATTGTTACAGATCCTCCTAGTAGTTGAAACTATTCTTCTTTATTAAATAGTTTCAATATTCTTTCTATAGTTGATTCTGCATCTTCATCAGTTAAAGCTTCGCCTGTCTGAATGTAGATGTCAGAAGTTGTTTCTTTCTTCATTGGTCTAACTGAATGTCCGTATCCCCAATTCATTTTAAATTTAGCATTCCAGAATTTAAACATCCAGTATCTAAAGAACCAAGGAGATATTGCTGTAAGTATTTGTCCTTTAATTAAAGGATCTTCAAACTTTTTAATTATAACTTCAACTCCAAGAAATCCTATAGGTTCTTCATTAAAATAACCAGGATCTTCATTATCTGCATATGCAGATATTTGTACTCGGTATCCTTGAGATTCTAGCATATCTATAATTCTCATAGCGGTATATGCACGAACCATAAGAGCTTGAGCTGAACACCAGCAATTCTCACATATAGAAATATGAAGCTTAACGAACTTACCAGTACCTATACCATGTGTAGGTATTCTTTTCTTTAGGCAAGGTAGACCTTCTATGTACCGATCAAAGTTCATATCATCTCCATCAGAATCATCGTATTTATATTTATGTTTACGACCTCCTAGATTTATATCCTTTTCTATTTTCTTTAAATTATCTAAACCTTTGGTATAACTATATTTAGAATCATGTATTTCTGCTATAGATAATCCTCTAAAACAAGGATCATCGCTATTTTCAATATTATTTATTTCAGCAGGATTACCTCCTTCAATATTGTCACATTCTCTGTAAAATTCATCTAATGAATTTATATTAATATTTAAATTCAGTTTTTTCATTACGCTGCTGTTTTAAGTTCCATTGTTGAAGTAGAATTTGAAAAACGGTTACGTATAAATTCAATTGTTGAATCAACACTTTGTCTAGTTTTATTTTCTTCTACTTTTTGAATATATTGTTTTACTATATTCTTTTCGGTATCAGACCAGTTAATAATAAGCATATCTTTCCAGTCTGACATACCTACTTTCTTCATCTTTTCTGCTGCTTGAATCATACGAGTAGATGCAATACGGCGTAATGAATTTATTTTAATGCAGTCGCGTAGTAAATAAATATAATCTACTACTTCGTGATCAAATTGTGACTCATATTTAACAGAGTAATTTACTTCAATTATTGCTCCAGTAAAACGGTCAATTGTTGAAGCATCTAGTTGGTTATTAGCAACATACTGACGATCTGCTCCATTACCAAAAGTATTTGATGTAGCAATAATGATACATTCAGGATGTCGTAAAACAGTACCTGTAGTAGTCTCTATTTCACCGTTTGCCAATGCTGCATTAATAACCTGTGCTACAGATGGATCGAGCGCAGTCATCTCATCTATAAGGATTATTGACTTCTTAGCATAGAATTCAGCAAACTTAGTTGCTTCACGAGTAGGATATTTATATCCTGTAAATTCTGTTGCAGAAGTACCAATACCACAAGAAATACATAAGTAAGGAATATCTAGTTCTTTAGCTGTATTACGAGCTATAGTTGATTTACCACAACCAGCTGGACCAACCATCCAGATGTTATTCATACCTGCTTTAATTAAACTTTTAAGCTTGTCTTCTGGTTCTAGTGAACTAAATGAGAATTGAATTTTCTTTAATTCTTCTTTTTCCTTTTCTTCTTCCTCTTTCTTTTTAAATTCTTCTTTTAATTTGTTAAGCAATTCTTTGATTTCTGTTTTACTTCCAAATTGTTCTAGTGCTTTTTTCTCTATTTTTTTCTTCTTTTTGAGATCTGCTATATTAGCTATTTTAATAGCTCCACTACATACTTTGTACTTTTGTCCAGTACAATTTGTCATAGTATATTCTCTGGATTGTCCTTTCTTTCCTTTTACTTCTGAAGTTAATATTAAGAAAATACCTTGCTGTGCTTGTTGTTTTCCTTTAGGATTTTTATATTTTATACTACCATAAAATCTATTTCCAGGTTTTAAATCATAAACATTTGTGTTACTATTAACTAAAATATTATTTTCAGATGTATTATCTTCTTGATTTTCAATCTGTTTATCATGCTCTGTAGCTTCAGATACTTCAGTATCTTGAGTTTCCGTATTTGTATCTACAGGATCTTTTAATTTTTGCTCTTTCGCACTAGACTTTGCAGGTTGATCTTTTTCTATATCTTGAATATGTTCTATTTCTACCATGATGATTTATTTTAATGATTAAAAAAGAATAAGGGTAGCTTTTACACTACCCTTATTTATTAATAATGATCTACTTTATATTAAAACGGCAGATCATCTGTTTTATCTGTAAAAGCTTGTGTATTAGTAGTAGATGAAGTTGTACTAAACGGATTATCGTTTTTTACTTCTTTATCAGCTACAACAGGCTTTGTAAATTGGTCAATATTTAGCATAGCAATAGAAGATGATTTACCTTCTGGTAATTCCATAGGTTCAATAAAAGTATACTTAGCATAATTAGGTAAAGTAGTATATCCTTTGTCATTGTATACTATTTTCGCTCTAAGTTTTTTACTCTTATCTACTTTGTTCAGCATATCAGTAATCCACTGAGCAAACTGTTCAAAGCTTTCACCATTAAAGTCAAGTTCTTCATCCTTATAGTAACAGTTAAGTATCTGCAACATACGAGAATACTGTTTATCCATTTTTGTCTGGAGTTGTTCTTCTGTAGTTACAAACCCACCAAGTGTAGGTTTCCACTCTGTATGAGTTAATGTTGCTCCATCTTTCTCAAAAACAATTTCTAAGAATTGATTACCATTCGGAGAAACTTCTGTTTTTACACTCTTCAATACTACATTTTCAATAATACCAGCGGGAATATATTTAATATCACTTTTGCTAATACTTGCTGCACGTTCTTTACTATATGTCATAATTTCAATATTTTTAAGTTTTTAAATCAGGCTGCACACTCGTCTAAATAAATCTTATCCCAGTGAACATTAATAACATTATTTTCATCGCTTTCTGCGATAACTATCTTTTTACCTCGTAAGTGAGGAGCTCTAGCTTCTCTTACTGAGTTATCTCCACCTTCAAAAGATATAATAGTTTCATTCTTTTTACGATAGACATAACCAACAGCATCTGCTTCACCACATACTATATCACCTAGTCTTCCAACTAAATCTATAGCCATTTCTATAAGCTCTTCACCATCTTTATTAATCATCTTATCTTTAGTATGACCTATAAGAATAAAATTATCACAAAGATTTTTAAACATGTTTATTACTTTTTTAACTGCTTCTCTTAAGTAGAGATATCCGCTACCATTTGGTAATGTACGAACATCATCTCCCTTATAAGATTTGCCCATTGGTGTCTGACAATACAGAACTTTAGCATATCCTAAACATATTTCTTCGAGTCTAGTAGCATTATCTATAGCAATATATTTATAAGGTTTCTTTCCTGTTGTAGCGATTTCTTCACTGATTGCTCTAGATATATTACCTAAATCTTCAATAGTACGAGCTTGAATAGAGAGAGCTTCTAGAAATTCTGAACCTCCCTCTAAGTCAATTATAAGACAATTATCAAGCTTAGATAATAATGTAGTTTTACCTGATTTTGGTTTACCAAATAGGATTAAAAATCTTGGATTATTAACCTTTGGTTTGTTTTTCTCTTTTGGTAGTATTAACATATTAAAATAGGTTAATGCTTTACCTGTGAGATTCTGAAATTATCTGACAAAAACTGAAATTTTACACAATGTAAAGTTATTCGTTATTCATTGTTGAGAATATTGTTAACAGTAGTACTGTTACTAATATTAATAATAACATTTACTATATTATTTTTATCTGCTTTACGATAGTTATTCAAAAACAGACTAGGATTATCAATAGGAATGATTGTATAACCAATTTGAATAAACTTCTGGTAAATACGTACAGGTTGACCCATGTAAGTAAAATCGTAACCACGATCTTCTTCATAGTCTTCCATAATCTTAGCATATTCTGCTAATCGTTTTAATGCTAAATCAAATTCTGAAATAGCATCATATTGACGCAACTTAAATGCTCGATTTGCGAACGGACATGTAAGTGAATTATCATATGAACATGTCGGTCGATAATATTTTTTATTGAATGCAGAGAAATGTGCATTTCGGTTGCATCCAAAACATAGCAAGTCTTCAGGACCTGCATATGATATACTGTATTCCGGATCTTCCGGAGTGTGAATTCCATACCATTTAGCAAACGGTAAGCGGTTTTTAACTTCGTTTAATATACGATTTTTCAAAGAACCCTGAGGGTCAATATTTTGTTTCGGAAGTTTAATTGTAAAACCTTTCATAATCAGCCTTTTTTAATTTGTTTAAATACTACTTTTTGTTCTTCAGCACTTGCAGTATTTGTTTCAATTAGATTGCCATATTGAAGTTCGTTTTCAAATTCTAATATACACGGTTCACCATCTCTTACTTTTAAGAAATGCATATAAACCTTATTTTTTACAGGTAGACGACGTACTCCATATATAGCTAGATTAAGTATCTCTGGTCTGTGAACAGCAATAACAAAATCACTAGCTTGAAATATTGCATCAGATGCTGATAAATCACTTCTCATTGGAAAGTGAGTGCTTGGATTATTAATTCTATCAGGACTTTCAATATTACGATTCATCTGTGAAAGCTGTATTATACTAGTATTAGAAAGTTTTTTCTTCTGTATAAACATTTTCTGTAAATCGACTATTGTACTTCTTTCTCCACCTTCTCCATTTACTAAGAGAACATGGTCTAATACTACTATTAGCCAACGACCGTTAGCCACAGTATTATGAAAGTAATCTATAGTATTACCTATTTCTTCTACATTACATACTTTATCAACAAAGTATATATTGTATTTCTTAATGGTTTCAGCTGCCGATTCAGCTTTTAATAAGTCTTCATCACTAAGTGTTTCTACTGAACTATATAATTCAGATACAGTTTTCTTAGTTTTATTACTTATTACACGACCAACATTTCTGTAGTCTACCATTTCTAAACTAAAGTATAATACTACGATATCCTGATTAGGATTAAGATCAATCAAATCCATTACTAACATATTTGCAACTGAGCTCTTCAATGTTGTTATCCTATTAGTTTTTTATCTAATAGTTCTGGAGATTTCTCTCATTGGTTATCGGTTGGTTATTTCCAACCCAGTTCAGCATATTTTTTCACCCACTTATTTCAGTTGGGGTGTCGAACACTCTTGGGAATATTATATTTATTCAATTCCTATGCGTTACGGTGATAGTTAGCCTTCCGCAATCTAACTATTTACCACGGAATTAACTTTTCGGTCTTTTCCGTATTTGCTCGATAATTCTCTATATAATCCCTTATATAGACGGCAAAATTCTTTATATCTTAAATATTTTCTTTCTAAATAGATTTCTGCTCCATTGTATAAAATACTAGATACATAAGCTCCTCTTTTTGCATTGAAAGATAATTCATATACTTTACTACCTTCTCTTTGATAAAGAATATTATCATACTCTAAAGGTAGTTGTTTTTGCATTTCTGATAAAAACTCAGAGGTTCCTAAAGCTTTTATTTGCATTTTATTATGAGTATTATTGCAGTAAGATATAGTACCATCGCCATCAAAATAACCTCTAATAAAACTATATATTAACCAATAATTTGAGAATATAGTTATATTTGGAAATTTTAAAGTTAATGATTTTCGTGGAGTACATCCTAAATTATTTAATGTATTCCACATATGTTTATTGTTAAACATCAATCTGCAACGTTTAGTTGTATCATCATAACCACTACATTTAACTATCTTTATTTCTTTTTCATAATCAATAGCTTTTGCAAACTTTTTTAAATGTTCAATATCTTCTGCCTTTAATTCAAGACTTATTTTATATCTTCCATTTTTAATTTTGCCTTCTTTTGTAGTATATGATGGTACAGATAAATTACCATCTGCAAATAGAAAACCTAGCCAATAAGCTTTTTCTTCTGTATCTATTGTATCAAAATAATTGTAGTTCATATAATTACATATTTAATAATATGTATATAACGTAACTACAATATAAGAGTTAAATAATATTTAAAATATTTAAAATAAAAAGCGCTATTACCACTACCTGATATACCAGCTATAGTAAATATCATATTTGGTTCAATTCCGCCAGTAGCTTTATTGAATTTATCCCATCTAGTTTTTAATGATACTATACTATGATTTTTTCTAGCTTTAATGTAGTTTATGGATTTATTTGCTACCTGAGATATTGACTCAAAAGGTAGTATTTTAACGGCATTCTGTTCCGTATTCTCCATAATTTACAGGTGTTTCAGATTCATAACTCATTTGCTCTTCAATAACCTCCCACTCATGTTGAGTGAGCCATTTCCACATCGTCTTCATATAACCTATCTTACCAGTTATCATTTTGTTTTCAATTTCATATTGAAGACATTGAAGAAGGTGTTCATGCATTGCTCTAGATTTACCTACGATACGATTATATTCTTTACGACACTTATTTATATTAGATCGTAAAAAACCTTTAGTACCATCTGGTCTTAAAACATACACTGGAAATACTTCATAGAACTCATCAAACCATGTCTTATCTTGTTTTGTACTTGACAATAGTTTTTCTGTAGGACTATAAATTTTATTATCTCCTGAAGTAGTAAAGGAGATAAGGTCATTGTCGATTAACTCTTGTATGTCGTTTTCACTTATTCGGCTGAGAAACTTGTGAACGTCTTGATTATTACTTTGATTATCATTCAACACAAGAGTTAAAAATACTAACTGATTAATTGATATTTCTCCAAAAATATCTAATAATGTTGTATCTAATTCTAGTATCATAATATAGTACTTTATGAACTAACTTTTGATACAATCTGGAAATATTTGTTAAAACAACGTTAGTTGTCTTGGTTTTAATTCTTCAATGATCTTTAACGCTTCCTTTAAATAGTAGCGATAATTGATCTTTCTTTCTTCTATAGGTTTATTATCAAATTTGTTTAGTATAGTAACACCAGATGCAGTAAGTAGATTAGTATAGTCTACTCTAGTACCTTTAGTTATAATCTTTGAACTATAAGGTAATATCTGTTCTACATTAGAATTATAGTAAAACTGATTTGGATCTGTAGTTATTATACTTTCTCCTGTTTTGAGACACACAAGATATTGCGGTATCTCAACATCTCTGTTTACTATTTTACATTTATATAAATAAGGACCATTAGTAGATGCGTAGAATCTATTGATTCTTTGTGTCAGTTCTCCATTATATTCTACAGAGAATTTCTTATCTACTTTCTGGTAAGTAAGAAACTTCTTAATATCTTTACAATTGTAGATAGTATCTTTTACAGGAATACCATCAACAAAATAATCTCTAATAGCTTCTGGAATAATCTTTGCAGACATTCCCTTACCGAGTAATACCTTAGTAATGAACATACCTTTTTCTTTGATATAATCATCTTTAATCATATCTAAAGAAGTATAAGGCTTCTTCTTTTTATTTAGAGCTTTTTCTGGTTCAGTTTCAAACAATTTCTTCATTGCTTGATAACCTTCTTTTACAGCTATATAATCATTAATAGCATACTGATACATAGCTTCAAAACGATCTTCCTCTAGGGTTAATCTCGTTTGTTGTTCCCATTCCTTACATATACTTTGTAATTTTTCATACAGATTCTTCTTAAGAAGAACAAATAAACCATCTGTATTTGCCTGTACTATTCTACAGCCAATATCAGATAATCTTTCTGCTAACATAAGTAATAGTAATTGTCCATTTATTCTAATCTGCATTACTGCGAAAGGACTATAACAGAAATTATGTTCATTCTGTAGATTACCACTAAGACCGTTTAATGCTAATTTAAGCGTTTTATCTTTAGTCTTAATACCATTATGTTTTGCTTCTATTCGTTCATCTTTAACTTGATTATAAACTTCTAGAAATTCAGGACCCAAATGCTTTGGGTAGAATTTATACTCTATTATCATACTAGGATACAGAGATGCAACATCAATATCTATTAACATTTCATCTTCCTTAGGAATAATTATCTCAGGTTTATTTTCAGAGTGAATACCACCAACTCCTACAGAATATTTTAATCCTCTAAATACAAATTTGTTTTCGTATCCTTTCCTACCTGGTGATACTATCTGTTTTTTCATATCAGATAGTACATTACGAAGTATAGGATCTTTATATTCTATATAAGGCAATATTACTTTATTTAGGTCTATAACATCTGCTGGGCTTCTTAAATCTTTAATATCCCACCATGATAAACCAGTCTTTTCAAGATATTTCTGCGTTAGAATTTTCATTCCAATATTTACTCCATCTTTACTTAGTACTCTTACTTTATATTCATCTTCGATAGCTATTCTTAATTCTATATCTTCAGAACACAGATTTAATAATTTTTCAGTAGAATTAACATCATTCACATTATATTCAATCATCTCTTCTATTCTATCTTCTTCTAGAAACTTATTAAAGTCTCCATTGAATTCTAGAACATTAGGATATTGCATAGTTACTTGCATTTCCTTCAATCCAACACGCAATTTCTGTGAATATAACATAGTAAGTATATCAAATGAATCATACCATACTTGATATTTCCATTTTTTCCATGCTTCTATGTTGTCATCTGCTTGAGATGTAGTTATAGTTCTACTTAAGTTAAAAATACTATCACATATTCTTAGATATGGTTTATTTTTAAGTATATCATAATAATCTATTATATAGTTAATAATAGGATTATCATAATGTAAATTATTATATCCTGCAAAGATTTTATTTGAATCAATTTGAGTTTCAGTAGTATAGAGATCTCCAAATTTTAATGGTGCATTAATATTTGGTACACGAAAAAAATCAACTAATTCTGATAATTGATTTTTTCTGCTTGATATCTCAAACTTATGAAACTTTCCTGATTCAGTATTCTTTGCTGTGCAATGAAATACATTTGGGAAAACTTCAATATCATAGACATATACTGTTTTTCCTCTTATCTTCATAGCGTATAAATTTAGTGGAGTATATGGGAATCGAACCCATGATGCCGATTGGTTGCAGCACTATAAATAGTGTATTAGAGTCTCTCTAATATTCCTCCCTGTACCCTGCGCTTGCCTACTAGCTGAATACCCCATGAGGCAGGATTCTTTATAGACTATCCTGCTAAAAGTCTGTCGCTCTACGCTGCTTGCTTTATCTCTGGCAAATGTTTAGCAAAGCATTTCTTTTCTAAAGTTGCTCTATCTACTATTGTAATAGATTCATAATTACTATATTTATCAGATAACTTTGTATTCAGTTTAGTAACTACTTCGGTAAGTTGTTCAATAGGTAGATTAGAGTAGCTTGTCTTAAACTCTTTATCGTTTGTAGTAGCTATAACTACTTTATA
>UMGV01068180.1_pt1 | contig 9971 bp, 8 predicted proteins | sample 1965361 | NCBI WGS metagenome assembly UMGV01 (sample SAMEA4836081, study PRJEB28245) | human gut metagenome | biome: gut microbiome; material: fecal sample | place: Denmark | collected 2008
TCTATGGCCTTATTCTACGAAAAAAAGCCTACACCAAAATGGCATAGGCTCTATGATATAAGTATAGTAGAACAGGGGTTCGGGCCCTGTTATGTTAAGCATACCTTTTCATAAGCACACTATTCAACATACACCTTACTTCATCTACTTCTCTTTCGGCATCTTCGACGTAAAGGCGAGGGCGGAAAGGAGGAGAAGGGTATAGGTTATGGTGGGCGTATATTGGGGCGTTAGTGAAGACAAAAACATTGCTCCCACTCCTGATCCGAATACTCTATACCACGGTATGATATTAGGCACTACGGGATATACTAAAACCAGCAGCATACTTGGGAAGACAGCATAACGCGCTACCAAAAGGGCACGATAGCTCTTGCATTTGTTAACAAGCCAGAAGAGCATGAAGGACACAGAAAGGGCAAAAAGCCACGAACTGACGGTGGTAAGAGAGTATTCTATAACTTCATAATATAAAGTTCCAAAGCACTGCCAAAGACCACCTATGCTTACATGAATAATTATAGCCAATGCTATCTCAGCGACAAGCACCAGCACACCCCGCTTGATGTTGGCATCTTTCCACCAACGTTTAAACAATTGCCATGCCGATGCTCTGCCACTATCAAGACCGAAGGCATAGATAGAAAGAAGAGCAAAGAGGAAGAAGAGGTGAAAATAGTTGACACCCGTATAGTCGGTTGTGCCATTGCGATGTCCTACACTATAAATCCAAAACCAGCAAAGCGGCATATAATCGATAGCGATGGGCACGATGGCATATCGAGCACAAAACAGCACCCATTGCTTTGCGCGGTATCGTTTCACCACCCAGCACAATGCCATAAGAAGAAGCAAGACGACGAGATATGCGCCAAGGCCAGCATAATAATAGGTAACGCAACTATCAGGATTAGGTGCGAAGCCTCCTCCCGTGATAAAAATCATCTGAATGAAGTTAACGTCAAGGGTATAAAGATCCCACTCAGCAATCGACTTTAGTCCAGGCCCCAAATAGCCGTAAGAAAGACTATCTATCAGATACATTGACACGAAGATAACGACAAAGGCCGCCAGGGCACGCTTGTAATTAAAGCCGAGGCTCTTACCGACAGGCTCTTCTTCCTTAGCTTGAGGGGCAGAAGGCTTTTCTTCCTTAGGCTGAGAAGCCGTGGGCTTTTCCTTCTTAGCTTGAGTAACAGAAGGTTTTTCCACCGTAGGCTGAGGAACCTCAGGTTCGTGTGCAATGACAGTAGCCTCTTCGTCTACCATAGCCTGTATGGGCACAACAACGCTTGGGTCGACCTTTTCGTCGAGCATAGCGATAAACGCCTCAATGGTTTGGGGTCTGCCTTTGCGTTTGGGCTGCATGGCCGCAGCGATAGCAGCCTTGGTGGAGGGCGATGCTGATAGGCGCGAGAGGTCGAGGTCGGCATCGATCAGTGCCGTAGCGTTGGGCGGCGTTTGTCCCGACAGTAGTTTATACAGTGTAGCCCCCAGCGAATAGATGTCGGTGGTGGGCGAGAAGGTGCTCACGCCGCCAGGCTGATATTGTTCGAGGGGTGCAAAGCCATGACTGATGCCCACGGGTGTGGTGCTGGTTTGCGAGCCAGTTTCGTCGTAACGTTTCGACAAGCCAAAGTCGATGACCACAGCATTGCCGTTGCCATCAATAAGCACGTTTGAAGGTTTAATGTCGAGGTGGTTGATGTTGCGGGCATGGATATAGCTGAGAGCATCGGCTACCTGACGAATATAGCCAAGGGCTGTAGCCTCGGCCAAGACGCCATTGCGCTGTACGAGGTCGGATAGCGACCCACCGCTGAGATAGTCCATCACATAATAGGCCGTGCCGTTCTCTTCAAAGATGTCATGAATATGAATGATGTGCGGGTTGTTAAGGGCGGCAATGGTTTGCGCCTCCTTCACAAACTTGGCACGAAACCGAGCTACGGTGTCGACACTGCCCATTGATGGTACCGACACCTGCGAGGTCTGTTCATCGCGGTTGCACAGTTCCTTCATAAAAAACTCTTTGATGGTGACCTTACGGTTCAGCGCCACCTGAGAGGCCAGATAGGTGATGCCGAAGCCACCTTGCCCCAGCACCCCTTCTATGCGATATTTGCCGTTTTGCAGCACGGCGTTGGTCTTCAGTGCGTTCATATTGTTTCTTATTTCATGCCTTTGCCATGTGCGTCGGCCGCATGGTTGTGTTTGTTAAAGCCCTCACGAAGCTTATCAACAGCGCTATGTTCGTGCGTCTCGGTAGCAGTGGGTGCTGCCGAACTGGTGTGCGCCCCATGTTCGGGAGCAGCCTCGGTAGCGGGTTTGCCAGGGGCGGCCATTGGTTTGCCAGGATTGGCTGGCGTTGCTGCTTGGGTGGGCGTTGCTGTCTGGGTATGTGTTGCAGCCTGGGCGGGCTTATTCGGATCTATCGACTCAGCGGCAGGCGCTTGCTCTTCAGGCTTATTGGCAGGTGCAACAGTGGTGGTGCGACGCTTGTTTGTTTTCTTCTTTTTATCCTTTTGCTCAACGTTAGGTTTGTTGGGCTTAGCAGGTTCAGGCTTATTTTTTAGCAGCATGGGCACAATGAAATAGGCGGCTGCGGCCAGCAACGTAATGACAAGAGCCAAAACAAATTTCATCATACCCTTGGCCTTATGATTACTGCTTGCTGGTGTGGGGCATGCCGTGTTGGCAGGATTATTCGGCACCACAGGCTGTTCATCATCAATAGCATCGACCGTAAACGTGGGGGAAGCAGCAGCCGACTGAGCAGGAGCTGCCGACTGAGCAGGAGCTGCTATTGGCGCTGGCGCCCCTTCGGCCTCGCCCTCAACATCAAGAATGTGTATGATAAGGGCCGTGTGGTTGTCGCGGTTATCGATGGTAGCGTTGGTAAGCACCTGCACCTTGTTTTCGTCGTCGCCATTCATGTCAGAGAAGTTGAAGCGTATGTTGGCATCCTCCATCTCTTCGAGCATACCGTCAGAGCAGAGATAGAAGTAGTCGCCAGGCTTGATATCGGTAACATGATGAATGTCGGCCTTGGGCTGACGCTCCATGTGTGGCTGCATGGCACGGGTGATGATGTTCTTTTGTGGCGACACCTTGGCCTCTTCGGGCGTGAGCTCGCCTATCTTGATGAGGTCGTTCACCAACGAGTGGTCTTCGGTCATAAACAATATCTGTGTGCTGTCGGCATCCTTACCAGGGCGGATGTGGTACACCCTACTGTCGCCCATGTGTGCGATGGTGGCACCGCCCGCATGCAGTTTTAAAAATGTCATGGTGGTGCCCATCTTCTTTGAGGCGCCATTATCTTTCTGGTCGAGGGCATGGAAGGCATCGTCCACTGCCTTCAGCAACATATCGTCGGTAAACAGCGCCTCGCTGTTAGGCACGCTGGCGTTTACGCTCTGGCTCATGGCCTCGCACACGGTGGCGCTGGCCACCTCGCCAGCATCGTGTCCGCCCATGCCATCGCACAGGATGAAGAGGCGGTCGGCATCGGTCTGCTTGCCATGCAAGGGGTATATGCTGTCTTCTTGGTGAGGGTTGCCTTGCGCATCTTTGCGCTGTCCAAACTCTTGTATGCTATATGCTTTTAATTTAAATTTCATCATTATTTCGTTCTGCGTGTTTGTTATGATGTTTATGATAGGAGGGGTGCATTGTGGGGCACGTTATGAGGTGCCGAAACGTTAGCCGACGGTTAGAAGACGGTTTCTTCTTCGTCAGGACTAACGATGCGCAGTGTGGCGTCGGGTAGCTGAATGAGGTCGTTCGACTTCAGCACCACCTCGTCGCCAAACATCAGCGGCTGGTTGTTCACCATGGTGGCGTTTACCTGCTGCTTATAGAGCGACACGGTGTGAACATAGCCCATAAGCGGCGAGGCAGTAACGGTGATGACGATGTGCTCGCGGCTCATACGCTTCTGGCCCTGAGTGTCGATCTGTATGGTGGCTTGCGATGCCTGCGCCTTTCGGCCAATAACGTTGCGCCCCTCGCGCAGCAAGAAGCCCTTGGGCGAGCCCGCCACCTTTACTGAGAAGAGGGGCGTTTTGGAAGGCACATTACCGTTTTGATCATAGTCGGTCAGTTCGGGATTATTGCCACGCGGCTGGCCGCCCATGCCCTCGGGCAGGTCGGTGCCAGGGTCGGCCTGTGGCTGATTGTTTTGTGGCAACACCTTGAAATTGAGGAATGGCGACTTTTGCTTACAGATGGGGCAAGGCACCACCTTGGTTTCAATATTAGGAATGTTTTTTACCGCGAGCACGGCTCCGCAATGCGGACATTTTATTTTAAGAATATCGTTTGACATATTTTATTACGTTTTATATTTTAGTTTCGCATGTCTATGACATGCTGTTAGTTAACGAGTTCTTGCTCAAGCAAGAACTTGTCTACTGTTTCGCAGATTTTACCACTTCATTACAGGCATATCGTTAGAAAACTTGCCCCACATAACAGGGTGCTGCATATCGTGCGACAGCTTTATCACACCCGAGTGAACATAGGTGAACAGCTCTTTGGCCGTGATGGTGCGGTCGCGGTTGGCATCGGCGCCACCGCGCAAGCCTTGCACGAGATAGGTGGTGAAGAAGCCGTTCTTCATGTCTCGGCGCTCGATAGACACCTCGTTGCTGCGCGACGAGAGAAAGAGCATTACGTTGGCCTTCTTGGCCGATGCCACCGAGTTTTGACTGTTACGGCCGTTGGTACGTATCTTTCCCGCATAGCAGGCATCGGCAAAGATCATTTTGTTCTTACAGTTGGTGCTGGCCATGGCTTTGCGTATCACCTGATAGTCGAGCATGGCATCATGTGCCACGAAGCCGCCAGGATAGCCGTGTCCGCTAAAGAAGAACACCACGATATCATTGGCAGTAGCCTCGCTATACACCTTGCTCATAGCCTTTACGATGCGGTCTTTGGTAGCATCGCTGTTGAGCAGCAACGAATATTTTACATGAGAGTTTTGCGAATAGAGCCAAGCAATGGTCTTGGCATCGTTAGCAGGCAGTGTCAGGTCGTTGGCTACGCCTGGATAATCAGATATGCCCACTGCCACGAGGTATATCTTGGCTTGTGCGTTGGTGGCAAAAAGCATGGCCAACGCCATAAAAAGGCACAAGGCAACGCACCGTGCCATGCTGGCGGGTGCGCTGCTGTTGCATTTTCGTTTTTTATCTTGCATTGTGTGGTTTTGCATCATAAAAACGGTTAAAGAGTAATGTGAAATAGACGATTAAACCATCAAGCTATCATCGGAGAAGTCGGCAGTGGGCTGCTCGCTGAGACAGTCGTTTTCTAAGTTGACGGGGAGGCTGTCGTCGACTTGAGGTTCTACCTCATCGTTCTGAGCCATTACCTGCGGTTCGTCATGTTCAACAGGGCTGGTTGCGCTATCATCAGTATCGGTGTTCGGCGCTTGGTTTATTGCAGCCATCTGTTGAGCATACCCTTCAGTGATGTGTCCTCCAGAGATGTCGGCATATTCATTGTCGTCAAGCTTGCCATTGTCGTTGAAGTCGACAGCCAAAACATCAAACTCGTGGTCGCCATTGATGTCAACCATGATGGCATCGTGGTTATCAACGGAAAGCTGTGCAAAGGTATAACCCGTTTCGTCGTCGTGGGAAACGCCCAGTATCTGCACATCGCTCTCTTCAGATACCGTGTGTGGTTCGTTAGACGCTACTGGCTGTGGATGAGGGCCCTGGTTACCAGTTATATAGTTAGGCTCGTCGCCCTGAGGGCCTTGGGCTACGGGTTGCGCCTGAACGGTTTCGGTTTGAGCGGTTTCGGTTTGAGCCGTAGCATGGCCAGCGGTGTGACCAGCGGTGTGGCCAGTGGTGTGACCAGCGGTGTGTACATTAACCACCTCTACCTCGTCGTTCTGAGCCGTTGCCGAGCCCGTCCAGCTGAAGTGTTGTCCGAAGGCAGCTTTATCTTCGGCCGACATGTTATCCCATTCGGTCTTATTATAGGTATGGTATATATTACCGTGCCACTCGAAGGCACCACCAGGGCCTACCTCGGTGCGAGCCGTGTTGAAGGCTTCGGTAAACGACATATCGTCGTTAACGCCATGCGCCACTGGCACCTCGCCATCGCTCCATGTGGGCACCTCTTCGCCGCCATTTGCTTCGGCACCATCAACAGGAGTGCCGCTGCTGAGCACGGTGGCAGCTGCGCCAAGGGCTACGCCTGCTGCGGCTCCGCCAAGGATGCGTCCTACCTTCGGGCCCTTCTTGATGGGCTGTGCCGGCTGTGAGGGCGCTGCGTTGTTGTGCTGTTCAGCGTTTTCGGTACGCTGGGTACGCTCGGTATTGTCGATCTGGGTGCGCTCGTCAAGATTGGCATCATATTGAGTGCGCTCGTTATCTATATTATTTGTATTCATTGCTCAGTATTTTAAACGGTTATTAAAGTATATATATAAATGGAGTGCTTTTGTATTGTTTATGCCATGTAATCGTCAACATTGGCATTGTTCTCATAGTCGCTGTTATAAGCGTTCTGCGCCATGACGTTGGGGTCGGCAGCAGGGTCTGGGTTTGCCGCTGCCTGAAGTTCAGACATCGAGAGTTGATGCATAGAGATATCCACTACCTCGTCGTTGTCAATCTGCCCGTTATTGTTTGCGTCAGCAACAAGCGCATCGGCCACGCCATCACGGTCGGCATCAACGATAAGGGCTTGATTGCCACTAATGTTTACCAGTGCGGCATCCATCTGCTGTCCGTCGGCGCCAGTAATGGTTTGATAGTCGAGCACCTGCACGTCAGGGCTGAGCGTAGAAGCAGGCATTACGTTGGGGCCAGGAGTAGGGTCGGGTTCGGGCTCAGGATTGGGTTCGGGGTCGGGGATAGGGTCGGGTTCGGGGATAGGGTCGGCGGCAATGGGTTCAACACTAATGGGCGTGACGTGCGAAGTGGTGGCGGCCACTGTGGGCTGAGCAGCGGTGTTATGGGTGGGCGCCTCAACATCTACGATGGGCACATCGTCAGTGGCATGGGGGTCTTCAGGAAGAACGGGGTCTTCCACTTGGGCTGCATGTATCTCTTCAGACATCAATGTTCCACCTACTACACCAATGGCTGCACCAAGTGTTGAACTGGCGGCTGCTGCCATGTTAGCCTTCACGTTCTCGTTCTTCTTTGTATTCATAATTATATGTGTTAAAAGGGTTTATACTGTGTTTTGTTTTTATTACACTGCAAAGATAGACATTATCCCCTACCCCTCCAAGTGTTTTTCTTCTTTCTGTACAAAACGCCCCAGTTAATACATAAAATGTCGATGCTGGCACGTCATTCTGCGTTTCGGCCGTTTTTCTTTCTTTTAAAATATAAAATACAAGCAAGCCCTAACGACCGATTTGGGTTAAAAAAACAAATTTTTTACTATGAGTTTAGGTTATTACGTTAATTATGAGTAAATTTGCACCTCAAATTGCATTGTTGTGCCTATCGGGATAGAAGCCAGCCAGAGCCATTGCCCTCGTGCAAAGCAATGCCACCGCCCATCATGGTGCATAGAAACGAAAAGAATATAATAACATAAAATAAAGAAAACTAAGATGAACATTTCATTTGAAAATCCGGAGAAGGTGAACGGTTTGCTCACCATCACGGTAGAAGAAGCTGACTTCAAGGCTGATGCCGAGAAGACCCTGAAAGAATATCGTAAGAAAGCTAACTATCCTGGTTTCCGCCCCGGTATGGTGCCCATGGGCTTGATTAAGAAGCAGTTTGGCACACAGGTTAAGATGGAGGCTGTAAACAAGGTTGTTGGCGAGCAGATGTACAAATACATCAAAGACAACGAGATACAGATGCTGGGCGAGCCCATGCCTTCAGAGAAGCAGGTGCCCGTTGACATTGAGAAGGATGCTCCTTATACCTTCATCTTCGATATTGCTGTGGCTCCTGAGTTTAAGATTGAGCTGAACGGCAAGAACAAGATCGACTATTATAAGATTAAGGCCGATGCCGACCTGATTACTAAGCAGCTGGAGATGCTGCAGAGTCGCGCTGGCGAATATGTAAAGGCTGAAGACTTTGACGCTGAGCAGAACGATATGCTGAAGGGCGACCTGCGCGAGCTCGACGCTGAAGGCAACACCAAGGAAGGTGGCATCACTGTTGAGGCTGCTGTACTGATGCCCCAATATATTAAGGTAGACGAGCAGAAGCACCTGTTTGATGGTGCCAAGCTGGGCGACATCATCACCTTCAACCCCCGCAAGGCTTATCCCGAGGGCGAGGCTGAGATCTCTTCACTGCTGAAGATCACACGCGAGCAGGCTAAGGAGCTGACCGCCGACTTTAGCTATCAGATTACAGAGATCAACCGCTTCAAGAAGGCCGACCTGAACGAAGACTTCTACAAGAAGATCTTTGGCGAAGAGACCGACGTTACCACCGAGGAGCAGTGCCGTGAGAAGATTGCCGAGTCGTTGGTTCCGCAGCTCGAGGTTAACAGCGACTTCAAGTTCCTTGAGGACGTAAAGAAATATACTGAGGAGAAGGTAGGCGAACTGCAGTTCCCCGAGGCTCTGCTGAAGCGCATCATGCTGGCTAACAACAAGGAGCGCGGCGAAGAGTTTGTTGAGAAGAACTTTGCTGCCAGCCTTGAGCAGCTGAAGTGGCACCTCATCAAAGAGCAGCTGGTGAAGGCTCACGACATTAAGGTTGACGACAACGATGTGAAGGCTGCCGCTAAGGAAGGCGCTCGCATGCAGTTTGCACAGTATGGCATGGACAACGTGCCCGAGGAGTATGTTGACCGCTATGTTGACGAGATGCTGAAGAAGCGTGAGAACATTGACGGCTTCGTTGACCGCGCTGTTGACAAGAAGCTGGTTAACGCCCTGAAGGCTTCAGTGAAACTGAACGAGAAGGAAGTGACGCTTGACGAGTTTAACAAGCTGATGGAAGAAAAGTAATCCTGCCGAAAAGGAGGATTTCTTGAAGTTTTTGCCAAAAACTTCATCATTTCATTTAACTTCTGAACGGATTAAAGTTCAAAGAAAAAGAAAAAAACTTCTTTAAATAAAAGAGGTTATCGACTTTTTTGCCTATCTTTGTAGAAATAATATCGCAAACGAGGGGCAGAAAGCCGATAACCTCTCTTTTTTTGTTTAGTAGATAACAATAATTGTATGAACGATTTTAGAAAATTTGCCACACAACACCTTGGCATGAATGGTATGGTGATTGACGACGTTATCAAGTCAGAGTCGCAATACCTCAATCCGTATATCCTTGAAGAGCGAAAGCTGAACGTAACACAGATGGACGTATTCTCGCGCCTGATGGCCGACCGTATCATCTTCCTCGGCACTCCTATCGACGACTATGTAGCCAACACCATCATGGCGCAGCTGCTGTATCTCGACTCGGTAGACAACTCGAAAGACATCTCGCTTTACATCAACTCGCCTGGCGGTAGCGTTACCGCTGGCCTGGGCATCTACGACACGATGCAATATATCTCGGCCGACGTGGCCACACTGTGCTCGGGCATGGCAGCATCAATGGGCGCCGTGTTGCTGGTAGCAGGACAAGAGGGCAAACGTAGCGCGCTGAAACATAGCCGCGTGATGATACATCAGCCGCTGGGTGGCACGCAGGGTCAGGCTTCAGATATCGAGATTGAAGCCAAGCTGATAGGCCAGATGAAGAAAGAGCTGTACAACATCATCTCTGAACACTCGCACCAACCCTTTGATAAGGTGTGGGCCGACAGCGACCGCAACTACTGGATGACAGCACCCGAGGCGAAAGAATATGGCATGGTAGACACTGTGCTGGAGAGAAAGAAATAGGTTAGTTAATTAGTTGAAGAGTTGACAAGTTGACGAGTAGACAAGGAGATATGCATTGCTCGCTCTGGGAGAGGCAATGACTTGTTAACTATAACAACAAAAACAAGCAACTTGTCAACTATAACAA
>UMGV01082131.1_pt1 | contig 9965 bp, 9 predicted proteins | sample 1965361 | NCBI WGS metagenome assembly UMGV01 (sample SAMEA4836081, study PRJEB28245) | human gut metagenome | biome: gut microbiome; material: fecal sample | place: Denmark | collected 2008
CTGCCAATTCCGCCATATCCGCATGTTCTGTTTCGTTCGTGAGCTGTGTCGCTCGGAACGATAGTTATTATACCAGATGCAACGGAAATGTCAACACCTATTTTTAAATTTTTCTGACAAATTTTTGCATGGAAATTGATGCAGTCCGTACAGCGGCTGTGGGGCGAAAAATTCATTAAAGTGTGGTACAATAAAAGCCACGCGGCGGGGCGCTTCCCGTACAATGATAAAAACGAGGGAATGCATATGGCAAACGGAATCATCTTTCTGGTGGGTGCACTGATCATGTTTTACATGGCGCTGCGCAGTGTGCGGCAGCGGCGTAGTCTCTGCATGAACGGCGAAAAAGTACAGGCACGCATCACTGGCACAGTGCAGAGCCGGGACGGCACGGCCTATGTGCTGGAGTTCACCACGGCGGGCGGCAGCCACCGGCTGCAGTACCCCAAACCCTCCCGCAGCAAGGATTTTGCCGAGGGCAGCGTGGTGACCCTGTACTACGACCCGGAAGCCCCGGAGAAAATGTATGTGGAGGGCGATAAGTCGGTGCTGGGCGCCGAGGCGCTGTACGCAGGCATCGGCGTTGCATTGCTGGTGCTGATGTTCGCACTGCTGTGAGAGGAGGAACCATAAGATGAAACTGGAACATTTTGGTATGGCAGAGCCGGGGGACTGCCGGCTGGTATTTACGGCGGATGCCGAAGAGCTTGAACGGGCCATCACGGCCGAGCAGGCTGCGCCGGACGCCCCGCAGGCCGAAGAGGACTTGCTGACGGCGGCGGTGAACCGCACCATCCTGGAGGGCTTTTCGGCCCTGTATGAGCAGATCGCGGCGGAGTACGGCGTTACGCCGGTGACCGACCCGGACTTTGAATTGCTGGCCGTGAACCGGGCCGAAGGGTTCCGGGCCGGGGCGCAGTTCTATGCCCTGCCGCCGCTGACGCTGGGCCGGTACACCGGTTTTGTGCAGGCGGTAGAGCCGCACCTCATCCGGCAACTTACCATTGAAATGGAGATCAACCGTCATCATGGCGATGAGGAGCGTGCGGCAGATGCTGCTGGAAAGGCCGCCCTGCGTCAGCAGGTGGCCCGGGAACTCTACGCCCAGCGCTGCGTGCAGGCAAAGGCCCGCGCGGAAAAAGAAGTCATCTGGCAGCTGGGGGACGAGGTGACCGGTCCTCTGCCCAAACAGCTGGTGGGCGGCAACTACTTCGCCGAGCAGCGGCAGTTCAACCTGAGCCTGCAGGCCAACGGCATCAACTTTGATCAGTTCCTCAAGGTGCGGGGCCAGACGGTGGAAGAGTTCCGCACCTGGCTGCACACCCAGGCGGAACGCAAGCTGCGCAGCTGGCTGGGGCTGCTGCTGGTAGCGGAAGCAGAGGGCCTGCAGCCCACGGAAACCGAGGTGACGGCCGCCCTGACCGACTGGAATGAGAAACTGGACGGGGAACGCACCTTCCCGGCCAACGATGCCCGCAAGGTGCGCCAGCGCCTGATGCGTGCAAAGGCGACGGCCTTTGTGCTGGAGCATTCCACCCTGACCCCGCCCCCGGCAGAACCAGTGGTGCAGGAACTGCCTCAGAAATAAGGAAAAAAGCCGTGTTCCCACGCCGACAGATCGGCAGGGAGCACGGCTTTTAAAGGATGGGGGCTAGGTTTTGGCTCAGGCTTCTTTCAGATGCAGCACACCGGCCTGCACCAGACGCTTGCGCAGCAGGGCACCCACAATGCAGGACACCACGATCTTGGCCAGGTCCAGCACGATGAAGGGATACACGCACACAGCCAGTGCATAGCCCAGGTCGCACTGCATCTGGAACACGAACCAGGCGGTACCCAGGACGTAGCAGACGGCATCGCCCAGCACCAGACCCACGGCGGAGACCACCGGCTGACCATTGCTTTTTTCAATGAACAGGCCGCCGATGAAAGCCAGCAGCAGGTAACCCACCAGATAGCCGCCGGTGGGGCCTGCCACCTTGGCCAAACCGGCACCGTAGCCGGAGAACACCGGAACGCCGATCAGGCCGATGGCCAGATAGATGACGACACTCAGGGTGCCGAACTTGGGGCCCAGCAGCCAGGCGGTCAGGCAGATGACAAAGTTTGCCAGCGAGATGGGAATGGCTCCGATGGGCACGGTCAGCGGGCCGAGCACGCACAGCACGGCGGCCATCACCGCAGTAACGGCCATCTGGTAAGTGGTGATTTTTTGATTTTTCATAGTAAAATTCCCCTCTGTAAAAATTTGCAAGGCAGTTCTGTGCAAGAGTATAGCCTGTGAACGGACAAATGGTCAACAGAAAAGTTTGCGCAGGGTTTACAATTGACTGGAGAGGGGAGAGAACGGAAGGGAGACTGTATGGGCGGAGGACACGTTTCACGGCCGGATTTCGGCATGGCACAGCCGGACCCGGCACATCCGCTGACCGAATTCTATCTGCTGGTGCAGCAGGCTTTGGACAAGGCAGGCTGCTTTGCGCTGCCTGCCCTGTATGCCAGCCTGCAGGCCCCTGCGCGCCGGATCTACCCGGAAGAAGCGCGGGAGTATCTGCGTCTTGCGCCGCAGGCAGGGGAGGGCTTTGTCCGCCTGCAGGCGGCGGTGCAGATGCAGGTGCTGTACAGCAGCCTGCAGGTAGCGGCCGACGGTGCCCCGGCGGCGCTGCTGCTCACCGAGGAGTGCACCCGCAGCGTGACGGCGCTGCAATTGCTGCCGCCCTTTGTGTGGGAGGATCCGCTGCCGCCGCTGCCGGATGTTCCGGCGGCACTCACTTTGCAGCTGACCGTGCAGGATGTGGAGGCCATCGACACCGACCCGGCAGCTCTGGGGCGGCGGCTGGTGGGCAGCCCGGCGGGCAAGTGCTGGCTGACCCACCCCAGGGCTGAGACCTTTCTGGCAGAGCGGGTGGCGCTGCTGCAGCGGGTCTACCGCCGCTGACCGGCCGGAAAAAAGAATGAAGCAGCGAGGGAACTGCCGCAGACGCGGCGGCTCCCTCTTTTGTTTTGCAGGGGTTCATGGTATACTAAAACTGATACGCCGCTGCGGCGGGGTGAAAAAAGTTTTGTTGCACGTTTGTGAATGATACGCAATAATCGGGACTGCTCAACCGTTTCTTGAGTGAAATGTCCCCGTGGAAAGTATTTCCACCGTGCCCGTTGAGGGCGTCAAAGGAGAGTTTGAACAATGGGACAGCTGACCAAAAACGAAGTGTTCGCGCTGGCGGTGCAGCGACACAGCGACGCCGTTTACCGCGCGGCCGTGCACAATTGCCGATGCACGGCCGATGCCGAGGATGTGGTGCAGGATGTATTTGAAAAGCTCCTGCATTACGAGGGCTGCTTTGAGAGTGAGGAGCATCTCAAAGCCTGGCTGCTGCGGGTGGCCATCAACCGCTGCCGGGACCTGACCCGTGCGGCGCACCAGAAGGATACCGAACTGGACGAGAACCTGCCCGCACCGGAACAGATGGAGGACGGCAGTGTGCTGGATGCAGTGAAGGCCCTGCCGGAGAATTACCGCAACGCCATTTACTTACACTATTATGAAGGGTACACCACGGCGGAGATCGGCCGGATGCTGAAGGTGCCCACCAACACGGTGTTGAGCTGGCTGCGGCGGGCGAGGGCACAGTTACAGACGATGCTGAAGGAGGAGATCGAAGATGAGGTGGTATGAGTACAAGATGGAGGCGGATGACCTCCACGCCCCGGAAGATCTGAAGGCAAAGCTGCTGGCCATGGCCGACACCCTGCCCGAAGAGGAAAAGAACCGCCCGATGATGCCGGCGCAGGCAGACAACACGGCTGTCGTGCGCCCGCAGGAACCGCTCAAAAAGGCAAAGCTCATCCACTTCCCTGCAAAGCAGGTGGGCGCGCTGGCCGCCTGTCTGGCCGTGTGCGTGGTGGGCTACGGTGCCCTGAGCACCGGGAAGCTGGACATCGGTGCAAAGAGCAGCAACATGGCTCTGTATTCGGCCAATAGTTCCGCAGCTTCCACCGCAGGTGGCTTTACCACCCAGCAGGCCATGCTGGACGCTACCCCGGAGGCTGTCACCTATGACCTGGACCAGGCAGCTGTTCTTTCTGAGAACGACGCTGCTGCCGCCGAGGACCGGCAGGCCAGCACCAGCCCCAAAATCATCTACACCGCTAACCTGACCCTGGAAAGCAAGGACTACGACACGGCCCGCGCGGCACTGGATGCTGCCCTGAATGACGCAGGCGGGTATCTGGAATCCAGCAGTGAATATTCAGACGTCGGGTCCAGCCGCAGCGTCAACCTGACCTTCCGTGTGCCGGAAGAAAATTACCAGAGCTTTCTGGATGCTGTGGCGCAGGCGGGCAATGTGACCTACAAGAGCCAGCAGGCAGACGATGTGACCACCCAGTACATGGACGTGGAAACGCGGCTGGCCAATCTGGAAGCCCAGCGCACCCGTCTGCAGGAGCTGCAGGCCCAGGCCGACAATCTGTCCGACCTGCTGCAGATCGAGACCAGCCTGACCGACGTGCAGTCCCAGATCGAGAGCTGGCAGAGCCAGCTGGACTGGTACAGCAATCAGGTGCAGCAGTGCACCGTGTACGTCAACCTGAGCGAGGTGCAGAACTACACCCCCACCGATGAGAGCTTCCTGGGCAGCGTCGGTGCAGCCTTTGCACAGGGCTGGTCCAATTTTGTAAACGGCCTGCAGCAGCTGGCCGTCTGGCTGGCCGGTGCCTGGCCGGTGGTGCTGGTGATCGCGGCCACCGCCGCAGGCTTTGCCGTCTGGCGCAAAAAGCGGAAAAAGTAAGGGCGGCAAGCCCCTCCTGCACAAAATTCAAAATTTTTGAAAAAAGGGGTTGACATTGTTCCCGCCCTGTGGTATTATACTTGAGCAGTCAGCGAACAGCTGGTGAGCGAAAAGTAAATATCGCGGGGTGGAGCAGTCTGGTAGCTCGTCGGGCTCATAACCCGAAGGTCGTTGGTTCAAATCCGGCCCCCGCAACCACCAAGCGTTCTGAGATTTCTCAGAACGCTTTTTTGTTGTGTTTTACGGCAAAAGGATCCCCCGGTCCACGCTGCAGGCGGACCGGGGAAGTTTTACCTTATAAATGTTCTGCCAGTTCAAACATGGCGCGCACGCTGGCGCGGCTGCGCTCCTGGCGGGAAATGAGTAGGAAGCTGAAGTTCCACTGCGGGCCGTCGATGGGCACGCTGCACAGGTCCGGGCGCAGGTAGCCGGGCACGGAAGAGGGCAGCAGGCCGATGCCCACCCCGGCGCTGGCCAGCAGGAACAGCTCCTCCAGCGTCCGGGTGTGAAGGACCGGGTTTCCTTTCAGACCCAGCTGATTGTAGTACTGGCGCAGCAGCTCCTCGGTGTTGCCCCGGGGGTCCTCTTGAGTCAGGATCAGCGTTTCGCCCTGCAGCTGCTGCGGCGCGATCTTCTCCGCTCCGGCAAGGGGGTGGCCGGTTGGCAGCAGCCAGGTGGCGTGCACCTGCTGCAGGATGATGCTGTTCAGCCCCTCCAGATCGGGCAGGTCAAAATCCATGGCGACCAGCAGGTCGATCTTCCGGTCCACCAGCTGGCTGACCAGCTGCTGCCGGGAGCCGGCCACGGTGGAAAGCTGCACTTCCGGGTGCAGGCTGTGGTACTGACGGAGCAATTGGGAGATGGCGTGCTGCTCCAGGATGGTGGGGATGCCCAGGGTCAGGTGGGTCTGCTGCTCCTGGGCGATGGTCTGGGTCCGGGTCACGACCTCTTCCAGCTGGGCCGTGAGCTCATTGACCTGCTGGAAGAAATACTCCCCGGCCAGCGTCAGCTTGACATGGGCTGTGTCGCGCTCCAGCAGGGTGACATGCAGCTCCTCTTCCAACGCGCAGATCTGGCGGCTGATGGCTGTCTGGGACACAAAGCAGGCCCGCGCCGCCTTGGTAAAGCTGCCGGAGCGGGCTACCCGCTGAAAGTACATGATCTGCTGCAATGTCATACGCTTTTTCTCCTGCCTGCATCAAAAATTGTGGAACCTTGCCAAGAGTATAACAAATTTCTTGTGCAAACTCAACCGCCTTATGCGTTTGAGTTATAAGCAGGCAAATTATTGGTATTTCAAATCTTTGCCGAAACCTGTTAAACTTGTAACAAGAGCGCCGGGCCTACACAAGACCGGTGCAAAAGAAGAAAAGAGGTAACCAAATGAAGAGCAAGATCTCTCGCCGCAGCTTCCTGCGCAACATTGCTGCCGCTGGCAGCGGTGCCGCTGCGCTGGGTCTGCTGGCAGGCTGCAGCTCCAGCAGCACCGCCGCATCCTCCGGCAGCACCGCAGCCGCCGAGGACAAGTACACCCCGGGCACCTATTCTGCCTCCAAGACCATCTCCTACTCCGAGATCGGTGTCTCCATGACCTTTGATGCCAACAGCATCACCGCCTGCGAGATCACTTCCTCCGGTGAGCAGGACCTGCTGACCGACGACAAAAAGACCGCCATGGCCAAGGCCATCGTGGAGGGCCAGAGCGCCGATGTGGACGCTGTGACCAGCTGCACGCTGGTGGCCTCCGTGGGCGCCATCCAGGAGTGCGTAGCCGACTGTATCGCACAGGCTACCGGCACTGAGGTGGAAAAGCCTGAGACGACCGAAGTGACCGGCCGTGTGCCCGGCTACTGCGGCCCCGGCGACTGGCTGGGTGAGGCTCCGGCTGACCCCGACAAGTACGAGGATGCAGGCACCTATGATGTGGTCATCGTGGGCGGCGGCCATGCCGGCGTCGGCGCAGCCTTTGGTGCTGTGGATGAGGGCGCTACCGTGGCGGTCATTGAAAAGCAGCCCTGGGGCAACTTTGTGGACCTGGACGGCACCGGCACCAACATGGGCGGCTGGTACGGCGAGGACATCGGCCACGTCAACTCCAAGCTGCTGATCGAGCGCGGCTATGGCCCCTATGACACCGGTGCCATCACCTCCGAGTTCTGCAAGCGTGCCGCAGGCCGTGTGAACCCCGAGATCATCAAGAACTTCGTGCAGTATTCCGGCCAGATGTTCGACCGCTACGAGGAGATCTACGACTCCTATGAGGAAGAGCGCAAGGCCAACGACAGCGATGTGTATCTGGCCGATACCGCTGTCATTGTGCCCAAGGCCACCGGCGACGGCAAGACCGGCGACCAGTGGGTGGACGGCGAGCCCGCAGGCGGTGCCGGCCACTACGACCTGAGCGATATGTTCCAGTACCCGCTGTGCAACACGCAGGCAGCTTACGGCCAGCACAAGGCCAGCTACCCCATCAGCTGCGGCGGCTACCTGACCTGGCCCTGCAACGCCCAGTTCTACGGCTATCAGGGCAACAACATCGAGTACATCCACAAGTACATCGTCAAGTATGTGCAGGAGACCCCCAACTGTGCCTGGGACTTTGAGCGCGAGGGCATCAAGCTCATCCAGGACGACAGCGGCAAGGTCACCGGCGTGTACGCCAAGGGTGCCGACGGCACCTACTACCGCTACAACTGCAACAAGGGCGTCATCCTGTGCGCAGGCGACTTCATCGGCAACCCCGAGATGTGCTGGGCGCTGCTGAACGAGGGCATGGAGTGGGCTGAGCGCAGCGGCGCGACCGCTGACAGCTGGGCCTCTGCAGGCACCCGCAACGGCCAGGGCCACAAGATGGCCTGCTGGGCAGGCGGCATGATCGAGCCCACCCCCCGTGGCTGGATGGCCATCGGCGGCGGCGCTTCCGGCCCCTGGGGCACCGCTCCCATGCTGATGCTGAACAGCCGCGGCAAGCGCTTCATGAACGAGGGCGCCATTGCGCAGATGCAGGCCACCTGCCTGCGTCAGCCCGCCGGTCTGGCCTGCTACGTCACCGACGCCAACTGGGCCAAGACCCTGAAGGCTGCTCCGCTGGACCACGGCGCACCCAACTTTGGCATGCAGGACTACTGGGATAAGATCGAGCAGGACATGAACAACACCGTGTCCGGCCAGGCCAACACCATCACCATTGCAAACCTGGCCGAGCGCACCCAGATGGCCGGTACCATCTACCGTGCCGACACTCTGGAGGAGCTGGCAGATCTGCTGGGCTACAAGGGCGCTGCCAAGCAGAACTTCCTGGACAGCATCGCACACTACAACGAGCTGTGCTATGCAGGCGTGGACAGCGACTACGGCAAGGATGCACCGTACATGGTGCCCATCGACACCGCTCCGTTCTTCGGCGGCACCAGCTCCACCGGCCACTCCTCCAACCCGATGATGGTCACCATGAGCGGCGTCATCACCGACGAGACCCAGAACGTCCTGAACAAGGACTGGGAGCCCATCGAGGGCCTGTATGTGGCTGGCAACTGCCTGGGCGGCCGTTACGGCTTTGGCTACAGCACTCCATTCGCCGGCAACTCGGTCGGTATGGCCATGACCCACGGCTGGACCGCAGGCCATCAGGTGGCTTCCGACAAGAAGTTCCTGGGTGAGCCCGTGGAGGCCATGGAGGCACCCGCAGGCGGCCCCGGCGGCCCCGGCGGTCCTGGCGGTCCCCACTGATCTCTTCTGACGCGTTTCTTTTTTTTCTTCTCTGGGGAAGCCCCGTTACAGGGCTTCCCCTTTTGCATGAATGCGTGTATACTTTATAAAAAACGACAAGGAGCATCACCATGGCAAAACCGCTCGTGCTTGACCTGCACATCCCTTACTGCATCCGCCCGGAAAACTACCTCGCGCACTTCAACGCGGTGGGCTCCAATGCGGAAAAAAACGCCTATATGGACGCCCTCAAGCGGGAGGTGCTCTCCTATGAGGGAGAACTGGACGGTTACGAGATCCGGGCCGTGCACCTCAGCGGCGGCAGCGCCAGCGTGATGGCCCCGGACTTGCTGGGCGATGTGCTGCGCACGGTGCGCACCCATCTGCCGGTGGCGCAGGGGGCAGAGGTCAGCTACGACTCGCTGCCTGTCACCATCGGCACGCCGTCCCTCACGGGCATCGCGTCCGGCCACCCCAACCGCACCGAACTGATGATGCGCTCGGACAACGACGCCGAGCTGAAGGCGCTGGGCTGCACCCACAACGCGCAGCATATCCGCAACGCCATGCTGTTTCTGGCAAAGTTCCACCTGAACAATGTGGGCCTGACCCTGAACTACGGCATCCCGGGGCAGACGATGCAGAGCTGGCACAACAGCCTGCACGCGGCGGTCATCATGCAGGCCGGGCACATCACGGCAGAGCCGCTGGCCGTGACCGACGCCGAGGGCATGCCCAACGCGGCGGAGCGGTTCGAGATGTTCCGCTATGCCTGCGAGTACCTGCCGGAGAACGGCTACAAGATGTATGCTGCCGGGTGCTTTGCCCGCCCCGGCTACGAGTACCGCGCCCGTGCCATGGAGTGGAACGGGGATGACGTCATCGGCATGGGCGTCAACGGCGGTTCGGTGTACGACGGCTATGCCGTGCGCAACACCAACAATCTCAAGCTCTATATCAAGAATGCCGGTGACTTTGAAAAGCTCACGGCGCAGGCCGCGCAGCTGGACGAGAACGCGCTGATGCTGCGCTACCTGCGGGGCCGCATGAAGCTGAACGACGGCGTGGTGGAGCCGCTGTTCCGGGAGCGGTTCGGGCAGGAACTGCCGCAGGAATTTTCCACCCTGCTGGATAAGGCGGTGGAAAACGGCCTGGCCCAGCGCACGGCCGACGGCTGGATGCCTACCCTGGAAGGACTGTTCCGGGGCGAGGTACTGTAACACAAAAAGCGGGAGCTGTCCCATGGGAGAGACGGCTCCCGTTTTTTGTATGCCAAAAGTCCCCACGGCGTGCCGATTTGTGGTATACTGGTAGAAAACAGTGACCCGCGAAGGAGAAAAGAATGCAATACAAACTTCTGGTAAGTGATTTTGATAATACGCTGGTGCCCTTCGGGGAGCCGCGGCCCCGCCCGGCGGTGGTGAAAGCCGTGAAAAAACTGCAGGCCGCCGGGGTGAAATTTGCGCT
>UMGV01069695.1_pt1 | contig 9940 bp, 7 predicted proteins | sample 1965361 | NCBI WGS metagenome assembly UMGV01 (sample SAMEA4836081, study PRJEB28245) | human gut metagenome | biome: gut microbiome; material: fecal sample | place: Denmark | collected 2008
CCCGATGAACTGCCCCCACCACATGATGATCTACGCAAATCATCCGCACTCTTACCGCGACCTGCCCATGCGCATCGGTGAGATCGCACACGACTTCCGTTACGAGTCCTCCGGCACCCTGAAGGGCATCGAGCGCGGCCGTCACTTCTGCCAGAACGATGCTCATCTGTTCTGCACCCCGGAGCAGATCAAGAGCGAAGTGGCCGACGTGTGCAACCTGATCTTTGAGACCTACAAGGACTTCAACATCACCGATTACCGCTGCGTGCTGAGCCTGCGTGACCCCGCCGACAAGAAGAAGTACCACGACGATGACGCCATGTGGAACCACGCCGAGAACGCTCTGCGTGAGGTGCTGACCGAGCTGGGCATCCACTTCACCGAGGAGATCGGCGAGGCTGCCTTCTACGGCCCGAAGCTGGACGTGAACGTCAAGCCCGCCGTGGGTGCCGAGTACACTCTGTCCACCTGCCAGCTGGACTTCTGCCTGCCCGCCAAGTTCCACCTGACCTATGTGGACAAGGACGGCACCGAAAAGACCCCTGTGGTGCTGCACCGCGCCATCCTGGGCTCTCTGGACCGCTTCATGGCTTACCTGATCGAGGAGACCAAGGGCAAGTTCCCCACCTGGCTGGCTCCCGTGCAGGTCAAGGTGCTGCCCGTGTCCGAAAAGACCCTGGACTACGCCCAGGACGTTACCGAAAAGCTGGTGGAGGCCGGTGTCCGCGTGGCACTGGACGACGACAACCAGAAGATCGGCTACAAGATCCGTGCCGCACAGCAGGTGGACCGTGTGCCCTACATGCTGGTGCTGGGTGCCAAGGAAGCCGAGGCCGGCAACATCTCGGTGCGTGACCGCAAGGGCGAGACCACCACGATGGAGCTGGATGCCTTCATTGCCAAGGTGACCGACGAGATCAAGAACCGCACCTACAACGCCTGATAAAGGCTCATAATAATGCAGAGGCCTCTGTTCCAACCGGAACAGGGGCCTCTGCTGCATTTATCGGAGAAAAATAGGAGAACGTCAGGCGGTCTCGCTCTGGGTGCGCTGCACGCTCTTTACGGCCAGTGCCTTGGCGGGCTTCATCAAGCAGCACGCACACGCCGTTGAAGGCCAGCGAGCCGAGGATGTAGGTGGCAAAGAACAGCGGCAGGTTGGCCGCGAAGGTCTCGGCGTCGATGCAGGCCACCATGAGGTAGGCAAAGCCCACATTGTTGAGCACCTTGGGGGCGTAGGGGTGCAGGATGATCAGCACGAACAGCACGACGGCCAGCGGGATGAGGAAGCCGAAAAAGCTGCCCAGCACCGGGGTGAGGAAGGTGATGGCCAGCAGGGCGATCACGGTGAACACCATGCCCACCAGACCGCCCAGCTCCACCGAGACGAAGCGGTCCTTGATGTCGCCCTCCATGGTGAACAGCATGATGTTGCTGAGGAAGATGAGCCAGCTGTACGCAAAGCCTACCACATGCAGGATGGCGTTGACGATGAGGATCCAGACCAGCAGCATCAGGCGGAAGTAGAGCAGGAAACGCTTGGTGACGGCTTCGTTCATGAGAATATCCCTCTTTCTTGATGATCGGAAAGTGTTTCTTGACAAGCAAAACTGAAAATTGACAGGTAAAACTTGCACTTAATGAAGCAAGTATACACGAAAGTAGAACTAAAAACAAGACTTTGACAAGAATAAATTGCATATTTTGGAAATTTACGCTTGCGAAACTGTGCGCGGCCCCGCAGAACGGCCTGCGGCGGCCTCTTTGCACTTGCTCCGGAAGTGCAAAGGGAGTATAATAAAAGCGTGAAATTCCCACCGCGCAGGCGGTGCTTGCGAAACAGAGGAGGAACTTGTTATGAACAAACCGGTATTGGTCGTGATGGCGGCAGGCATGGGCAGCCGTTACGGCGGTATGAAGCAGATCGACCCCGTGGGCCCCAACGGCCAGGTCATCGTGGATTATTCCCTTTACGATGCACGCCGGGCCGGCTTTGAGACGGTGATCTTTGTGATCAAGCACGAGATCGAGGATGCCTTCAAGGCCGCCATCGGCGACCGTGTGGCCAAGGCCATGAACGTGAAATACGCTTTCCAGCAGCTGGAAGAGCTGCCCGCAGGCTACACTGTGCCGGAAGGCCGGGTCAAGCCCTGGGGCACCTGCCACGCCGTGCTGGCCGCCAAGGACCTCATCGACGGCCCCTTTGCGGTGATCAACGCCGATGACTACTACGGCCCCGAGGCGTTCCGGGTGATGTACGATTACCTGTCCACCCACGAGGACGGCAGCTATTACGACTACTGCATGGTGAGCTACCTGCTCCGCAACACGGTGTCGGAGAACGGCAGCGTGGCCCGCGGCGTGTGCGTGACCAACCCGGACGGCACCCTGCACAGCGTGACCGAGCGCACCCGCATCGAGCCCTATGCAGACGGCGTGCACTACACCGAGGACGGCGGCGCAAGCTGGACCGACCTGCCGGGTGATACCCTCGTCAGCATGAATCTGTGGGGCTTTGGCAAGAGCTTCCTGGACGAGGCAGAGAACCGCTTTGCCGCATGGCTGGACGCAAATCTGCCGACCAACCCGCTCAAGGGTGAGTATTTCCTGCCGCTGGTGGTCACCGAACTGATCGAGGAAGGCAAGGCAAAGATCCAGGTGCTGCGCAGCACCGACAAGTGGTACGGCGTGACCTACCGCGAGGATAAGCCGCTGGTGGTGGAGGCCATTGCCCGCAAGACCGCCGAGGGCCAGTACCCGGAAAACCTCTGGGCATAAATTGAACCAAAAACAGCAAAAGAGCACCGTTCCGGCCGGAACGGTGCTCTTTTCTATTTTACGATGTTACGATTGTTTTTTAATTTGCGTTGGGGGGGGGGTAAGCGTTGCCGTATCATCTGCAAAGATCCAGATGGTCTCGTGGATGTGAGAGCCGCTGGAGGAATACGGGGTGATCTTGAGGGTGTAGGGTGCACCGTCTGTTCTGGTGTAGTGCACCTCCACGATCTCGCCGCTCAGCACCTTGCTGCGCACAAAGCTGTAATCCAGCACGCGGTTGAAGGCGTCGTGGGATTCCGGCACCACATACTGGTCGCGGTAAGCGGTGATGACGGCACGGAAGGAGCCGCCGGAGGTGTCCAGGATCTTCTGGAAGAAGTCCGGAATGATGATGGGCCGCGCGCTGTCCTCCTGCAGGTTCACCACATACACGCTGCGGTACTTGGGGGCCAGCACCCGCAGGAAGTGCTCGGTGTCCCGCTTCTGGGTCAGGGTGCGCTCCAGTTTTTCGTTCAGGCCCTTGAGCTGACGCTCCTGCCCGTTGCGGCCGTAGTAGGCCAGCTTGTCCTGCTGCATGGCCTGCTCGGCCTTGTTCACGGCCGCTTCCAGCTTGCGCAGATTGTTGGTGTTCTGGATGCCCACCGAGATCTCGCAGTCCTTCTCCCGCAGGAACACGCGCATCCGGTCGGAGGCGGTCCATGCGTCGTAGGGCGGCAGGTTGGGGGTGAGCACGACGAATTCGTCACCGCCCACGCGGTAGATGCGGCTGCTCACAAAGAACTTGCGGGCGGCGTTGGCAATGGTGCACAGCAGGTTGTCGCCGCTGCGGTGGCCCAGGTGATCGTTCACCTCATGCAGGCCCACCACGTCGATGTAGGTGCACACCATGGAATCGTAATCCGAATATTGCAGCTCCCGCAGGTCGCTCTCATACTTGCTGCGGTTGGCAAGGCCGGTCAGGGTGTCGTGGCTGTAGGAGAAGTCCAGCTCCTCACTCAGCTGGTTGGCCTGTGCGTCCTCCCGCATCAGCACGGTGGCCCAGGGGTTCTGGGCGCAGCAGCCGCGGCAGGGCAGCACTTCCATGGTGATCCACACGAACTGGTTGGCCATCTGCTTGCGGAAGCGGTAGAACTCCGGCTGCTGGGAGTGGAACAGGGTGTCTTGCAGCAGGGGCAGGTCCACCTGCTCCTGGAACATCTCTGCATCGTCCGGGTGCACGACCTTTTCATTCACCAGACGGTCGCAGAAGGTGGTAAAGTCCTCTTCCTTGGCCAGGTCTGCGCCGGGCAGGCGGGCATCCCGCTTGATCACCCGATAGGTGCCGGTGACTAGGTTAAGCAGCGAGACTTCCAGCAGATTGTCGGTAAAGATCTGATATGCCTGCAGGGCCAGTGCCGTCTTTTCCGAGTCCGGATCCTCCGCAGCGGTGCGGTGGTCGCGGCGCATCAGGTCGCGGCGTATATCCCAGTAGTCGGCGTTATTGGGCTGGGCCAGCAGCTTTTCAGCGTTTTCAATGGGCATGGGCTTGAAGAAGTAGTAGCCCTGCGTATACAGGCAGTCGGCAGCCTGCAGCATGGACACCTGCTCCGGGGTCTCCACACCCTCGGCAATGATGGGCAGATTGAGCCGGTGAGCCATATTGATCACCGATTCCACGATCTGCACACCCTTGCTGTGGTTCTGCTGGTTCATGTCGATGAGCTTCATGTCCAGCTTGATGGCATCCACGTTGGTGTCCTTGAGCATGTTCAGCGACGAGTAGCCGCTGCCAAAGTCGTCCATCATCACCGAGAAGCCCTTGCGGTGCAGGCCCTGGATGGCGTTTTCCACCACCGAGGAGTTCTCGGCCAGCATGGTCTCGGTAATCTCGGCCAGCAGGAGCTTGGGCTCCAGCTGGTATTTCTCCACCAGATCCGAGAAGATCTGCGGCACGTCCAGATTCACGATGTCCACCACGGACACGTTCACCGACACGGGCACCAGATTGCTGCCGCTGGCCTGCCACTTCTGCAGCGTCTGGCAGACGGCTTCCCAGATGTACTGGTCCAGCCGGGAGATCAGGCCGGTGCTCTCCAGCAGGGGCATGAACTCGGACGGCTGCACGCAGCCGCGGGTGGGGTGGTTCCAGCGCACCAGTGCTTCCATGCCCACGATGGCGCGGGTCATGCTGTTGCACTTGGGCTGCAGGAAAAAGGTGAATTCGTGGTTGTCCAGCGCATGCTCCAGCTCACTCAGCAGCTGCTGCTGGGCCTTGAGGCTGTCCAGCATGGCCGGGGCAAAGCGGTGGATGCCGCTGCCGGAATGGTCCGGGTTCATCACGGCAATCTGGGCGTAGTTGCACAGGGCGGCGGCGTCCGCTTCCGGATGCTCGCTCACCGGGCACAGGCCCAGCGCCAGAAAGAAGGTGACATCCTGATGATTGGGGCTCACGCAGGTCTGCAGCGTGATCACGATGTCCTGCTGCTGCACGCGGTCGTCCGGCAGGCAGAGGAAAAAGTCATCGTTGCCCCAGTAGCCCACAGGGCAGCCGGAGGTCTTTTGATAGTCCAGCAGATGGCTGGCCAGGGTGTTCAGCAGGGTATCGCCCTGCTCGGTGCCGTAAAGCTCGTTGTACAGCCTGAAGTGCTCAACGTCGATGGCCGCGACGCACCACTTTTCGGTTTTGTGTGTGTCCAGAAAGTCTTGCAGATGCTGCAGGAAGTCCTCCTTGCGTGCAATGGCTGTAAGGGCACCCGGCTGTACTGTGCCGACGGTTGTATTTTGAATTGTTTTATCAGACATGGTCATCCCTCGCAGTCCGGCAAAAATTGCCAGTTTCAGACATCGTTTATCCAGTTACACTCTTATGTAACAGTATAGCATCAAATGTGCAATTTGGAAATAGCTTCCGGCAATCTTTAGTGCACAAAAATGCACAGAATACGCCGCAAAAAAACCGATAAAAAAGCGGGTCATCGCAGATAATTGCAACAAATCCGCAACAACCCGCTGGGCTTATTCCTTGCTGTCCCGGTCCTGATCGGACTCCCGCCGATCCAGTTTTTTGCGCAGCGTTTCCAGCGAAGTTCTCTTCACGCCGTGCTTCAGCTTGGGGTAGGCCCGCAGCATGCGGCGCTGGCCGATGACGCGGGGCTTCTTCAGCATCTGGGCACGCATCTCGTCGGAGCGTACCTGCAGCTCGGCCGACAGCTCTTCCAGCTGCAGCAGCGCGGCGGCGCGTTCTGCGGCCCGCTCCGAAGCGCCTTGTGCCGCCAGTTTGGCGGCGTTGGCGGCCTCGGCCGCGTTCAGACGGGCGGTCTCCGAAGCGCGCCGTGCGGTCTCCATGGCTTCGTCGGTCCGGGCACGGATGGCGGCCATGGCCTCACGCGGCTTCAGCTTGGGGACATTGTCCCGGGCTTCGGCGGCAGCCAGCTTGAGCTGCAGGCGGCTCTCGTCCATCTTCTGGTCGGCGGTCATGGCGGTGGTGCCCAGCAGCTCGGTCATGGCGTCGCTCACGGCATGGATGCTGTCGCCCAGCTTCTCCATGGTGTCCAGGGTGTCGGCCAGGGTGGAGGCCGCAATGGCGGTGGCCACCACGTCCGTGGCATACACGGCGTAGAGGATGCACAGCAGGATCACGCCCACCAGGGTGGGGACCATGGCCACCAGCCCGGCTATGATGGGGTGCACGATGCGCATGACCACCAGGGTGCCCACGCCCCACAGCAGGCAGAATTCCAGGCAGATGTAGCCGCCGATGTTGAAGGGGTAGTCACTGTAGTCCCACCAGCGGGTGCGGTACAGCTTGTACAGGGCCCAGCCGCCCACCAGCTCCAGGGCACTGGGCAGGATGACGCCGCCCAGATAGAGCAGCAGGGTGTTGTCCACCAGCGGGGTTAGAGCATAGAGCACGATGACCATGCCGAAGCCGTAGATGGGGCACACCGGCCCGTTCAGGAAGCCGCGGTTCACCAGCTTGCCGGTGGTCACAGCGGCGTAGACCACTTCCAGGCACCAGCCCAGACAGGAATAGATCAGAAAATAGGCCAGCGTCTGGTACAGCGAAAAGCCGCAGACGGTGGTCTGGGTGAGGAAGGCTACCACAAAAACACCTCCGGTCAGTTTTGCTTTGCTACGATCTTGTATTCGTCGCCCGGCTCAAAAAAGGGGCAGGCGGCGGTGCGGCAGGAGAGATAGCGGGCCATTTCGTCCTCGTCCAGTGCGCTGCCCTGGGCACAGTAATACCTGCCGTATTCGTCCTGCAGGTTGTTCAGGCACAGTTCACAGGGGTCAGACATTGGCTTCGCCTTCCTGTGCGGCCTTGGCAGCCGCCTCGGCTTCGGCGGCTTCCCGTGCCATGCGCTTGAGTACCTTGGGCTCGATCCAGGTCACGCTGTCGTCGCCGGGCTTTTTGCGGGCGATGAGGGCCTTGATCTTGATGCCCATCTCGGTGAACATGCCCTCGTGCTCGGTGCGGATGTTCCACTCCGGCTCGTTCTCGTGCAGGTCGTAGGTCATCCACTCGATGTCGTAGCCGGAAGCGGGGAAGTACTCCAGACTGTCGCGGAACAGGTCATCGTCATCGGTCTTGAAGTAGATCTCGCCGCCGTCCTTGAGGAACGCGCGGTAGTTGATGAGCTGGCGGGGGTAGGTCAGGCGGTGCTTGTGGGAAGAGCCGTTCTTGCTCCACGGGTTGCAGAAGTTGATGTAGATGCGGCTGACCTCGTCCTCCGCGGTGATCACGCCCTTGATGCGCTCGATGTCGGTGCTCATGATCTTGACGTTGTCGATGGGGCGGTTTGCGGCCTGATAGGCGGCCTCGATCTTGCGCTTGGCCAGGATGAGCACCTTGTCGGTGATGTCGATGCCCAGATAGTTGTTCTCCGGGTGGGCGCAGGCCAGCTGGGAGATGAAGCCGCCCTTGCCGCAGCCCAGCTCCAGCACAAAGGGCTGCTCCGGGCGGGCATACTGGGCGTGCCACTTGCCGCCCCAGATCAGGGGTTCGTGGACGTGGAAATCGGCGGCCATCAGCTCGTCGTGTGCATAGGGTTTAAAGCGCATTCTCATGATCAATATTCTCCTTCAAAAAATCTTCAACCTGCTCCGGCGTGGCGGCGCAGCTGCCCTGGCAGATGCCGGGCTTACCGCCGCCGCGGCCGTTCAGGGCGGTGTTCAGGGCCTTGGTCAGGGCACGCACATCCCCGCCGGCCTGGGCCAGGCAGTAACCGGTACCCTTGTCGTTGGGGGTCAGGGCAGCGCACAGACCGGTGGTGGCCTCGCTCAGGCGCACGGCCAGCCGGTGCAGGCCGTCCGGGTCCAGCCCCGGCACGATGCGGATGGCATTCTGCCCCGGCTCCACGGCGGCGGCCAGTGCGTCGAACAGCTGGCTGCACAGGCCGAAGTGGTTGAACTTGAGGGCCGTGTACTCGTCGTACACCCGGTGTACGGCCACAGCGGTCTGGTCGGCTTTGGCGCTGAGCAGGGCCCCGATGTCCGCCTGCCGTGCCCGCATGGCCTGGGCAGCTTCCAGCGCCCGGGCACCGCACACGATGCTCAGCCGCACGCCGCCCTTGTAGTTTTCGCTGGTCAGGATCTTGATCTGACCCACCTGCCCGGTGGTGCGGGTGTGGGTGCCGCAGCAGGCGCACACATCGGCACCGGGAATGGTCACGATGCGTACCTGCCCTTCGATCTCCTTTTTGCTGCGGTAGGTCAGGGCGGCCAGCTCCTGCGGGGTGGGGTAGGTGATGACCACCGGCACATCCTGCCAGACGATGCGGTTGGCCTCCAGCTCGGCGGCGCGCAGGCCCTCGGCAGAGATGGGCACGCTGGTGTCCATGCGCACGGCCTCGGCCCCGATGTGGAAGCCCACATTCTCGGCCCCGAACATCCGGTGCAGGATGCCGGAAAGGATGTGCTCGCCGGTGTGCTGCTGCATTTTGTCAAAGCGCCAGTCCCAGTCGATGGCTTCCTCTACCGTGATGCCCGGCACGGCGGTGTCGGGCAGGGAAGGAACGCTGTGCCAGAGGATGCCGTCCTGCTCGTGGACATCGGTCACGGCCAGCTCGGTGCCGTCCGGCAGGGTCAGGGTGCCCCGGTCGGCAGGCTGACCGCCGCCTTCCGGGTAGAACACCGTACCTTCCAGCGCGATGAGTCCGCCGCCGGTACGGCTGTCCGGCACGGCGGCCAGCAGGACGCTTTCGGCCCGGGTGCGGAAGGCATCCGCTTCAAAATATTTTTCAGTGCACTGCATGGTGCGTAAGACCTCCTGATGCTGTTTGCCGGCGCACCGGCCCATACCGCGTGCAAGCGGCAGACAAATACCAAGTATACCACAGTATACCACGATTTTTGCCTGTGGAAAATAGTCTGCGATTATGTTATGATAAGAATCAACAAGTTTCCGGTCAAAATGTGGAATGTGAGGAAGGTAAAACCATGCGTGAAAGTGGAATCCTGATGCCGGTGTCCAGCCTGCCCGGCCCTTATGGAATTGGCTGCTTTGGCAAGGAAGCATTCAAATTTGTGGATTTTCTGGCCGATGCCGGGCAGAAGATCTGGCAGCTGCTGCCCCTGAGCCCCACCGGCTACGGCGACAGCCCCTATCAGAGCTGCTCCGCCTTTGCGGGCAACCCCTACTTCATCGACCTTGATGCCTTGAAGGAAGAAGGCCTGCTCACGGCAGCCCAGCTCAAGGCAGAGCCCTGGGGCGATGACCCGAAGCAGGTGGACTACGGCACCCTGTACACCAGCCGCTACAAGGTGCTGCGCACCGCCTATGCGGCCTGGCGCAAGGCCTGCAAGGGCCTGCACGGCTGCAGCGATTACTTCCCGGATGACTACTATGCCTTCACCCTGAGCAACGAGGCATGGCTGGAGGATTATGCCCTGTACATGGCTCTGAAAGTGGCCAACGGCATGAAGAACTGGGTGGAGTGGGAGCGCCCCTACCGCCTGCGGGACAAGGCTGCGCTGGCCGCCTTTGCTGCCGAAAATGAGGAAGAGATCGGCTTCTGGAAGTTTGTACAGTACAAGTTCAGCACCCAGTGGCAGGCTGTGAAGCAGTATGCCAACGACAAGGGTGTGCAGATCCTGGGTGATATCCCCATCTATGTCTCTGCCGACTCGGTGGATGCCTGGGTGGGCGGCAAGCTGTTCGAGCTGGATGCCGAGGGCCGTTTTG
>UMGV01067083.1_pt1 | contig 9929 bp, 11 predicted proteins | sample 1965361 | NCBI WGS metagenome assembly UMGV01 (sample SAMEA4836081, study PRJEB28245) | human gut metagenome | biome: gut microbiome; material: fecal sample | place: Denmark | collected 2008
TCAGTTTTATATAATGATGATGGTGCTATATTCAAAGGTAAAATAAATAATAAAATTAATAATCTGATTAATAAATATCAATAATAAATATCCCTTTAGTTTTTACTAAGGGGATTTTTATATATAAAAAAAGACGAATAAATATTCGTCTATAAAAGTTAATTATCTAAAATATTTCTTCATCAAACACAACACAATTCCTATTATTTCTTTTTCCAACATATAACTGTTTATCAGAATTAGTAATATAATCTGATTTATCCATATCTTCTTTTTTAATTATTACACAGCCACAAGTTATAGTGATTCTGTCAAATTCACTTACATCAGCACGGTATATTTTTTCTTCATATACTCTTTTTTTAAGTTCAAATGCAAAATCTAAAAGTTCTTTTTTTGTTGTGTTAACAAAAACTATAATGAATTCTTCTCCACCATATCTAAACAATAAGTTTTTTTCACTATCAAGCATATCCATAGTTATAGCACTTATTTTTCTTAAAATATTATCACCATTGCGATGAGAATATGTATCATTATAACTTTTAAAATAATCTATATCAAATAATATTATACCAACATTTTCAACATCATCATTATCACATAGCCATTCCCAATATGTATCTAGAGCTCTTCTATTCATAACATTTGTTAAAAAGTCAACATATGAAGAAACTAATAATTGATTATTTAATTTAACTATTTCGTAATTTTTCAAAGCTAAGTTTATATTATATTTTCTAAATGCAAAGTATCCCGCTATTAAACATATTTTTAAAACTGTATGAACAATAAGTGAATATGGGGCATCTTTAATCACAATAAATTGCACTACCAAACTTAAAATCAAAGCTGAAATGATTACCATCCCATAACTGATTTTTGGCATTGGTAAAGCAACTATTATAAACAAATAAAATGTAATTAAAGATAAACCAATATATCTATCGGGGACTCCATTTTCATAAGCTAAATTATACTCTGAAATAACAATTATAGTCACTGCATAAATCAAATACAAATAGTAAAATAAAAACAAATGACTTACAACTGCAATATTTGTTATCTTCTTATAACATAATGACATAATTAATAATACAACTGATAATACAATTTGAAATAACAAGGAAAAATATACAATTGGTTCTTTTGGTATGGCAAAAGATTCAAATCTTTCCCTAACAATTAGCCAAAATGAATTTATTACAATAACGATAGTCGCAATAATCCATGCAAATTTCAAATTGTTTTTTATCACAAAATCATATTTACTTTCAGTATGGTATTTGGTTTTCAATATATTTTTTTCAAATGTGTTAAGTCCATTATCCAAACCTACTTCATTCATTTCCATAATCTCACTCCTAAGCTACAATACAATCATTCCAATTTTAAATTCTACATTTTTCTACATATTATCTCTAACAACTTATTATACCATTGTTTACTTAATAGGACAATATTAATTTGGCAGTAAAAATCATAACATACAAATTATTTTTTCTTTTCTTTCCTGTATTCTTTTGGTAGCATATTAAAATGTTCTTTAAATGCCTCACTAAATTTGCTTTGACTTTCATATCCAACTTCTTGTGCCGCTTCTAAAATACTTTCATCGGTTTCTCGCAAAAGTTCTGCCGCCTTTTCCATTCTATGTTCTTTAATATGGGCAGCTATAGAATTACCATAAATATTTTTAAACACTTGTTTTAAGGTTGTTGGATTCATCAAAAACTTTCTTGATAGTTCTTCTATTGTTATTCTTTCACTTAAGTGTTCAGTTAAATAAGTATGCACGTTTTCCATTATATCATATTGTGATTGATTCAAATTATTACTATTAGTATTTTTAGGACATGATATTTCCATCACTCTTTCAATCATTTTATGTAAAAGTTGGGCTTCTTCTGTGTCAGCTGCTCTATAATATACTTCTTTTCCTTCTCGGCGGAATGTTATGAGATTTCCCTCCTTAAGTGTACGCAAATGATGTGAAGTTGCGGGACTAGAAATTTTAAGTAAAGCAGAGATATTAATTACGCATTCTTCCATATGGCAAAGCAACCAAAAAATTCTTATTCTCGTCATATCTGAAAGCTTCTTAAAGACTTCAGAAACGATTGCAAAACTCTCCGTTTTTTCTAATTCTTTCTCAATATAATCAATACTTCTATGTGAGCCATGATCATGTGGCAATTCTAATTCAGGCATATTTTTCCTCCAAATTTTCTTTATTCTTTTTAGCAAACTTTTTGCCCCTTTTAGTAAAAGAGGTGTAAAATAGTTGCTTTTTTCCTCCTTTTCTATTATACTATTAATGTAATAATTAAACAAGTGTTTAATCGTTTGATTGTTTAGAAATTAATAATTGAAAGGGTAAAAAAATATGAAAAGAACTTATCAAATTGATGTTGATTGCGCTAACTGTGCAAATCTTATGGAAAATGCTGCAAAGAAGACTGAAGGCGTTGCTAATGCCACCGTTAACTTTATGATGCAAAAAATGGTTGTTGAATTTGAAGAAAATGTCAATGACAAAAAAGTAATGAAAAATGTTTTAAAAGTTTGCAAGAAGATTGAACCTGATTGTGAAATAGAATTGTAAGCTATGGGGATATCGGATGAACAAAAAACAAAAAAAAGTATTAATAAGAATCATTATTTCTGGAGCAATGTTACTACTTATTAATGTTATTCCAATAGAAAGTTTGATTTTAAAAACAGTCTTATCACTAATCGCCTACTTAATAATTGGATATGATATTCTAAGAAAAGCTTTTTTAGGAATTATTCATGGTAATGTCTTTGATGAAAACTTTTTAATGGCAGTTGCCACTATTGGTGCCATTGCCCTTACCATATATAAAAATGAAAAAGATGGTGATTATAACGAAGCAATTATGGTTATGCTTTTATACCAAATAGGTGAATTATTCCAAAACATTGCTGTTGGTAAAAGTAGAAAGAGCATAACTGCCCTTATGGATATTAGACCAGACTATGCCAATATTGAAGTTAATAATGAATTAACTCAAGTTAGTCCCGAAGAAGTTAAAGTTGGTAGTACAATTGTAGTAAAACCAGGTGAAAAAATTCCTCTTGATGGAAGAATTGTAAGTGGTACTTCTACTCTTAATACTAGTGCCTTAACTGGTGAAAGTTTACCAAAAGAAGTTAGCACCGGTGATGATGTTATTAGTGGTTGCATCAATATGACTGGTGTACTAAGAATTAAAACTACTAAAGAATATAGCGAATCAACAGCAGCTAAAATTCTTGATCTAGTTGAAAATGCTAGTTCTAGAAAATCTAAATCAGAAGATTTTATTTCTAAATTTGCTAGAATATATACTCCTGCTGTTTGTCTTTCAGCTTTAGCTTTAGCAATATTGCCACCAGTATTTAATATTATTTTATCTAATGATGCAAACTGGTCAACTTGGGTTTACAGAGCACTAACATTTTTAGTTATTAGTTGCCCATGTGCCTTAGTCATTAGCATACCTTTAAGCTTTTTTGCTGGTTTAGGTGGTGCTAGTCGTAATGGTGTCTTAATTAAAGGATCTAATTATCTAGAAACTTTATCAAAAACAAAAGTTGTTGTTTTCGATAAAACTGGAACTTTAACTAAAGGTGTATTTGAAGTAAATGGAATTCATCATAGTGAGATTAAAGAATCCGAATTATTAGAATATGCTGCTACAGCTGAAAGTTATTCATCTCACCCTATTGCTAAAAGTTTACAAAGAGCATATGGTAAGAAGATTGATAAAACTAGAGTCAAAGATATTAAAGAAATTAGTGGTGAAGGACTAATTGCTAAAGTAGATAACTTAACTATTGCAATTGGTAATACTAAATTAATGAATAGTCTTAATATTGAATATAATGATTGTCATTCAATAGGAACAATTATCCATGTAGCAATTGATGATGAATATGCTGGTCACATTGTTATATCAGATATTGAAAAACCTAATTCAAGAACTGCAATTGCTGCTCTTAAAAACTTAGGTGTAGAAAAAACTGTTATGCTTACAGGTGATGCTAAAAAGGTTGCTGAAAGTGTAGCTAATGATTTAGGACTTGATGAAGTTCATTATGAATTATTACCAGCTGATAAAGTAGTGCAAGTTGAAAAGCTTTTAAAAGAAAAACCAGCAAAAAGCAAATTGGCTTTCGTTGGTGATGGTATAAATGATGCTCCTGTGCTTGCTAGAGCAGATATTGGAATTGCTATGGGGGCACTTGGAAGCGATGCCGCAATCGAAGCTGCTGATGTAGTTTTAATGGATGATGATCCTTTGAAGATAGTAAAAGGAATTAAAATCTCTCGAAAGTGTATTTCAATAGTATATGAAAATATAATTTTCTCATTTTTGGTTAAATTTGTTTGCCTTGCTTTGGGAGCAATCGGTATTGCCAATATGTGGGTAGCAATTTTTGCAGATGTTGGTGTAATGATTATAGCTGTATTAAATGCAATTAGAGCTCTAAAATAAATAATTAAAAGAGGTTCAGCTGAACCTCTTTTTTACTTTTTGCATATATTATCTTTCCAAACTGAATTATAAATCTTTTCAGTTTGAATCATATTAGATACTTTATTATATTTATGTTTTGTACCTCTTGGAATTACCACATATGAAGATACATTTCCAAACTCACGAATTAAAATATCTTTAATTTTTGAATGGTCAAACATCTTACAACTAAACAAATCAAAATATATAACTTTTTCATTATAATTGTAATGAAAAGAAATATGACTTTCAGCTATCATTACGATGCCTGACAAATATGTTGGATTAACCATCAAGTCTTTAATTACATATGGTCTAATAATTGGTGTCATACCAATTTTATCAATTGTAGATTCTAAAAAGTCGAAAATTGTTTCCATAGTTGGAACAACGTTAGCATCTATCTTCGCTAAAATGTGTGGTCCAAAATCTTCTTCAGAACTAATTGGTAAAATATATTCTTCATTAATCTTTCGTTCTTTAGTATTAATTATGCTTCTTTCATCTTCAAAAGGTAATAATCTTTTAAATAATTTATATGCAACATTTTCATCATATTCGCCATCATAAACCATATCAACAAAATAACATTCTCTCAATGGGAAAGTATGAATTGTTATATGGCCACCTTTCAAAAATAGAAAAGCACTAATACCAATATCTTCAGGTTCAACTCCATAATAATATGGTAATAAAAATGGTGGAGCAACACTCACCAAATTTAATTGATAAGCAACGTGATTTAACAAATTATTAATATATTTCACATCATCTAGTTTTGATTCAATTGAACCATAACAATCCAACATAGTATGTTTCATTATCTTTTAACACCTCCATTTTGATAGTATAAACATTCTAACATTATTTTCAAAGCAGTCCAAGAAGTTATATCATTTATATCTCTTGGAGGAGCAACTTCAACAATATCCATTGCCTTAATTGGTAATTCAACCATAATATTCTTTATAATCTCTAATAACATTCTTGAATTTAGGCCACCTGTCTCTGGAGTTCCAGTTCCCGGAGCAATTGATGGATCTAAAACATCGATGTCTAAAGATAAATAAATTGCATCATATCCTTTAAAATGTTTTTTAATTTCATTAGCGATTTCTTTATACTTCTTTTCAAAAAGCTCACTACTTCTTAAAACCACTGTTTTAGGATGAGATTCAAAATATTTCAATTCTTGGATCTCAAAAGATCTAATTCCAACTAACATTATTGATTCTTCACTGAATCCGTCCTCTATGCTTCTAGCATTAACTGATGCATGTGATAATTTTGAATCATCATAAATATCACAAAAATCTGCATGAGCATCAAAATGGATTAACCCTATTTTTTTACCACTATTTGCTTTAGCAAATGCCTTTCTTAGTGGTATACTAACAGAATGATCACCACCAATGGCAATAACAAATTTATTGCTTTTTAGAAGTTTTCCTTCTTCTTCGCACAATAAATCAAAATACTTTTCAACATCGCTATTTTTGGTGATATTACCATAATCAAAAATCTTTTTATTAATAATATAACCATCTTCAGTAACTGGAGGAAGGTATTTAGAAAGTTCTCTTATAACATCTGGTGCTTCACTTGCTCCTCTCCCACAAGAGCAATTTTCATCAAACGGAATTCCAAAAACAACACAATCAGCTTCTTCTAATTTTTGAACTTGTAACTCACGCCATATTTCTTTATTTTCTTCATTAACTTTGTCATTATTAATCATACAATTTTACCTCAATTTTTTTGCATACACTATAATAGCACTATTATTTATAAAAAGCAATAAAAATATTTTTTTATATAAAAAAACATTAGCTTCACTGCTAATGCTTTTATTTTATATATATACTTGCTTCATTTAATAATTTTTGAATTTCTAAAAAACATTTTGATAGCGGATATCCATCAACTAGTGCATGAGTAACTTGAATATTGAATGCCATTTCATATCTATTAGTTACCTCATTATAAACATATTTCCCCCAACACATTCTTGGAACTGAAACTGTTGGATCATTAGGCATAGGATGAGACAATGATGTGAAATCTATCCAAGGTAAGCAACTAAAAAAGAACTGATCAAATCTTGTTAGATCGTTATAACTCTTGTTCTCATCTACTCCTACTTTCACTTTTGCAATTGCTTCTTTTGTTTCTTTATAAAATTTCTGAAAATCTTCACAATATTCATTATCACAATTATCAAAAACACCACTATCTGTCATTACAGTATATGCAGGATGGCATAAATCAAATAGATAAACTTCATCATTAATAATTCTTAATCGCATTTCTTCAACATTATTTAATGCTTTAGTGATTATATATAAAAAACATGGAAAGAAAGAATATTTCTTTTCTTTTGTTATTTTTACAAGTTCAGTAACATCTATTCTAGAAGTAACTCCATAAAAATGCGTTGGATAGTTCTTAAACCATTCATAATGTTTTTTGCCTTTCCAATTATTAATGTCGATTTTTTTCATATTCTTCTTTTACCTCCTCTAATTTAAAAATAGCATCTACTACACCCTTTCTAGTAACACTTAACGCTGAAGCTATTATTGCATATTCAATTGCTAGTTTCATCTCTGTTTCATTAGAAATCATATATGCTAACATAGCATTAAATGTATCCCCAGCACCAGTTGTATCAACTGCTTTAACTTTAAGTGGTGGATAATATTCAACACTTTCATTAAAGAAGCGCATTGCCCCTTTGTCACCTAATGTAACAATTACTTCTTTAATTAACATTTCTTTCATTTTAACTAAAATATTATTGATATTTTCACTTTCATTCAGACCAAATATTTTTCTTGCTTCGCTTTCATTAGGAGTTATAATATCAGCACATTGTAACAACTCTAAATTATAGTTAATTGCGGGGGCTGGATTAATAATAACTTTCACATTATTAGCTTTAGCTATTCTTACAGCCTCTAAGTTTACACTTAATGGAACTTCAAGTTGTAATAAAACAACAGAACTTGTTTTAATCTCATCTTCCACTTTTAAAACATCTTTTTTATCTAATAAACGCGTTGCTCCATCATAAACCGTTACTTGATTTTCTCCATGGCTATTTGTCAAGATTGTGGCAAAAGCTGTTGGCAAATCTTTTTTCACAAATAACGCGTTCACATTTTTTTGTTTCAAAAATTCTTCACATTTTTCACCATAATAATCATGTCCAATAGATGATAAATAAAACACATCACTACCAAATTTATTTAAGGCAATTACTTGATTATAACCTTTTCCACCAACTTCGCTTTTAAAAGTTTTCGAATGTAATGTTTCGCCATTTTTATGATATTCATCAACATTCAAAAATACTGATTCACCGCTTAAGCCAATAACAAAGACTTTATTTTTCATTGGATCACCGCCTATACTACATTAAATATATTTTATCATTTAAATTATTTTTTTTCAACCAAAAATGATAAGTATACTAGAGTAGACGCATTTTACATCTAAATGCATAACTTTTAAAAACCAAAGTAATTTCATAGAACCTAAACACTATTCCACTGAATTAAAAGTGTTGCCAATTTGCACTTTCAACTTTTGTAACAACTGTGATACCTAGATTTCGCTCTTGTTCACTAAATGTAAGAAAGGATGAAACTGCATAATACAGCTCCACCCTTAATGTTAAAAGTGATGTTTGTTTATTTAATTAAATTTTTAATAAACTCAGGACAAACTGAATGTCCATATTGTGATAAGTCTAATTCAAAACTTTGATTTATCTCTTCTTTAATATTATCAAAATCAAACTTAAAATTAATTTTTTTCATAAAAGTATTCATTGGGTATAAAAATTCTAATTTATTATCTAAAAAATAATAAGATTGTCCATCTCTATCCTTCATTATAATTAAATAATTACTTTCACTCTTATATATCACAATTTTACTACCAAAATGTTTTTTGTCCTTGAAATGAATAATTTTTTTGTACATATTATTTAACCCCTAACTAAAGCAGATAAATCTTCTAGCCATTGATATCCTTTGTCAATTAAGTATTGAATTTCATAATATAACCATGATACATTCCCATTATATGTTGGTGAAATTGTTCTTGTTGGTTCAACAATAAAGTTTGCGCCTAATCTATAACAATCATTTAAAAATTGAGAATTCATAGCCCATCTTTGTGCATCTGTCATACTATAGTATAAATCATCGGAAATTTCGTAAAAACCATATCCAAGAGATGTTCCTAAAGCAGCATAACCATAATGTCCTAAAACCATTGTTTTTGTGACAACAAAAACATTTCCTTTTACAATAGATAAACCTAATATTCCTGTTGCCTTAGTAACTAATGCCCCAGCTCCTGCTCCTAAAGCTCCTCCAATAATTCCTCCGCCAACTATACCAGCCATTGTCCATCCAAACAATTTCCAACCTTCTGCTCCTTGATCTTTTGCAATATTATATGCAGCTATACCTCCAGCAGTTGCACCAATTACTGCTCCTACAATAAGACCTATCATAGTTAATGAAATTGCAAAATGGCCACTAGGATCGACATTCATGATCGGATTATTTTTGCAGTAACAATATAAATCTAATCCATTGATACTTTCACAGTCTAAATACTCTATACTATCTATACTTGTAAATATACATAACTCTGGTGAATAATATCTAGAACTACAATAATATAGTCCACTTTCTACGTCATATTCTATGGTGTCCTATGTATTAAACATCTAGGTCACCTATATTTTATAATAATTACAATGAATCATCAATAAATTTGTATTTAATGATCATTCGTCTATGTTTCTTACCATCTTCTGTTTTTGTATAATAACTCAATTCTATTCGTTCTATTAATGAATTAACCATATCTGTAGTTAGTTCAACATTATCTATGAATTTGTTAAATTTATGCTTTAATTGGTCTAGTTTCATTAATTTATAAGTTATATTTTCTTACACATTCTTTAATGATTGTAACTTTTGTTCTAATAAGTCTTGTTCTTGCTTATTTCTAAGTAACAATTCTTTATAAGTTCTTTCATTAATTAAATCACTTGCATAATCTTCATATAATTTTGAAGCAATTTTGATTAAGGTATTAATTCTAGATTCTGTTTTCTTAATTTCAGAAGATTTATCCTTAGATTCTTCTTTCTTTAGTTTACTAACAAATGTTTCGAATGCTTTTTCATTATGTTTAAGTTTATTCATTAATTCAAATATTTCTTTTTCAATAATACTTTTTATTTGGCTATATTGAATAATATTTGATCTAGGACATTCATGAGGATTATTCTCGTGATTTGCACACTTATAAAAAGTATCTTTCTTATTGTTTCCTACTTTATGAGCAATAGCCATTCTTTTACCACATTCACAAAATAAGATT
>UMGV01073623.1_pt1 | contig 9920 bp, 4 predicted proteins | sample 1965361 | NCBI WGS metagenome assembly UMGV01 (sample SAMEA4836081, study PRJEB28245) | human gut metagenome | biome: gut microbiome; material: fecal sample | place: Denmark | collected 2008
CTGCTCTCGCCTTGCATTATCTTTGCATAAGATAAGCTGCATCTCAGCATAACAATCAAGCAAGCTTGTTGTTCTGCATTCGATTTGCATTATCTTTGCATAAGATAAGCTTCGGCTAGGCATAAGAAATAAATACATTTATTTCGTTCTGCTCTCGCCTTGCATTATCTTTGCATAAGATAAGCTGCACCTCAGCATATCAATCAAATTAAAAAGAAATGGAAAAGGATAAGATGGACGATAAAGGAACTATTACATCAACATCAACGTCAGGCGACAATGCTGACAATACGAAGGCTATGCAGGGCACAGCCTATGCCATACTTATAATCATAAGCATATCCCATTTCCTCAACGATATGATACAGTCGGTGGTACCATCGATATATCCGATGATAAAAGAAGATTTCTCGCTTTCGTTCGCCCAGATCGGACTCATCACCTTCGTGTTCCAGTTGGCGTCATCCATCCTGCAGCCCTTCACCGGGCTCTATGCTGACCGTCATCCGCGGCCTTATGCACTCTCGCTGGGCATGTGCTTCACACTGGCCGGACTCCTCCTGCTTGCCTTTGCCGGCAATTTCTGGATGATCATCCTCGCGGTGAGCGTCATCGGCTTCGGTTCCACTGTATTCCATCCCGAAGCCTCCCGAGTGGCGCAGATGGCATCGGGAGGCAAGAAAAGTCTTGCGCAGTCTATTTTCCAGGTGGGCGGCAACGGCGGGTCGGCCGTCGGACCGCTGTTGGCGGCAGTCATAGTGCTCCCTTTCGGACAGTGGGCAATCTCCTGGTTTGCCATCGCTGCAATATTCGCTTCGCTGATAATGCTGAAGGTGGGCAGATGGTATAAGGCGTTGATAGCCTACCGAGAGGATCATTCCATCGCCGCCCCAGCTCCCAACACGAGCATCTCGGAGCGTAGCAAACACATGGCGCTCATTATCCTCGTGGTGCTGGTATTCTCAAAATACTTCTATACGGCATGCATCACCAACTATTTCACATTCTTCCTCATCGACAAATTCCATGTCAGTGTGCAGACCTCACAGCTCTGCCTCTTCGCCTTCCTCGCTGCATTCGCCATCGGCACGGTGGCTGGCGGCATATTCGGCGACCGTTTCGGCAGGAAGTACGTGATATGGTTCTCCATCCTCGGTGCAGCCCCCTTCGCCTTGGCGTTGCCGTTTGTAGATAGCCTGTGGCTCACGGTGGTCATGGCGTTCATGTCAGGACTTGTCATAGCTTCGGCGTTCTCCTCCATCGTGGTGTATGCCACCGACCTCATGCCCGACAAGCTCGGACTCATCGCCGGTATCTTCTTCGGACTGATGTTCGGCCTTGGCGGTCTGGGGGCCGCCTTCTTCGGATGGCTCGCCGACAAGACCAGCGTTGACTATATCTTCCGTGTCAGCGCCTTCCTCCCGCTGCTCGGCATCGTGGCCGGACTGCTTCCGGATACCCGGAAGAAATAGCCGTTGCAGACACCCATAAGATAATATCCAATAAAAAAGCATCAGCTGATGCAAAACCGTATAATACTACTGCTTATGAAAACTCTGAATCCAATACGCTGGATGCTGGCGGCACTGCTCGTCATCGCATTCATATCATGCGGAAAACGCACTCCCAAATACGTCATCGGCGTGTCGCAGTGCAGCGAGGACATTTGGCGCAAGAAGATGAACGATGAACTGCGCATCGCCACTTTCCCTCACGACAACGTGGAACTGCGCATTGTCTCTGCCGACGATGATGTGGATAAACAGATAAAGCAGATAGACAAGTTGGTGGAACAGGGCGTAGACCTCTTGATAGTAGCGCCGATACAGGGAGATGTGGCGAAGGCAATGGACAGAGCCTACGACAAGGGAATACCGGTGATAATGTTCGACCGCCGCACGTCATCCTCCAAATACACCGCATATATCGGTGCCGAAAACGAGGAGATGGGACGCAACATTGCAAAGTTCCTCTCCTCTCGTATCGACGGAAGCGGACGAATTCTTGAGATTTGCGGACTGCAATCGTCGTCGCCGGCACAATCCCGCCAGAAAGGTTTCGAGCATGAGGCAGCCCTTCATCCCAACATGGATATCGTGGGCCATCTGATGGCAGACTGGACCCAAGAGAGAGCCTACCATCTGATGGACTCCCTTCTGTCGGGTCCTCACGCCGAGTTCGACTACGTCTTCGCCCATAACGACCGCATGGCAAAAGGAGCGATAGAGGCAGCCAGGAAGCATCATCTGGATCTCGGCAAGATAAAGTTTCTCGGCATCGACGCCGTGGCGCTCGAAGGCGGCGGACTGCAGATGGTGAGAGACGGCGAACTGCTGGCTTCGTATATCTATCCCACACGGGGCGACAAAGTGTTGCAGCTGGCGTTGGACATATTAGAGAAGAGGAAGTTCAAGAGAGAAAACCTCCTCTCCTCGGCGCTCGTCACCACCGACAACGCTAACGTGCTGCTCATGCAAGACGAAGAAATGAAGCGCCAGAGCGACAATCTGATATCGCTGAGCCGCAGGGTGGAAAACACCACCAATGCCTTCGACACCCAGCGCAGCTATCTCTTCATGCTGCTCTTCCTCGTGGCGATGCTCATCATCGTCTGTGTGCTTGCCCTGAAGGCATATCTGGCAAAGAAGCGATACAATGCCCAGCTGCAGGAGAGCATTCAGAAGCAGAAGAAGATGACCGACGACATGGAGAGGATGACTCAGACGCAGTTGCGCTTCTTCACCAACATCTCCCATGAGCTGCGCACTCCGCTCACCCTCATCTCCGGACCTGCCGAACGCTTGGCGGATAGTCCCACCATCAGTGGCGAAATGCGGAAACTCGTTGAGATGATACGTCGCAACGTGGGAATCCTCTCCCAGATGGTGAGTGAGATACTGGAGTTCCGCAAGATACAGAACGAGAAGGCGAAACTCTCTCTCAACCGCTTCGACATCGCCGCCGACCTGAAGGCATGGACTGAGGATTTCAGTGCCGTGGCAGAGAGAAAGGGCATCAGCGTAGGTGTGGAGACAAGCGAGGACTGCAGCATCGTGATTGCCGACCGTGAGAAGATAGCTCATGTGTTCTTCAACCTCATGACCAACGCCCTGAAATACACTCCGGCAAAGGGCACCATCACCGTGACGCTGGCTCATGCCGGCGGCAGATGCACGGTCAGCGTTGCAGACACCGGAAAGGGAATGTCGGAGGAAGACCAACGCCATATCTTCGAACGCTTCTATCAAGCTGCCGACTCCGTGGGTGGCACGGGTATCGGACTCGCCATCGTGAAGGCTTATGTAGACTTACACCATGGAACGGTGCAGGTGGAGAGCCGGCAGGGCAGGGGATCCACCTTCTCCTTCGTCATCCCCGACTCCCAGCCGGGATATGACGCCACGCTTGACAAGCAGACCGAGATACAGTCCGACACGCAGCTCATCGACGATTATTCGGTGAAGGATGTCGTGGCGGAGCGAAACCTCTCGCTGGTGACAGGCAGCGAAGACTACGACAGCGACCGCCCTCTCGTACTCGTCATCGACGACAATGCCGGCATGAGGTCGTATATACGTTCCGTTCTCTCGTCTTCATACAATGTGATGGAAGCGCAGAATGGCGAAGAGGGCCTCTCGGTGGCAAAGAAGAACGTGCCGCAGCTGGTGGTATGCGATGTCATGATGCCGGTGATGGACGGACTGGAATTCTGTCGCTGCATGAAGACCGACATCGCCACGAGCCACATCCCCGTGATACTTCTCACGGCAAGAACCTTGGAAGATCAGCGGATAGAGGGCTACAACACGGGAGCCGACTCCTACATCACCAAGCCATTCTCTGTCGACACCCTTATGGCACGTGTCGCCAACCTGCTGAAGAGCCGTTCGCAGCTGAAGCTCATCTTCTCCGGTTCGCAGCAGGAACAGCAGGAGCAGGACGCTCTCGGCGAGAAAGACAAGACCTTCGTCTCCCAGTTGCGCGATGCCATAAAGCGCCACATCCCCGATGCCGACTATTCCGTAGAAGACCTTGGCAGCGAGATGGGGCTCAGCCGTGTGCAGCTCTATCGCAAGGTGAAGGCGCTCACCGGCTATTCTGTGGTAGACCTCCTTCGCAAAGCCCGTCTGGCAAAGGCAAAGCGCCTGCTCGAAACCACCGACAAGAACATCTCCGAAGTAGCCTACGAAGTAGGTTTTACCACTTCGTCGTATTTCGCCAAGAGATTCAAGGAGGAATACGGAGTGAGACCGGGAGATGTGGAGTGATGGGTATTGGTAGGTTTAACCCAAACCGGTCATTAGACCGTTTGGGGGTTAATGCATCCCGATAGATGGATTCGTGTTGCTACAACGGTTTTTTCATATATCAACGAAATTTTCAAGAAAACCGTCAGTCATCTGGTTGCGTGTGTGAAAGTGCTTGTCAATCAGATACTTGTGTGTTATTTATGGCGAAAAAACCATCTGGTAATTGTCTGGACAGTTTAATGTTTTATTTACATTTGTCCGCTTTTGGCATCTCCTTTACGAACGTATTTTGCCTGTATTTTTGTTATTGGGTATGTTTGCCAAAACAAAACCATAAACAATGACAAGGACAACCGGCATTTCATGAATAAAACATAGACTTGCTATTCGTAAAACATAGACTTGTAATTCGTAAAATATTGACCTCGGATTTCCCCCACGCCGTGGGGAACAGAACCCCCTAATGTGGGGATGTCTTCCCCCTGGCGTGGGGGAAAATATGGGATGCCGAAAGGCATGATACTTCTATGATACATCTGTGATGCTTTTCTGTAAAATATCCAGAAAAGTATCATCTGGTTAAGTCTTTAGTCTATAGAGCTTTAGAGGCTTGGCGGCGGCCAAGAATGATACTATGACACTTCGCAGCACATGTTGATTCCAGATGCGGCACTATAAACCCAAAACGGTCATTAGGGCTTGCTTGGATTTTGATTTTTAAAAGAGTGGATTTTGTCTGGCTTTTAATGAGTAATAGCGGGCTATTGTGAATTAAAAACAGGCAAAAGACGCCTTATAAATGACAAAAGACTGCAAGCAGTTGTAAAATATCACATTGAAACGGCCTAATGGTCGATTTGGGTTTAAAGGAAGAACAATAGGATATCGGTCAAGCAAAGAGTTGTAATCTTTGCTTGGCCGATTTCGGTTTTATGGATTTATCAAGAAATATACTGATTAATCGTAATTATTTTTGCTTGTATGATTAATTATTGTATATTTGTAGCGTTGTTTCGCTTACAGAAAGAAACATTTTTGTCTTACTCTCAACATTTATGCTTATGAAGAGGAACTATCTATTCTTATTTGCATTTCTGCTCGCATTGCTGCCCCAGGTGGTGAATGCCGACACATGGTCGTTTGAGTGGAATACTTCAAAAGCTAATGGCGGACAGGGATTCTATAACTTCGGCACAAACCGTGTGGAAAAGGATTTCTATACCGCAGAGCTGAACGGACTGCAGTGGAACATCTCTGCAGTGGGTACCACAACTTATGCTTATACGGCAAACAAAGGACAGTATGTCGGTTCTGCTTCCGAACCGCCATCAAGCGTCAGGCTCTGGACCGGCGGCATAGTCGGCAAGGTGACGGCAGTGCGCGTCAAAGCCTATCTGCAGAAAGCTGAATATGCCGGAGATGTCTCAGTGAAGGTGAACGGCAGCAGTTATCAGTGCGGCAAGTCGGCTTCGGCAAGTCTCTCTGCCGCAGAGACGGAGTTTGCATTCACCATAGCCGATGCCCGGGAAGGAGAGATAGAGATTACGATAAACCAGACGAGCGAGAACAAGGGACCTGTCTATCTGCGCAAGATAGAAGTGGACTACGAGAAGGAGCAGTCTGCCGTCATGCCGCCGGTATTCACACCAGCCGCCGGAACCTACGACGAGGCGCAGAGCGTGGCGATAACCACAGAGGCGACAACGGCGGCTGACCGTATCATATATTATACCACCGACGGAAGCAATCCTAAACTGGCCGACGGCTCCCGTATGACCTACACCGCTCCTCTGGATATCGCGGAGACCACCGTCGTAAAGGCCGTGGCGCAGGAAGGAGAGGAATACAGTGATGTGGTTGAGGCAAAGTATGTGATACGCAAAGATCCGCAGCTGAGCTTCTATCAGCAGAACATCACGCTCACATCAGGCGATGACGGATATGCCGACCTGCTCAATCCGAACAAACTGTCACCGATAGAATACAGTTCGTCGCATTGGGACGTATGTTCGGTTGACGACAAGGGATTTCTTGCCACTTCGTATGTGGAGTTCACTCAGACCGTTATCATCAGTGCCACCTTTGCCGGCAATGACGAGTTCAAGCCGGGAGCGGCAAAGATGTTTGTCACCGTTGAGGCCAAGCAGCCGCTGAAGACTCCGGTGGTGACTCCGCTGGGCGGCACGTTCGATGCTCCGCAGGAGGTCACGGTGACTACCGATGACGAGAATGCCGTGACGATATGGTATTCCACCGAGGCAAAGGATGCCGAGGAATTCCAGGATGACTATACGAAGAGCACTGTAGTGGAAGGCAAGACCACCTCGTTTACTATAGACAAGAGCTGCACTCTGTATGTCATGACACGTGGATACAACCAGAACAGTGAGGTCGTTACGGCACAGTTCGTCATCAACGAACCGCTGGAGGCCGATTTCACCACCGACAGGGCGGCGACGGCATACTACGACCAGGGGTTTGACTCTGCAGAGGAGATGAATGATTGGACAGCAGACAACGGATGGAATCTTGTAAACAAGAAGTTCAGTTCTATAAAGGCAGACGACGCATATTCCATCGCAATATCCTATAATGCTCAGGAAACGGGCAATGCAAAGCTCATGAGTCCGGAGCTGACAATAGAGGAGGGGAGCAACGTTGAATTCTACGCATACTTCCAGGCACCATACCTCGTTTTCGGCAAGTGGACATTCAACATCATTGATACAGAAACCAATGAGAGCGCCACTCTGCTGAATGCTTTCGACTGGGCGCAGGATAATTCTTATACAGGACCTGGCTGGAATAAATTCTCGTTCGACCTTGCTGCATACACAGGCAAGAAAGTGAAGTTCGTGTTCGACTATCCGTTTGGAGGCGAGGATCTTGCCCTTGATGGTTTCCGCCTTGTCAAGTCAGACCCTGCCGCAGCAGATGAGATTCATATCTTCGAAGGTGAGAGCATAACGTTCAAGAGTCTTGCCAAGGGCAGTCCGGAGACGCTGCAATGGGAATTCCCTGGTGCTGACACGGAGACCTCTGCAGAGGAGAATCCTGTGGTGAGATACAACGTGGCAGGAACCTATGATGTCACTCTCACCGTGAAGCGTGGTGACGAAAGCGACAAGATGGAGCGCAAGGGTCTGGTGGTGGTTTCACAGAAAGCTCCAACGGCTCTCATCGGATTGCCGGAAGAGGGATATGAGAGTCCGTGGGTTGCCGTGTTCGTGCCTACAGACGTTCCGGTGACGTTCCGCGACCTGTCAACTGGAAATCCTACGGAATGGAACTGGGTGTTCCAGTTTGCCGACAAGGAGACGAGCACGGAGCAGAATCCTACGGTGACGTTCATCAAGAAGGGCACCGTCAGCGTGGGCCTGACTGCGAAGAATGCCGCCGGACAGAGCAACGACGTATTGCAATATGCGGTGCAGGCAGGTGGCGCACAGTATGTGTGGAATATCAGCAGCGAGGAGAACAAGAGTCTTGAGAAGATCACTCTGGGCTGGTATGGCAACTATGCCGGTAGCAACTGGCTCGGCATCAACAAGTTTGCAGAGAAATACAAGGCGCCTCTGGCGAATGCCACCATTTCAGAGGTTGCGGTATACTTCGCTTCGGTAACGGCTCTCGATGCCGATTGTCCTATCGTGCTCACGGTGAATGCCGTGGCAGACAACGGTGAACCGGGAGAGGTGCTCGCCACATCTACGGTAAAGACGGCAGACTTGCAATATAGCGACGACGACTATCTTGCCACCAAGTTCAATCTCGACACTACGGTGGACCTGAAGGCCGGCGAGGAGTTCTTTGTAGTGGTGGGACCATTCCCTAACTCTTCTCTCGAAGAATCGCCGTATACCAGCGACGACATCTCCATCTTCTGTCTGCGCCGTGGTGAAGGCAACAAGAACACGGCATGGCAGCTCGTGGAGGATCAGGACGAAAATGGCAACGGACTCGGCTCCTTCAAGTGGTTTGAGAATACCGACGACCCTACGTCGATGGCTATCGCTCCATGTGTGGAATACAAGGGCAAGGTGGACGGCATAGTGACCGCCGGCTCTGATGTGCAGCAGAATGCCAAGGTGGTATCGGTATATACTGTCAGCGGACAGCTGACTGACGCTCCTCGTCATGGCGGAATGTATATCGTGAGATATTCTGATGGCACTTGCCGCAAGGTGATGTGGAAGTGATTCTTGGCGAGTAGACAAGTAAACAAGTAGACGAGTAGACAAGGAGATTAGTATTGCTTGTGATAGCAAGTTTTCAATACTAATGTTCTTTGTCTACTCGTCTTTTTGTCTCTATGCCTCTTGTCTACTCGTCAACTTGTCAACTTGTCTACTTATAATAATGTGCATAGTTGAAGAAAGGTTCCGTGACGATGTTTTCGGCATCTTCCGTGAATGTGTGGCCGTAGGGGTCGCGGGCTATTATCCTTATCTTGGATTCGGTGCTCTTCGGCTCATAATAATATAGGTGGTTCATGATGAGATAGCTGTTCTGCTTGCTGATGAAGCGGAAACTCGTTGCCACGGCATATTTGTGGTGGTAGCCGGTGGCGAAGGCGTCCTGTCCCTTTGAGTTGATGCGCTGCATGGGATATTCCACTCCGTTCTCTTCGGCAGTGATGCGCCAGCGGGAGTCGGCATTGAATACGTTGGCTACTATTATCCTGCGGTCGCGAGGAAGGTCCCAGTCGGCGGCATACGACTCGCCGTTGAAGTCGGTGTCGGCATGAAACAGTGTCATTTGCTTGTGGGCGTCCCAGAAGGTGCCTTTGTAGTAGCAGCTCACCATGCGGCCGCCTCTGAAGGTGTAAACGTAATATCCGTTCGGAGTGCCGCAGATATTGATGTTCGACTGCCAGATGTTTCCGCAGGCGGCGGCATGGCAGTGTTCTATCACGTGGTGGCCGTCAATCTCCGTCTCGTGGTTGATGGCGAAATGCGTGTGTCCGCAGAACAACTCGTAGCCTCCGCTGAATTCGCTGAGCAGCGAGAGCAATGCCGGCAGGCGCGATGATGAGTAGTGGCCCTTCTCATGAGCGGCGCTGAGAGGACGGGCTTTGCCGAAGGGACTGGTGCCGAAGGTGAAGGGGATGTGGTAGCATAGCACCACCTTCTTGCTCTTGGGCGTCAGCGCCAGGTCTTGTCGCAGCCATTTCATCTGACTGTCGGAGAGTTCGCCGGGCGAATAGTATGAGGCATATTTGCCGTGGAACCTCACGTTGTTGAAACACACATAGTGTTCGTTGCCGCGGTCGAATGAATAGTCTGTCGGTCCCCATGCCTCTTCCCATTTGTTCAGATATTCCGGGTTGTTGTCCTGGTCGTGGTTGCCGATGACGGAGAATATCCTCATCTTCGACGAACCGATCACTTCTCTTATCTGCTTTTCGAGCATCGGGTTGAAACCGCCGTAGTATTGCACGTCGTCGCCCATACTGAGTCCGTAGATCGGCGTTTCTTGTGGCAGCGAACGTATCGTGCGTCTTATGTCTGCCATCGTTTCAGTGGCAAACCTCTCCACATCGCCGATTTCCAGCGGCTTGTCGTCGGGGCCGTTGTAGTATGGGTTGAAGTCGTTGGTCACCTGTGGATCGCCAAGCACTATCATCTTGCTCAAGTTTCGGATTTAGAATGAGTTCATAAAAAGTTCATA
>UMGV01034858.1_pt1 | contig 9916 bp, 11 predicted proteins | sample 1965361 | NCBI WGS metagenome assembly UMGV01 (sample SAMEA4836081, study PRJEB28245) | human gut metagenome | biome: gut microbiome; material: fecal sample | place: Denmark | collected 2008
CACTAAACCCTATAGGTTGCGGATTTGAGGAATAATAAATATGGCACGTAAAAACTTCCTTTTTTATTTAGTTTTGGTTGTTACAACTTTTTGTAATATATCATGTAATAGGTCTAAAATCCAATTTCAACCATTATATGAAATAGAGGAGAATGGTTTATATGGATTTATTGACAGTTTAGGGAATAAAAAGATTGACACGAAATATCTTTGCGTGTCTGACTTTTTTGACAATGGCTTGGCTGTGGCAATTGTAGATACAATATATAGAAATACTTATGGAAAGGCGTTTACTGATAATAAAAAAATCAAAAGTCGTTTTTTTTATATAAAATATGGATATATAAACCAAAATGGTGATTTCGTTATAAAACCTGATCTTATAAGAAAAATAAATGTAAAAGACAGTGTCTTTTATGATAGTAAAAGATTGTTTGACCTATTAAGGTATGATTCATCATATTTTTTTGAAGATGGTTTAGCTGGATATCAAGATACATTAACCAATTTATATGGTTTCATTGATACGTTAGGTCGTATAAAAATTGAGCCCATATATAATGAGGTAAGAAATTTTAGTGAAGGTTGTGCACCCGTTTGTAAATATAACAAAAATGCTCAGTTCCCTTTAGAAATTTCATGGGGATTTATAGATACAAATAATAAGAAAATAACTGATATGAAATATAGAAAACTGAGTTGGATGAGTAAGGGAAGGGCCTTTGGGTATTATGAGACTGAAGATTCAGAACATAGTTCTTGTTATTATGCAGTTGTTGATTTTCTTGATGCTAATGGACATGTTATTAGAAATGATTTATTCCCCCAATTTCATTATTATGGATTTAGTAATGATAGCATATGTTTAGGGGAGAATCTCTATACACCTGTAATGCCTGACGGAACTCCAATAAAGGGGTTAGTGCATTATGGTAAATTCGTTCTTATAAAAAGAGATGGAAGTAGACTGCAACCATATTGTGAGAGAACGGAAGATGCATCATCTATTGAGGATATAGGTGAGAATTTGGGATATCTTAGTTTAGAGGAAAATCCTATCGAATTTATGACTGCAATGCGCAATGGCTTTGCAGCATTTGGCTATACCTTAGATACAGGACAAGAGCAATGGCTCTTCATAGATAAGTATTTAAGGGTTCATAAACCAATAAATGGATGGGATGCTTATGAAGATATTTTACCTTTTCGTCAAGGTTTAGCAGCAATAAAACATGACGGAAAATGGGGATATGTGAATAATAAATTTGATATTATCATTCCTTTAAAATATGATAGTTGCGAATCTGCGAGAGAAGGACTCTTAAAAGTCTACTTAAGAAAAAAAACGACCCATATTACTGTTGAATCATATATAACTCGAAAGGATTCAATAGTATGGCAAAGGGTAAAAAATGAAAATGATACTATAAATAATTTTTATAGTGAAAAAGATAAGATGAAATATGGAACATGGATTTATAAGAATGAAGATACTAAATGGACTAAGCACACCATTATATTTATAATAGTTGTGAGTGGCTTGTTATTAGTTGTATCAAGAAGGTATAAAAGAAAAAAATAAATATATATTATGGAAAAGATAATATTTTCTGTTATAGGATTTGTACTGGTTTTAGTTTCATGTAACGTAAGAATTCAGAACGTTTACATCTGTACAGGCCCGCAGTCGCATCGATATCACAAAACCAGTTCGTGCCCTGGGCTAAGTAGGTGTAGCTGCGATGTAGAAAAAGTTTCTTTAGAGCAAGCTAAAGAAATGGGACGAACAGAATGTGGTAAATGCTATTAATAGAGCCTGATTGCCTGTTAATAAAAATATGGGTGTCAGTAAGTCGCAATGTCTTAAACTTCAACTTACATAGTAATTATAACAATGATTACGGTATAATAAAAAGAGGAGGAAGGTAAATGAATATCTTTAAACGTTTAATAGGAAGTCTTTTCAGATTATGAATCATTCTCGAATAATAATACTGATAATTGCCCTTTGTACATTAAATATAATAGATGCACAAACGGTTTATACTTGCAATGGCAAGTATCGTATAGAATTGCCCAGTAAGTTGGAATTGCAACATTCTGAATTGAACACGGTTAATCGTATTGCGTTGCAAAATAAGAAGCCGCAAGTAAATGTTAGATCCAGTTCTGATCAAATAATATTTCAACAAAAAGGGCTTAATGCTAATAAAAAAGACGCTTTTAATAAATATTGCCGTGTCTTGATACATTACTATCAAGAAGACAGAAACAACCCTGCATATGGAAGAGGTGACCAGATATTGGTAAATAGAGATTTGCTTTATATGATGACTGAATCTACAAGAGAAGCATGTGCGCGTAATAAAACGCCTATGATAAAATTCTTTTCAATGCAACCTTTATCTATAAATGGTTTCCCCGTTCTCTATTATTCGTATAAACGTGAGGGATGGGAGGGAAAAATGCCACCCGTTATTGTGAATGTTTATCAAATATATAATCGTTATGAAAGTGTTACTCTCACTTTCTCATATCGTGAAGCAGAAAGAGAGATGTGGAAAAGCATACATAACAACATTATAAAGACATTTAATTTCATAAAGAAATATTAGCAAGAAATACAGAACCATTCGCTATTTGCACTAGGATGTAAATGCCAATAAGTAGTGCCCATTTATTTAATGTAAACTGTTGATAATTAGAACATACTAATTCTAATCTTGTCATGTAATTTAATTTTAAAAATTTAATAGAATATGATAATCATTCTTATTTTAGTTGTACTTATCATTGCGGTAGTATATTTATCTAAGGTGTCTAACTCTCGAGGAACGTCAAATAATATGTGTACGAAAAGACAACCTTTGTTTGCTAATCCTTTTTCTTTCTATGGTAGAATTAGACGATTAGAATATGGCATATCAATTCTTATTTGGCTATTATTTAATATAATAATCTTTGGATTTGCAATTCGCAATTCTGGCTTTTGGGTTTTTTATTTACCAGCTTTCATCTTTATTTTTGCTCAATCCTGTAAACGGTTTCATGATATGAATCAGTCGGGCATGCGTAGTTTATTATTGTTGATACCTTTTATCGGTTTGGTGTTCTTCATAATTTTGTTATGTTGGGATGGTGACAGTTATGAAAATGATTATGGTGAAGATCCTAAAGGAAGAAATACATTATAATCGTTTATTTACAAATCATTAGGACATTAGGCAGATTATGAATCGGATATTATTCCTAACACTGGTGGCAACATTCGTGGCGCTCAATGCTTCGGCTAATATGGTTGCTTGTTCTTTTCATGGGCAGACTATAAAAGAAACGGCTCCGCGTGTTGAAGGATATGAACAATGGGGGAGAGTCGGTACCCTTGATAGTTATGTTAAAGGAGAAATCAGAGTAAAGGTAAAGGCAAAGACTGCTCTACCTATTGAAGTGATGGCCTTGGTGACCTATCAAGCTAAAGGTAACGTGGGTGTTGAGAGGTATTTGTTGGAGCATGGATTTAAATATAAGGGGCGGTTTGTGCCTGATGATTTGAATCCTGACTTTTATTATCAAAAGAAGTATAGCAAAGGGTGCTCGGTGAATAAGAAAGGGGTGGTGGTGAGCCATGATGCTCAAGGCTGTTTGGTTGAGATTTGTTCCGTGGGCTTTGGGCCTTGCACGGTTATCTCGTTCTTTGATAAGGATAAATGGCTTGTAGTGCTTTCAATATTGAAAAGCAAGGGGCTTAAAGAGAATGCGAGTGCAGATACTGATTCCTCCACCGACTATTCATTGGCAAAAGACAAAACGCGTGTTGACTTTTGGCATGAGGCGAAGGGCGTTTGGGGCTTAACCATTTGGAGAGATGGTTGGGAAGAATAATATAAAAAGAGGGCGTTTGTTCTATGTAAGAGATATAGAACACACGCCCTCTTTAGGTGATATAACGGTCCAGATAATATTGTTGTGTTTTTAACATTATACATGTGCTGGGTGCTGGAGGACGGGGCGCGGAGACCACCGTCCTACTTTGAGGGCGCATCTATTTAGCTAAAAAATACTCGCAATATTGTATTATTGAATTGTTAAAACTCAACAGTAATATATGAGCCCCTACTTAACATTATTTTTTCCTGTTTGCATAGTAGAGTGCGGCACCGATGGCGGTGCAGAACTCGGCGTATTTGGGTATGTAGAACTTTACGCCGTATAGCTTTTCGGTGGCGGGGAACACGCGGTTGCACAGGGGCAGAAGGGTGAGGTTGCCAATCATGACAAACTGTTTGATGCCTGAACCCAGCGACGATAGTATTGATGCGCTGCAGATGCTTTGCAACACCATCCAAATGAGGCCGATGGCGATGTCTTCGCGTGAGGCATTGCTGTTTGCGTTTCCGTATAGCGAGGCGATGGCATCCATGGGCAAGCCTGGCAGCGGACTGGCGCTGATGTCTTTGATGAGCACGTTGATGTGCGAGACGTCGCCCTCTTCAGCCAGTTCGGCCACTTGGCGTATGTCGTCGGTCTTGAGCAGCAGTCGAGATAGACCTTGTAGCGTGCCACCGCCTATGCCTATGCCTCCGATGTGCTTGATGTCGTCGCCATCGCATTTCACGATAGAGGTGCCAGTGCCCATGCTCACCACCATCATGCGGTCGAGGTTGGTCTCGAAGCGTGCTCCCAGTCCGTCGGCAATAAACTCTTCGGCCTTCTCGGTGGGCAGTCCGTAGATAGGTTCGTTGATGTAGGCGCTGCCCACGCCCGTTAGCATGACGCGCTCAATGTCTTGCAACTGTATTTTGTTTTCAAACAGAAACTTGCCGAAAGCGCCATACAGCGATGTGATGGGGTCGGTGGCTTTGATGCGTATGGGCGAGAGTATAGTTCCGCCGTTTACGATGCCTACTATCTTTGTTGTGCTGATGCCAACGTCAATACCAATGATGATGCCCATTTTCTTTTTTCGTATTTATGGTTACGGTGTGCAAAGTTACAACTATTATTGGAAGAAACAGATATATTATGTAAGAATGTTACTTTTTGTTTTTTTCATGCACATACCTTTTTATTGTCCTATATTAGCGCTGCCATCGTTGTAGGTGTAGTGGGTGATGCTCCACTCGGCATCTACTGATATATTGAATGAGGCGCGTGCGCCGTCGGCCGACTCGCCAAAGAATTTGCCTTCATAATAAGAAATGTTGTTGCAGGCGATGGGCACCTTCTTAAAATTGCGCACAAAGATGGCTTTGCCACTGTTGTCGAGTGCCGACACCGTGATAGCGAGTTCTTTACTATCAGCGCGCGGAAAGGTGAACACGTCGTATGAGGCCGAACCCTTATAGGCTTGTGTGGTTACGATGCGCTTCTCGGTTTGCTTCGAGTTAACGCAACCCTTGCCCGTAAGGGCGTTGAAGGTGCTGCTGCCGCCCGTATAATAAAACTCCATAGTTTTTATCTCGGTGGGGGTGGCATCGTTTGTTTGCAGCCGAAACATGGCCACGGCACGTTTCAGCACCAGCGAGATGTTACACTTGTCGCTCACCTCAATTTCTTGGCAGCAATAAAACGTGTCGGTCAGTTTTCCGCCAAACGTAATCTTGTCGGGCTTGGTCATCACAGGCTTGGTTGTGCCGTTGTGCCCGATAACCACGACAGTGTAGGCACCCTCGTCAAGTTGTAGTGAGGCCTGCCCAAAATTGTCGTCAGACGTGCTTTGCGACACCTCGCCCACCTTGTTTTTGCTATCGTCATACACCGCCAGCACCACATGGCTGCACACGTCTTTCAGCGGTGTGCCCTGTTGTGCCGTGGCGCGCATGGGGGCATGGGCTATTGCGGGAGCGTCGGCCTCATTGTCATAGTTGGCAGCCTCTACGCCCGTAATGTTAAACCCTATGGACACGCCATGATTAGTGCTACCGCCCGTATTGCTACCACCGCCACCTGTGCTGGGCGTGTCGTCGTCGTCAGGGGGCGAGTAGGGGTTATCGCAAGCCGTAAACAGTAGGGTTGCGAAGAGGAAGAAAAAGCAGAGACTGCTGAATGAAAACGTGTGCCGATGGTGGCTGGTTAAGAGGTGTGACATAGATATGAAAAGGTTTTTAGTGGAGTGTTGTGGTTAAAGAAGTGGATGAAGAGGGTGGGTTAGATGAAGTGGCAGATGATGATGTGGATGAGGCTGCTGGCGTGTTAGGCTGCTGACGCTCGCACTTGATGAGCAGTAGTCCGATGCCCGTCCATACCAGTTCGCGCAGACGTACGATGAGGGCTACGAAGATGCCTGTTGAGGCTGTCATGCCCAGTCCGGCTGCCGACATTAAGAACCCGCCTTCGCGTCCGCCCAGTTGCAGCGGTATGAAGAACAGCAAATTGGCAAATAGTGAGGTGAAGGCCAGAATGAGGATGCACTGCACATACGTGATGTGTGGTGTGAGCACCAAGATGGTAAAATAGATTTCGGCTGCCGAGCAGAAACGGCAGAGCAGTTCGAGCACGACGGCCGTTACCAGTGTACGCTTGTTTTGGTGGTGCAAGGCAGCCACCTGCTGGTCGATGGTGAGCAACTGTTCGTGGTGGCTATCAGCAAAAGCCCGAACACGTTCGCCCACCCATGGTAGGTGCGACAACCATGTTGCCAGGCGCAGCGCTATGCCTTTTTTATAGCCCACGATAAAGAACCATAAGCCTGCCATGCAGAATAGCGTTGAGGCTGCTGCCACGCTGACGGTGGCCCCTGTCTGTCGGCCCCATACAACAAAGAGCACGATGGAGAGCAACCAAAACCAAAAGTGGCTGAAGATGTGGGTCATTACATACAGTATGACTGATGACGAGGCCCTTTCAGTGCCGATAAGTGGCGATAGCGACATGATGCGATAAGGCTCGCCACCCATCAGTCCGCCTGGTGTGGCATAGTTGAGGGCGAAGCCCGACACCGTAATCTTATACAGCCATAACCTCGGCACCTTTACCCTTCCGCCCGCTTGTATGATGACATACCATGCAGCCGTGTTAAAGATGTATAGCAGCGCCCACAGGGCCAGCACCGCCGCAAACCAATAGCCTGCATGGCTTACGGCGGTGCACACCTCGTCATAGTTGAGCTGTGCCACCATGATGGCCAGCACCGCTATGCCGAAGATGAAGAAACCGTTTTGGTATTTCTTGCTCATTACTCGGCGTTATCGCTCTTTGCTGCGTCGCGCACCTTTCCGTCGCGTGCGGGCTTAAAAGCGCCATCATGTTTCTTGGGTATGGCAAAACGCACCTTTTCGCTCTCGTCGCGTCGCTCGTGGTAGAGCTTGGGCAGTGGGTCCTCCATGGGCTCGTCATATTCGGCACGGTGGCGGAAGATGTCGATGGCGTTGAAGATGGCGTGGCGGAAACTCAGCTCGTCAGCCATACCCTGTCCTGCCTGTGCATATTGTGGCGTCATCATAGGCGCGGTGCATACTAATGGCAGACCAGCAATATAGCATACGCCCTCATAGGGCATGAGCGAGCGGAAAGGCACGGTGCCCTGGTCGTCGTACATGGCCAAGATGGTGTCGAAGGCATCATAATAGTCAGAGCCAAAGAAGTCTTCAGCAGGGTAGGGGCCAAAGGCGTTCACGCCGTCGGCCTCCAGCTGTGCGATGGCTGGTGCAATGATGTTTTTCTCTTCGTCGCCCTTGCCGTCGCTGTTTAGTGCCAGCAGGGCTATGCGTGGGTTTGACAGGCGGAAGTCGCGGTGCTGACTCTTATCCAGCGCTTTCACCATGTTAACGATAGCCTCGGTAGAGAGCTTTGCGGGCACGTCTTTAATATCGGCCCCTGATGCTTGTACGGCCACATTCATGCGGTCAGACAGCATCATGGTAAAGGCTTTGCAGCCATCGCCCACACAGGTTTCAATGTAGTTGGGCAATCCCAAGAAAGGAAATTTGTCGTCGTGAATATTCTCGGTGCTCAGCGGGCACGATACCAGCACATCGAAGGCACCATCGCGAAAGTCGGTCATAGCGCGGTCGAGGGCGCGTAGAGCCGCCATACCCGATTCGGGTGTCGGGGTGCCGAGGTCTACCTTTACGTCATCGTCAAAGCAGGGCAGCAAGTTAAGTTTGCCCTCATGCGCTTCGTGTGCCTCGTTTATGATTGTAAAGTTGGCCTGTATGTCGAGCGCCTTTCGGTGGTAGGCAGCTATCTTGGGCGACCCATAAACGATGGGCGTACATAGCTCCAGCATTTCGGGCTCGGCAAAGGTTTTAAAGATGAGTTCGTATCCGACGCCGTTAGTGTCGCCGTGCGTGATGGCCACGCGTATTTTTCTGTTTTCCATAACAATAAGAAGTGATATTTATGTTGTCTCTTTAGGTGTGTTTGTCGGCATCAGTCTTGTTCGTTCTGATGTCGGGTTAGTTCAATGGTTTTGGCCGTGCTTAGCAGTCCGCAGGCTGCAAAAATGTCTTGGCCACGGCTGGCACGTATGGTGGTAAACACGCCATGATTGGTAAGATAGTCGCGAAAACTTTCCATCTTCTTCTCGTCGGCGCCATGTAGGTCGATGCCTGGAATCTGGTGAAACCTAATGAGGTTGACGCGACACTCCAATCCGCTCACCAGCTTCACAATCTCCTTGGCATGGGTGGTACTGTCGTTCACACCACCAAACACGATATATTCAAACGAGAGGCGGCGCTGATGGGTGAAGTCGTAGTTGCGCAACAGGTCGATGACGCTGGTTATCGACATTCCTTTCTCTGCAGGCATCAGTTGAGCACGCTGCTCAGGAATGGCCGAGTGCATACTGATAGCCACGTGGCAGTCGCTCTCATCAAGAAAGCGCTGTAATTTGTTCTTCACGCCCACGCTGCTCACCGTAATGCGCTTAGGGCTCCAGGCATAGCCATAGCTTGAGGTCATCACCTCGGTGGCGCGCAGCACATTGTCGAGGTTATCCATAGGCTCGCCTTGCCCCATAAACACGATGTTTGTAAGGCGGTCTCGTTCGGGCAACGAATATATCTGGTTCAGTATGTCGGTGGCTGTGAGGCTTCCCTCAAAGCCCTGCTTTCCAGTTTGGCAGAACAGGCAGTTCATCTTGCATCCCACCTGCGACGATACGCACAGCGTGGCACGATCTTTCTCTGGTATAAACACTGTTTCAACGTGTTTGCCCATAGCCGTGGGGAAGAGATATTTTATGGTGCCGTCTTTCGAGCGTTGGCAGTCGATGGGAGGCATACAGCCAATGGTGTATGCTGCGGCCAACTTCTCGCGGTTGGCTTTCGACAGGTTTGTCATCTCGTCGATGCTGGTCACGTGTTGTGTGTAGAGCCATTTGGCCATCTGTGCGCCTGTAAAAGCGGGCATACCCAGCTGTCGGGCCACCTCTTTCAGTTCGGCAAGCGACATTCCTAACAACGGTTGCTTTATATCTGGCATGTTCTTTTGTTTTTTGTGTATTTGGCTACAAATTTAAATAAAAAACTTGAAATAGTGGCACGTTGCACCAAAAAACATAGGGGCGCAGGCGCTTGGTGGCTTGCACTTACGAATATATTTTACTTAAAATAGCGCCAGTCTTGATTGTCTTAGTTATATTTACAACAGAGAAACTTAAATATGCAATGCTATGAAAACAGTATGTGGGCTTGATGTGCACAAAGGTAATTGGGGCTTGATTTGCTAATTTCTGCAAATAAAGTTCCTAAAATGTCCGTATACTCCATAAGATTTGTAATTTTCCTCTATAAAACAAAAATGAATATCTCCGCAAAAGGTAACTAAAAATCGGTATAATTAAAATGAGGCGCACAAATTCCTTGACCCAAGCGCAAACAAGGGTCTATTAATATAATTATACTTTCCTCTTCGAGTTTGTACTCAAACTTGCTTCCATAGCCGTCCGTCAGTATGGTTAATTTGTAGACGA
>UMGV01073778.1_pt1 | contig 9886 bp, 6 predicted proteins | sample 1965361 | NCBI WGS metagenome assembly UMGV01 (sample SAMEA4836081, study PRJEB28245) | human gut metagenome | biome: gut microbiome; material: fecal sample | place: Denmark | collected 2008
ATAGAAATAGTATTAAAGTTAAGAGATATAACAATATGAGTACACAGGTACTCTAGTTTATTATATCTTTTTTATATATGAAAAAAAGGTAGGGAGATGGAAGTGTGAATAGAAGTTTTAGAGTACCCTTAAAGGAAAGTTATTTACTTATAATTATAATAGTTGGTATTTTATCATTATGTATGTATTCATCTTTTGCGTTATTTTCTTTAGAAAAAACGACTAGTAAAGATATATTTACAATGAGGGCGGCTAGTGATATAGAAACTACTCTTAAAATATTTGAGTATAAGAAAATAACGGTAAGTGCAGGGGATAATACTAGTGTAATGGTTAATGTAAATAATGATACAGGAGGTAGTATTTATTATGGAGTATTCTATGAAATGGTATCTCCTAGTACTAAAACTGATGATATAGGTATATATAAGATAGATTGGAGTGAAAATGCTACTAGTGGTAGTATTACTAACGGTTCTGTTTTACCAGTAGAACTATTAGTAATAAACAATTCTAGTAGTGATATAACTCTAAATATAGGTGTAGCAGGCTCAGATAGTAATGAACTAGGTTTAACAGATGGAAAAACCCTTATAACTGAAACCTTTAATACCGGAAATGAACCCAGTGGTGATGCCGGAGAAACCAAGACAACAACAACAGATTATAACTTTGATATATCCAAAACAAATGGAGAAACCATAACCCTAAAACCCGGTACCCATAAACTAGAAGCTTGGGGAGCATCAGGAGTATATTCAAGTGCAAATCCAACAAGCTCTCACCCTAATGGATACGGAGGATATGCCAGTGGTACCCTTACTCTAACGGAAAGCCTTAATGTAACCCTCTATATAGGAGGAAGTCCTAATAGTAATAGTGATGTAAACTATGGAGGCTGGAATGGTGGCGGAGCCAGTTATGCAGGTTCAAGATATAACGATAACGGTTCTGGTGGCGGAGCCACTGATATATGCTTAACTCCTAGTAGTATAACTACAGATAGTTACCAAAGATATGTAAGAACATCAGCCTCTTATCTAAGTAGAATACTAGTAGCAGGTGGTGGAGGCGGTGGAAGAAGTAGTGACGCCGCATCTAATGGAGGATACTTCAATACATCAGGTGCTAATACCTATGTAGGAAGCCTTACCGCCGCCGGATCTAGTAGCGGAACATATCAATCTGGAGGCTTCGGTTATGGAGCCAGTGGAACTTCTACCAGCGATGACAACGCCGGAGGAGGCGGAGGTTGGTATGGCGGAGCCACCAACGGAGACAGTTACGGAGGCGGAGGATCTTCCTTCGTATGGAGTACAGATACCGCTTCTAGTGTCCCTTCCGGTTATACACCAAGTACTAAATACCAAATGACAAACGTTGTATACAATAAGGGAAATACCACTATGCCTAGTAGTACAAGTACTACCGGTACTGAAACAGGTCACTCCGGAGATGGCCATATAAGAATAACATCTACTGTTAAAACAAGTACAGTACCTAGTATAGATACGAGCAAAATAACTATTGCACCTAATGAATTAGTTTACTTTAAAGATATAGTTACTTGTAAGGATAATGGAGCTGGGTGTAAAATTGTTTTGGTAAAAGCAAGTAGTACTAAAAATATGATTGAAGATAATGAATATGATGTTATGTTTGTTCTTGAAGATAATAGTGGAAATAGATATAAATATACGAAAAAAGTGTATATAGGACAAACGATGCCAATTTTATCTGGAAAAGCTACTACATCAATGATGGAACAAGCAGATGATACAACTGGAGATGATGGTAGTGGAATTTATAAGGTAAGTCATAATGCAATTTCTAGTAGTTCATCATCAACTGGTTCTACAATAGCTGCAACAACTGACTATAGATATTACGGAAATGATCCTAATAATTATATCTGCTTAGAAAAAAGTAATGGTACTTGTGATGATAAAAATTTATATAGAATAATAGGAAGTGTTTACGAAGCTTTAAATAATTCATATATGTTGAAAGTTGTGAAGGCAACCCCACTGAAAGATGCTACAACAAATGTATATCCTTGGAATTATGAAGTGGATAAATATAATAATTCGGTAATAAATAATACATGGGCGACAATTACTAGTGGAAACTATAGTAATAGTTTAACTAGTGGTAGTTCTTTAATGAGAATGCTAAACAGTGAAGCATGGTGGAATGGGACAACAGGAGTTTATTATGGATCAGATGATAGTGGTGTAATTACAGTAACTCGGGATTTTACAAATTATGGATTAAGTAGTAATGTAAAAAAATATATTAAGTTGAGTAGATTTTATCTTGGAAGATATAATGGTTCTGGAGAATATCCAAGTGAAATGTATAATTATGAAAGAGGAACTATGACTTGTGATAGTCAAGCATTGTATTGGGATGGATATGTTGCATTAATATATCCCAGCGATTATGGATATGCAGCTGGTAATAAATGTTCAACAAGTGTGAATATTAATAAATATAGTTATCAGGAGAATAATTGTCGAAAAAAAGATTGGTTATATACTTCCACTTTTTATTGGACATTAACGGCTCGAGGTAATACGTCTTCTTGTAATAGTTTCCTTTCTACAGATACTCAGTACGCAATAGAAATAACATCAGATGGTGGCATATGGGGAGGTGATGGATATGTTGCTATTGTTTCTGCTGATGCTGAAATATATCCCACTTTTTATTTAGATAAAGACATTATAATTACCGGTGGATCTGGCACCAAAACTGACCCCTATATTATTAGTAAGTAATATATAATATAATATATAAATATAAATATATATCTGGAATAATCCTGATGCCATATAAAGAAGGGATAAATAATATAGAAAAAAGTATAAGTATATATAGGGTTTATCTACTCTTTACTCTAACATATAGATAAACTATGATGTAGCTTCTATACTTTTTTCTTTTTTACTTATAAATATAGTAGATATTTCTATATTTTTCTGTTATAATTAATATATATTTTGAGAGGAAGTAGATACATTATGGATAAGATTAGGAATTTTTGTATAATAGCTCATATAGATCACGGGAAGAGTACTCTTGCTGATAGGATTTTAGAATATACGGGAGCTGTTAGTAATAGAGAGATGAAAGAACAACTACTGGATAATATGGAATTAGAGAGAGAAAGGGGTATTACTATTAAACTTAATGCTGTTAGAATTGAGTATAATGGGTATATTCTTAATCTTATAGATACACCTGGGCATGTTGATTTCAGTTATGAAGTATCAAGGTCGATGGCTGCTTGTGAGGGTGCTATTTTGGTTGTGGATGCTACGCAAGGTATCGAAGCACAGACACTTGCTAATTGTTATTTAGCTCTTATGAATGATTTGGAGATAATACCTGTTATTAATAAAATAGATTTACCTAGTAGTGATATTCCTCTTAGGGAAAAAGAGTTAAATAAGACTTTTGGTTTTAAGAGTGAAGAGATAATTAAGACTAGTGCTAAGACGGGAGAAGGTATTGATAAATTAGTTAGTGCTATTATAAAGAGAGTACCTAGTCCTAATGATAAATTTAATGATAATAAATTAAGATGTTTAGTATTTGATAGTTATTTTGATAGCTACTTAGGAGTAGTATCTTTAATTAGAGTAGTATCGGGTAGTATTAGTTTAGGAGATAAAGTTAAGTTTATGGCAGTAGGTCACGAATATGATGTTACACTTCTAGGTTATAATACGCCTAAGAGTGTTAATGTGGATAGTCTTAAAGCGGGAGAAGTTGGTTTTGTTAGTGGGTCTATTAAAGACTTTAATGCTTCTTTTGTAGGGGATACTATTACAACAAGTATAAATGGAGTAGATGTTCCACTGGAGGGATATAAGAAGATGAAACCAATGGTATTTTGTGGTATATATCCGGTTGTTTCTAGTAAGTATCCCAGTTTAAAAGAGGCTTTAGAGAAGTTAAAACTTAGTGATTCTTCTTTATCTTTTGAGCCTGAGACTTCGTCTTCGCTTGGGTTTGGATTTAGAATTGGTTTTCTAGGACTTCTTCACTTAGATATTATTAAAGAGAGAATAGAGAGGGAATTTGATATTGAGTTAATAGTAACGGCACCATCAGTAAACTATGAGATAGTGCTTACTGATGAGAGTATTATCTATGTATCTAATCCGGTTAATTACCCCGATAGGGCCCGCCTCAAGGAAGTAAGAGAGCCTTATATTCTTACTAGTATTATTACTCCAACTACATATATTGGAAGTATAATGGAACTTTGTCAGGAGAAGAGGGGTAAGTTTAAGAGTACGGATTACTTGGATGAGGCACGGGTTAATATTCATTATGAACTTCCTCTTTCGGAGATAGTGTATGATTTCTTTGATAAGCTTAAGAGTTATACGAAGGGCTATGCATCGTTTGATTATGATGTAATTGGTTATAAGGTAAGTGACCTAGTTAAGATGGATATTATGCTTAATGGTGAAGTTGTAGATGCTTTATCAATGATAGTACACAAGGATTTTGCTTACCGTAGGGGTAGAGAGATAGTAGATAAGCTTAGGGAACTTATTCCAAGACAGATGTTTGAGGTTCCTATTCAGGCAACTATTGGTAGTAAGGTAGTTGCTAGAAGTGATATTAAGGCTATGAGAAAGAATGTTCTTGCTAAGTGTTATGGAGGAGATATTACAAGAAAGAGAAAACTTCTGGATAAACAGAAAGAGGGTAAGAAAAAGATGAGGATGATTGGTAAAGTAGAAGTTCCTAGTGATGTATTTATTAAGATACTTGAAGATGATTCTAAGTAATATTAAGAGAAAGGGGCTATTATGGATATAGAGACTATTTTATGTATGGGAGAAGATGAACTTATTAAGAAATGGCTTAATAGGGACTTTAAGGGTAATATGGGGGAGTTATTTGACTTTATATATAATGGTGAATATATTGATATTATTTATGACTTTATTTATAATTATCTTAGGGATATGGATTATGGTATGATTAGGATTACTTTAAGACATAATAAGAGGATACTATATAAGATTATGGATATAGAGGGAGATAGTGATTATAGGGTAGAAGAACTTACTAAACTTAAAGATACTATTAGTGATATTAAGATTGGTATGGAGAGACTTGATAAGGGATCTATTTTTAGGGGTATTATCTTTGATATTAGGGATGCTAAGGTAGTTAAGAGGTATATTGATAGTAATAAGGAGTTATTTATGGATATTGGGGATGGGACAAGAGAGATTGTTATGGAACTTATTAGGGAGTATATGAAGGGGGGAGATAATTATTTTTATAATATTTTGGATATGATAATTCAAAATAGTGATATAATAGATGATAGTGATTATTTCCTTACTTTGATTAATGGTTATGGTAATGATGAAAGGGTAAGAAGGCTTAGAGAACTTTTTGATAGGGATATTGTTATTAGAAATGAGGATATTTTTAATAGATATGGTATTAATCCTATTCATAGTGCTATGGTTATTTCAAAGGGAGATAGTTTAAAACCTGATAGATTAGGAAGATTAGACTTTACGGGTCAAGATGTTATTACGATAGATGGGGATGGTTCAAGGTGTCTTGATGATGGAGTGTATTTACGGGAAAATAGGAATGGTACTTATACTTTGTTTATTTTTATTGCTGATGTTCCTAGTGTTATTAGTTATGATTCTATGGTATTTAATGAGGCTAGAATGATGGGAGAGACTTTGTATTTGGCTGATAGGTCCTATGCGATGTATCCTGAGAAGCTTTCTTGTGATACGGGGTCATTAAATAGGGGAGTTAAGAGAAATGCTATTGCTCATATTATTTATGTGGATCCTAATTTTGATCTTATTAGGAAGTCTTATAGGATGGAAAGGGTAGTGATTAGGGTTAGGGATAATCTTCTTTATGAGGATGCTGATCGTATTATTAGGGGTGATGTTTCTAGTAGTTATGGTAAGATGTTAGAGAAACTTATGCTTATGGCTTATAAGTGGAAAAAGGAAAACAAGGTTAAGAGTGCCTATAGGGCCACTTGTAATATGGTAAGTCCTAGGGAAAATGTTAAAAGGGATAGTATGTATAGTGATATTTATGTTAGTGCTATTATTGTAGAGGAAATTAATACGCTGGTTAATCATCTTACGCCTTATCTTTTCCGTAAGAGTAATCTTCCTTATTTAAGACGGGCCCTTACTTTTCCCAGTAGTAATATTATAGATGAGAAGATGAGTATTATTACGGATGGTCATATTTTTAATGGTTCAAGGGAGAAGAATCTTCGTAATGCTATTAAGATTATGGGTACTAGTGCTTACTATACAACAGAACTTTTGGGTCACTCGGGAACGGGTATGAGTGATTATTCTCATTCTTCGGCTCCTTATAGGAGATTTAGTGATACACTTAATCAATATGCTATTTATGATATGTATTTTGAGGGGAATGTTAGTGATAGGAATATTTATAGATGGGAAGATATTCTTAGGGAAAATGGTAAGTATTTGAATGAAAGGGTTAGGCTTAATAGTGAATTAAGTGAGTTATATAATAGGAATTATTATAGAAGTAGAGTTAGAAAGAGAAGTGACAGTTTATGAATATGCCAAGTTTAAAGGAAGCTAAGGTTAGAGATAATAGAGAAAGTATTATTAGAAGGGATGATTATATTGTTCCTAGTAGTATTAGGGATTATGGACTAGGAAAAAGGTATATGGTTCTTACTTATGGATGCCAAATGAATGTACACGATAGTGAAAATATTAGGGCTATACTAGAGGATGTTATGTATACGGAAACTAGTGATATGGATATGGCTGATATTATTGTTATTAATACGTGTGCTATTAGGGAGAATGCTCATAATAAGGTTTTTGGTATGTTAGGAAGAATTAAGCATCTTAAGGAAACTAGGGATGTTATTGTGGTTTTTTGTGGTTGTATGGCTCAAGAAGAGGATGTTTCAAAAGAGATTAGGGATAGGTATAAATGGGTTGATATTGTTTTTGGTACGCATAATATTCATAAACTTCCTATTTATCTTGATAATGTTGTCAGGGATAGGAAACAGAATATGTTTGTGTATTCAGAGCAGGGTGATATTTATGAGAATATTCCTGTTAAGAGGGATAGTAAGTTTAAGGCGTGGGTTAATATTATGCAGGGGTGTGATAAGTTCTGTACTTACTGTATAGTGCCTTTTACAAGGGGTAAGCAGCGTAGTAGGTTAAGGGAAGATATTATTGATGAGGTTAAGGGACTTGTTAAGAGTGGGTATATGGAAGTTACTCTTCTTGGTCAAAATGTTAATGCTTATGGTAAGGATTTGGATAGGGGTTATAACTTTGCTAATCTTCTTGAAGATGTTGCTCTTACGGGTATTCCGAGAATTAGGTTTGTTACTTCTCATCCGTGGGATTTTACGGACGAGATGATTGGAGTTATTTCTAAGTATGATAATATTATGCCTTATATTCATCTTCCTATACAGTGTGGTAATGATAGGATTCTTAAGCTTATGGGGAGAAGATATACGATAGAGGAGTATAGAACTCTCTTTAATAAGATTAGAAAAGCGATGCCTGATTGTGCTATTAGTACGGATATTATTGTTGGTTTCCCCGGTGAGACGAGAGAAGAGTTTTTGGATACGGTTAATATTGTTAAGGAATTTAAGTATGATCTTGCTTATACGTTTATTTTTTCTAAGAGAAAGGGAACGGCTGCGGAAAGGCTTCCTGATCCTACTTCTCTTACTGAGAAAAAGAAGTGGCTTAGTGAACTTAACAGGGAAGTTAACAGGGCTAGTTTAGAAAATAATAGGAAATATTTGGGTAAGGTTGTTAGGGTTTTACTGGAAAACACAAGTAACAAGGAGGGCAGGCTTATGGGTTACACGGATACGATGAAACTTGTTAATGTTAAGGCTCCTTTATCTTTACTTGGTAAAATTGTTGATGTTAAGATACTGGATGTTAAGACGTGGTCTTTAGAGGGTGAACTTGTTAATGATGGAGATTAATCGTTTTAAGAAGTGTATTATGGATAGTGCGGAATATAGGGAATATGCGGAGAGTAAAGAGAAGCTTAGGGAACGCTCAGAGGTTATGGATATTTTGGATAGGGTTCGTGATATGCAGAAGATAGCTAGTAATATGGAACATAATGGGGATATTAATTATGTGTTTATTGATGATGAAATAGAGGGTCTTATGGACGTTGTAAAGGGAACAGAAGTGTACATTAATTATATTAGGAAAAGAGAAGTGTTTATAGTCCGATTGGGCAATGTTAAAAGTGTTATAGAGGATTATATTAATAGTGTTATTTGGTAAGGAATGTGGTATATATGAGCAGTAGGAGAGAAGATATTGGGAGTAAGAGTATTATTAATGTGGTAAGAAGGCTTTATGGTAATGGTAGAAGTGAAGAGGATTATATTTTGATTAGTGATTATATTGATTCGTTAATGACAGTTGCGTCTTCTTTTGATATTGATGCGAAGAGTGTTATGGGGGATGTTATGGATGTAACGAGCAGGGCTTTTCGGGATAATAGTTATTTGTATATGAACTATGATGAGAAGAGGAGAAGGTTCTTTAGGGATGTTAATATGGGTATTATTGGGAATAATTTCTATGATGAGAAGAGTGGTATGTTTATTATTATGGGTATGGTAGAGTATGCGACAGAGATTATGATACACTCGACGGGGGAGACGAAGATGAGGAGCAGGAATCAGATGGGGGTAGCTCTTATGCAGGGGGATAGACGGGTTTATAGTCCTCTTAGGGATTATCAGTATAATGGTAGTATTCTTATGCTTATTTGTTTGGTTATGGATATTAATATTAGGAGGTTAGTGGGACTTGGTTTTAAGAGGGATGGAAGAGGTCTTTTTAAGAAGCTTTTTGATGGTCTTGATGGTTTATATGGTAGGAGTGAGGACTTTTTATATCAGTTAGAGAAGGTGTATGCGATTAATGAACTTGTTAAGGCTGGTTATGGAGAGAGGCTTAAGGGGGATGCTATTATGATTACGATGGCTAATGGTAAGGACAAGTTTAAGGGTAATTTGAAGTTAGAGGGGGAACTTATGGATAAGTTAGAGATGATTTTATCGGATGCTTATATTAGGAATCACGAGGAGATGGAGGTTATGGGGAACTATAACAGGGTTAATAGTTATCTTACGAGTGCTAAGAGTAGGGGATACTTTATGAAGAGGATTGGGAATGTATCGGATGTGATTAGGAACGAGGGGAGCGGTAAGAAGGCAAAGAAGAGGTCAGTGATGCCGGCGGTGTTCTTTATCGTGTGCTTGGTACTTATTATGGTAATGGTAGTAGTGGTTATGTTTTATGGGGGATTTTTGGGTAAGTAAAAGAAAGTCAATCTAGTCAGGAATTGGCGTTTTTTTATATATAAAGAAAAGTCCTAGCTACATAGAACTAGGACTATAAATTTTCACAATACAAAAGGCAGTCTTAGTAAATACTAAGTTTTCCTTCCTTTACACTATATCATATTTATGTATAAAAATCAATATTATAGATTGACTTTCTTAATATTATGTAGTAATATTATATTAGGGAAAGTTAGTTAGTAGCTAATGACTGCCTTCTTTTCTGCTTGCAGAATAGGAAGGAGGGATATTATGAATAAAAAACTAATGTTATATAAAACATATTTTTATCTTATTAAAATATCCCGTATATTATTTACAATAGTAAGATAGTATAAAAGTCCTAGCTACATTGGTAACTAGGACACTTATAATAAACATTAAAAGGCAGTCCTAGCGAACGCTAATCTTTCCCTTTCATTTATAATATATCATTATTTTAAGAAAATATCAATAAAATATTGAAAAAAA